>ERZ1645192.347-NODE-347-length-37605-cov-10.039148_pt1 | contig 37605 bp, 26 predicted proteins | sample MGYA00575354_ERZ1645192 | MGnify/ENA primary metagenome ERZ1645192 (study PRJEB40844, sample SAMN11349763) | freshwater sediment metagenome | isolation source: river sediment | host: Sediment | place: India: Faizupur Khadar , New Delhi | collected 2017-02-21 ...
GAATACAGATCATATACCCCGTTTCCCCGCAACGAGAAGGGATCGTCTACGCTTTCCTTGTAAACATTCAATACTTTACTGCCGCTCCGGTTCAGCTCCCACACCCCCTGTCCGTCTACCCCAAACAGCAGTGTGGAATCTGTGTTTGATTCAATGGCCAGGACAGGCTGCTTTGGAAAAGTCGACGGAAGAATGGCAGAGAAGATTCTTGCCCCGAAATCGTAACTGTACAGGCCGTTGGACATGGTGCCAATCCAAAGTTTGTCAATTTCTTTGTCGTAGTATAGCTCCGGTACGGAGAAAGGTGTTACCGAACTGTTCCGGTAAACACATTCGCTTACAAGCGAATAAATATTTAGCAGCCAGATTCCCTCGGGCCTGACAATAATCAACCGGTCGCGGTCATACCAGGCTATTGAGTAAACCTCGGTCTGAATATCTTCAATCAAAGTCAGTTGTCCGGAAGCATATTTATACAATCCCGAAGAACAAGCCACCCAGCAGGCGCCCAGGGGATCAACAAGCAAAGTATTGGCTAATAGATATTTATTATTTAAAACTTTAGAGAGATTGATCAACAATTCAAAACGGTCCAGTACCGGATTGTATGAAAAAATCTGTCCGTTATTGGCACAGGCCAGTAATTTAGAGTTCTGATATATGAGCCGTAACGAAATAACGTTTGCCGTTTCGTACGGCAAACGGTACAGACGGTAATTATCGTGGGTGATTCTCAGGATACCTGTCTTGGAAGAAGCCCATATAAAACCGTTATCGTCTTTACATACGGAACTGGTTTCACGCGTAGAAATTCCAAAAATGTTGTTAATACTGTAAAATTTAGGAGAAGTAGCCTGTGCCGGCAGAAAAAAAGATGCTACAAAAAAAATAGAAATAAGACTCCTGGTAGATTTCATGATATAAACATCCCGCTGCCGTTTGACACAAAATTAAGTTTTTTTTGTCGGTTACATTGTTTTTATTAGCCGGTGTATCCAATATTTAAAAACATATATCTAAAAATGAAACTCATTTTTTGAGCTGTTCTTATCTTTGTTAGAATAATCTAAACAGCTAATCACAATATTTTTACTATGAGCAAGTCTACTCAAAAAATTTCCGTCATAGAAAAAATCGGATACAGTTTGGGTGATCTGGCAGCCAACCTGATCTTCCAAACCCTTATGACGTTTCTCGCCTTTTTTTATACCGATGTATATAAAATTCCACCCGGCACCGCTTCGTTCATCATTTTCTTCGGAGGTATGTTCGGAGCCTTTTTCAATCCCATTATGGGTATTATTGCAGACAGGACCAAGACACGCTGGGGCAAATTCCGTCCCTGGATCCTGTGGACCGCCGTGCCTTTTGGTGCAATGGCCATACTGGCCTTCAGTACGCCAGATTTCAGTCCCTCCGGGAAGATTGCTTACGCTTTCATTACTTATATGCTGCTGGTTGTTGTTTATTCGGCAAACAACCTTCCCTACGCATCACTGAGCGGTGTGATTACCGGAAATATGTCCGAACGGAACAGCCTCTCTTCGTACCGGTTTGTGGCCGTAACCATTGCCCAGCTGATTGTTCAAAGCTTTTTGCTGCCCCTTGCTCTCATATTGGGTGACGGGGACAGAACCAGGGGATTCGAGAATACCATGATGCTTTTCGCCGCCATTGGTGTCGTATTCTTTATTATCACCTTCCTTACCACAAAGGAAAGGATCATTCCCAAACCGGAACAAAAGTCAAGCGTAAAAGAAGATCTGCATGACCTGGTAAGGAACAAGCCCTGGATAGTAATGCTTATAATAACTGTTTTCATTTTCATTACCCTGTCCCTGAAAGGCGGCATGTACGTGTATTACTTTGAAAACTACCTGAGCCAGGAGCACTTGGCGGGGTTCCTTGAAAAAGTGGGACTGAACAAACTGTCAGGTTTTACATCGTCTTCAGACGTAGCCACATCGGGCTTCAGCCTGTTCATGGCATCCGGAATTGTTACCACACTTATCGGTATAGCCATTTCCAAACCTCTGGCCGACCGGTTCGGTAAACGCGATGTGTTCGGGTGCAGCCTCTTCCTTTCCGCCCTGTGCCTGCTCATGTTCTATTTCTACAGTCCTCAGGCCATCGGGTCGGTTTTTGCCACTCAAATGTTACACGGATTCTTCTACGGTATTTCCACCCCGCTGCTTTGGGCCATGATCGCCGATGTGGCTGATTACTCCGAATGGAAAAATTCACGCAGAGCCACCGCCATCATTTTTTCGGCCATGATATTTGGTCTGAAAGCCGGTCTGAGCATTGGCGGAGCGCTTGTTGCCGGTATCCTGGCCAGTTACGGTTACAACGAACAACTTGCCGTTCAGTCTGCAGAAACCGTAAACGGGATCAAACTGTCACTGAGTATTTACCCTATGCTTACATTTTTTGTGAGTGTTGCCTGTCTGTTCTTTTATGAGATCAACAAAAAAATGGAAGTCCGGCTTCAGGAAGAACTGACCGCACGCCGTGCAGAGAACGAGAAATAGTGAAATAACTAAATGACTGATCATGAAAAATCCAAGATACCTTATCCCCCATTTGTTTACGGCAGATCCGTCAGTTCATCTGTTTAACGGACGGCTCTACATTTACCCCTCCCACGATGTTGAATCGGGAATTCCCGAAAACGACAACGGAGATCATTTTGCCATGCACGACTACCATGTTTTCTCCATGGAATCGCCCGAAAGCGAAGTGACTGACCACGGTGTGGCCCTCGATGTAAAAGATATTCCCTGGGCCGGACGCCAGTTATGGGATTGCGACGCGGCCTGCAAAGACGGTGTCTACTACCTGTATTTTCCTTTAAAAGACAAAACCGATATTTTCCGCATTGGTGTGGCCGTGAGCGATAAACCCGAGGGACCTTTCAAAGCCCTTGATGCTCCCATGCACGGAAGCTACTCCATTGATCCCTGCGTATTTCGCGACGATGACGGTTCTCATTATATGTACTTCGGGGGCCTGTGGGGCGGGCAATTACAGCGCTACCGCAACAACAAGGCCATAGAGTGCGGTCATGAGCCGGACAACGACCAGCCGGCTATTCCTTCGCGGGTAGCCAGGCTGAGTGACAATATGCTTCAGTTTGCCGAGGAACCCAAAGACGTAGTCCTGCTGGACAAAAACGGCGAAGTGCTAACAGCAGGCGATCACGACCGGCGTTTTTTTGAGGCTTCATGGATGCATAAGTATAATGGAACATATTATTTCTCCTACTCAACCGGCAATACGCACAAACTCTGCTACGCCACAGGGAATAACCCTTACGGGCCATTTACATACCAAGGCGTGATTCTTACTCCGGTAGTAGGTTGGACCACACACCATTGCATGATTGAATTCAAAGGCCGCTGGTACCTGTTCTTTCACGACAGCGTTCCTTCCGGAGGTAAGACCTGGTTGCGAAGTCTGAAAGTAGTTGAATTGGAATACAATAATGACGGCACTATTGTTACGATAGATGGAGGAGCTGAATAGTTTCAGATAAAGAACAAAGTAACTCCCGCTACGCTGATAACCGCACCGGCCACCTGAACCCAGGTAACTTTGCGCTTCAGAAAAAGATATTCCGGCAACAAAATAATCACAGGCACTGTTGCCATAATAGTAGACGCGACGGCCGTGTTGGCATACTGCACGGCCATAAGCGAAAAAGTCACTCCAAGATAAGGGCCGAAAATAGATCCTGTTACTGCGGTTCTCATTGCTTTCCTGTTTTTGAAACTGGCAAGGAAGTTCTTTATTCCACCGGTAAGTACAATAATGAGAACAAAAGAGATGATACCGGTTATGGTTCTTATCTGTGTGGCTGCCAGAGGAATATAAAGCACATTATCGGTCGCATGACAATTTTCGTATGCCAGCATGCCCTGCTTGCTGAGCACAATGCCTACTCCCTGGCCTATTGCGCCCATCAGAGCAAACAGCACCCCTTTTACGGGCAGGCGCATGTGGAGTTTATTGTGCGATCCGCTGTTATTCCCGTTTTCCCTTTTCAGGATGGATATAGATATCCCGGTGAGCGTTACGCACATTCCGGCAAGCGCCATCCATGAAAGTTTTTCCCCGATTATGACAAATCCCGCCAATGCCGCAAACGGAGAGGCAAGCGTCATGATAAGCTGGGAATAACGGGCCGAGATCATTGAATAAGAGGCAAAAAGAAAATAATCGCCAATTACAAATCCCACCAGACCCGAAAGCGACATCCAGATCCATACTTCTCTGTCCGCGTGGACAGGCAAAAAACTGCCGTTCATTATCATAAGTGTAACACCAATGAAAATGAATGCACAAAACAAACGAATGAAGTTCAGATTGACTGACCCCAGTTGTTTCCCGGCATGCTCAAAAAACAGAGCACTCAACGTCCAAAGGAATGCGACCCCTATTGCAATAAATTCTCCCGACATAAGGGCGCAAAAGTAAGAATTATCTGCTTTCCCTGTTTCTGTCAATGATATTGTTTATCGAGCGGACTGAACTTCCGCTGTCAAGACCGTCATGCGGGGTGTTGAAACAATAGTCCAGAAGTACCTCTACAGAGGAGGTGGCCACATGCATACGTGAATCGCTCGATGCATAATAAATATACACGGTATCGTCTTTTCCCCTGATCCATCCGTTACAAAATAAAACGTTAGATACGTCGCCAATGCGTTCCTCTTCTACAGGCGCCATAAAATAGCCGCCGGGTTCGGCAATGACCTTCCATGGTTCATGTAAAGCGGTAATATACAGGTAAAGCACATAGCGAAGCCCGGACGCGCAAGCCCTTACACCGTGAGCAAGGTGTAGCCACCCCCTGCCGGTCCGGATGGGTGCCGGCCCTTCCCCGTTCTTTACCTCCTTAATAGTATGGTAATGCCTTTTGTTGATGATATGCTCGTCCACTATCTCGGCATTGGTGATATCACTTACTAGCGCCCAGCCTATACCCCCTCCGTTGCCGGCTTCAATAAAGCCGTCCTGAGGTCTGGTGTAAAAAGCATATTTCCTGTCCACGAATTCGGGATGCAACACCACGTTACGCTGCTGACTGCGTGAAATAAGATCCGGAAGCCTTTCCCAGTTGTCCAGATCTTTTGTGCGCGCAATCCCTGCCGAGGCAATGGCCGATGACAGGTCGCCCGGTTCTGCGCCGGGATCCTTCCTTTCAACACAGAAAACACCGTAAATCCATCCGTCTTCGTGCAAGGTAAGCCTCATATCGTATACGTTTGTGGCAGGCTCTCCCCATTCGGGCATGATCACAGGCCGTTCACGGAAACGAAAACCGTCCACCCCATTGTCACTTTCTGCTATGGCAAAGAATGATTTTCTATCATTTCCTTCCACTCTGGCTATCATTATGTATTTGCCGTTTAGCTGTATGGCTCCCGCATTAAATACGGCATTGAAACCAAAACGTTCCAAAAAGTAAGGATTGCGATCCCTGTTAAAATCGAAGCGCCACTCCGGAGGAATGTGAGCAGCCGTCAGAACAGGGTGTTTATATCTTGTATACCATCCGGAAGGATGTACGCAGGGAATGTTTGTCCGCGCGATCAATTGTTCCTGGTCATCCAATATTTTTTTTAACTTTTCCTCAAAATCTTTCATTTTCAGCTTTTTAAGTGAAAGGCGACCTGCAACATGTTACACCCTATGTTGCAAGCGCCTTTCCAGAACAAACCCAACCCAATCTTGACAATTTAAAAGACAAAAATAGATAGGTTATAGAACGGAAACAAGTATTATTTTATCAAAAAAACAACAGGATATATTAGATGAGAAAGTGCTGAAAAACTATAAAAAACAGCATCACCGGGCTATAAAAAAATAAACAAAAAAGCCCAATTGAATTATCTAATCTTCTAAATAAGAATCCTCAATACATCTTGTACATTTATACCATATTTAATAATTCAGATACGAATAAGCGTATTTTTTACCGTAATGATAACAAAGTGTCATTTTCAGATAAAATAATATTTATTTTTTAACGCATTAACGCATATATTTGAAATTTGAAAAACAATCCGTTTGCCTATTATTAACCAACATTTTATTACTAAATTCTATCTATTAACCAAAAAACTAAACGTATGAAAAACTATTTTTGGAAACGTCTGTTTGCGGGGTTGTTTCTGTTGTTAATGACAACGGGAGTAACTTTTGCTGCATACGGAGATCTGCAACAATCAGGTCGTACGGTTTCTTGTGTGGTTTCAGACAAGACAGGTCCTGTTACAGGGGCTTACGTTGTTGTCAGAGGGACACTGAACGGAGCCAGTACCGACGCAGATGGACGTGTTGTCCTGAAAAATGTACCGAACAATGCTACGCTCGTCGTAACATTTATCGGTTACGTTACCAGGGAGATTGCACTGCTTAACGACCAGACTTCCGTTGAAATTTTTCTCGAAGAAGATGCACAGGCACTTGACGAGGTGGTTGTCGTCGGGTATGGTGTACAGAAAAAGAAACTGGTGACCGGTGCTACGGTACAGGTTGCCGGTGACGACCTGGCCAAACTGAGTACGGTAAGCCCCTTTACCGCTCTGCAGAGCCAGGCTCCCGGGGTAAGCATCGTTCAATCGAACGGACAGCCGGGATCGGGCTTTAAAGTAACCATCCGCGGTCTGGGAACCATTGGCTCATCCGATCCTCTTTATGTTATCGACGGTGTTACCGGAGGTGACCTGAATAGCCTGAACCCCAATGACATTGAGTCAATTGACGTATTAAAGGACGCTGCTTCGGCCGCCATTTACGGAGCACGTGCTGCCAACGGCGTTATCCTGGTAACTACCAAACAGGGAAAGATGGGCAAAACCAACGTTTCCTACGACGGTTACTATGGCCAACAGTATATGTATAAAATGCCGGACCTGCTTACTGCGAAGGAATACATGGTCATGCAAGACGAAACCAGATTCAACGAAGGAAACGCCCCATACGACTGGGCTGCTCTCCTTCCCTCCGACCTGTATCAATCCATCATGAACGGCAGCTGGACGGGCACCAATTGGCTAAAAGAATCCTATAACGAAGGCGCTCCCGTTCAGAACCATTCGGTCAACATTGCCGGCGGCAGTGATATGTCTACTTATTCTATAGGATTCTCCTATACCGGAAGAGAAGGTATCATAGGAAAACCCGTTCAGGCGAACTACGAACGTTACACCGGACGTGTCAATTCAGAGCATGTGATCCTCAAGGGAAAAGAGTTTGACATCATTAAATTCGGTGAAACATTAAACTTTAACTACATTACCAATTCGGGGATCGCAACCGGGAACATTTATTGGAACAGCGTACACAATCTGCTGGTTTCCAATCCTCTTTATCCCGTATACGATTCTGAAGGCAACTGGTACGACTACGACGACAAAATTGCCAACGGCTGGAATTTCGACGGGAACACCGGAAACCCCATCGGGGCCTTTTCCAATAACTCACAAGGTCTGAACATGTCCAAGAGTTATTCCCTGAGAGCCAGCGCCTACCTGCAGATCCAGCCCATTAAAGGTCTTGTGTTCAAATCACAATTCGGTTACAACATGAGCGCCAGCACCTATCGTTCCTACTCAGCCATTGCCCACTGGTCCAACAACAGCAATGTCACCATGGACAATGTTGGCCAAAGCGCAAGTGCCGGCCACGACTGGAAACTGGACAATACACTGTCGTATACCTTTAACCTGGGAGACCATCAGATAGATGCTATGGTTGGACAGACACTTGAAAAATGGGGAATGGGTGAAAACGTAAGCTCCGGAGGCAACAATTCTATTTTCCCGGGCTATATCACTCCCACCACAGACGTAAGCAGTGTCATGAACTATGCATGGGTTGACAATACCAAACCCACCGAATTATCACAGCGCAGCGCCGGTGGTTCCGTTTGGGGATCCGGAGCCATTGCTTCTTTCTTCGGCCGTGTTAACTATAACTATAAGGAAAAATACCTGTTGACCCTTATCTTCCGTGCAGACGGTTCTTCAAACTTTGCCAAAGGCAAACGCTGGGGTTATTTCCCCTCCGCATCGGTTGGATGGGTTCTTTCAAACGAAGACTTCATGGCCGGCGCAGCCGGTGTGGTTGACTTCCTGAAATTGCGCGCCAGCTGGGGACAGAATGGTAACTGCAGTATCAACAACTTCCAGTACCTCTCCACCATTGCGTTCGACACAAGCAACGGTTACTATTTCACAAAAGACAAGGTCACCCAGACAGTGGGCGGTTATGCCGATATTCTTGCTAACCCCGACGTTTCGTGGGAAACATCCGAACAGTTAAATATAGGTCTCGATGCCCGCTTTGCCGGATCACGTCTTGGAGTGACTTTCGACTGGTTCAATAAAATGACCCGCAACTGGTTGCTTACCGCTCCCATCCCGGCTGTATACGGTTTGAATGCACCCGCCGTTAACGGGGGTGACATCCGGAACTCCGGTTTTGAACTGGCTTTGAACTGGGACGACAGCGTAGGCGATTTCCGTTACGGTATATCGGCCAATGCTTCTTACTACAAGAACGAGGTTACCCGTATTGCCAACACAGAAGGTATCATCCATGGTGATGCCAACGTACTGAGTCAGGGTACTACGGAAATGTATCGTGTACAGGTAGGATATCCCGTAGGGTACTTCTATGGTTATAAGACCGCAGGCGTATTCCAGAACTGGGATCAGGTAAACAATACCACAGCCAAATATTCCGGTGCTCAACCCGGTGACCTCATTTTTGTTGATTCCAACGGCGACGGAGCTATTTCCGAAGACGACCGCACCATGATCGGAAATCCTCACCCCGATGTTATCATTGGTTTTAACCTCTATCTGGCATGGAAAGGACTTGACCTGAGCGTTACCGGTTCCGGAGCTTTCGGACAACAAATCGCCAAATCTTATCGTTCCTTCGCCGACTCTCCCCTTCAAAACTATACAACCAGTATTTTCGGACGCTGGACCGGAGAAGGCACTTCCAACAAATTGCCCCGCCTGACCTCGGGAAGCCATGTTAACTGGCAGAATATTTCCGACATCTATATTGAAGACGGAGATTATGTAAAGATCCAGAACGTACAGATAGGGTATGATTTCAAACATGCATTCCGTAAATTGCCTTTCGGTCAGGTACGCGTGTATGTAATGGCTCAGAACCTGTATACTTTCACCAATTACTCCGGAATGGACCCCGAAATCGGTTATGGATATGATCATAGCTGGGTTTCCGGTATAGATTTGGGCTATTATCCTTCTCCCAGAACGTATATGGTAGGTTTAAATCTTAAATTTTAATTGATCATACAGTATGAAAAAGATAATATTTTTAGCACTCGCTGCGACAGTACTGTTTACCAGTTGTGAAGCCTTCCTCGATACGGAAAGTTACACCAAGAAAAACACTGGGAACTACCCAAAAACGGCAGATGATGCCATTCAGATGGTGACCGGAGTGTATGCGACCCTCAACAAGGTCATTGCTAACTGTGGAAACTCCTACTATTTTGCAGCCCAGCTCCTTTCTGACGACATGTTCGGAGGTGGGGGTGAAAACGATAAAGACTGGACCAGTCTGGAACACCTTATGTACACTAACCTGGACCGTTTCAAAAGCTTCTGGTCGGACAGGTATTCGGGCATCAGCCGTGCCAACATGGCATTGGCCAACCTCGATAAAGTAGAAGACGAAACCCTGCGCAACCAGTTAATGGGTGAAACGTTATTCCTTCGTGCCCTGTTCTATTTTGAATTGGTTCAGATGTTCGGTGACGTTCCTCTCATTACCACAGTACCCCAGACGGTAGCCGAAGTGGCTGAATACCCCGAACAGGCTCCCCAGAAGGATATTTACGCCTTTATCGCTGCGGACCTTAAGAAAGCCGTGACCATTATGCCCACACAAAAATGGAATGAGATTGTATCCGGCGAAGGACATGCCACCCGCTGGGCCGCAGAAGCCCTTCTGGCACGTGTATTCCTTTTCTACACAGGCTTCTACGGAGAAGCCGAACTGCCCATGATGGACGAGGAATTTAATGTAACCGGTTCGGTAACGAAGGCAGAAGTCATAACCGCCCTGGAAGACTGTATCAATAACAGCGGACACACGCTGGCAGATGACTACCGCCGTCTCTGGCCCTACACCAATTCGGTCAGTGCCAAAAACTACGACTACTTAGCCGATCTGAATGCCACCAGAAAATACTGGCTGAAGGACGGAGAAAACCCCGAAACCTTATTTGCCATCAAATGTTCCCACCTGGCAAGCTGGGGCACCACCATTGGATATTCCAACCAGTATTGCCTGTTCTTTGGTATACGTAACGCAGGTACCGCAGATCAGTATAAGAATGTATTCCCCTTTGGTCAGGGATGGGGCGCCGGTCCGGCTAACCCAAAACTGTGGGATGAATGGAAAGCAAAAGAGCCCAATGATTTGCGCCGTAAGGCTTCCATACTGGCTGCTGCCGACAGACCCAATTATGTTTACGGTGCCGATAAGCTGATGGAAGAATCCACATTCTGGCAAAAGAAAGTGATTGCCATTACCGCTTATAAAAATGAAACGGATCTTTTCAACAGTTTCACTTCCTCAACCGAATACTATGGTGACGGTGAAGCCGACGACTTCCAGCTGGCACACGAAACCGACCTGATCCTTATCCGCTTTGCCGATGTGCTCCTCATGCATTCCGAATTAACAGAAACCGCAGAGAGCATGAACAGGGTACGTGCCCGTGCCGGGTTGTCTCCCGTATCGTATTCTTTCGAAGCACTGCAAAACGAACGCCGCTGGGAACTGGCCTTTGAAGGGTTGCGCTGGGGCGATATGCGCCGCTGGGGCGACACCTACGCCATCAATGCCCTGACCGGTCAGTTAGGGGCAAACATATGGAACCGTGCCGTAGCTACTGTCATGAAAGACCAGGGTGCCGGCTATGCAGCCCGTTACCAGGCTACCAAAGGATTTATGCCTATGCCTTCATCCGAAGTGGACCTCTCAAACGGAGTACTTCAACAGAATGCCGGTTGGGGCACCGATGCCATTTTCGTAAGTTGGAATGAGTAATTTGAAAACGAATAAACATTGATAATATGAAAAAAAGTATATTACTTTCAATACTGGCGGTTTCTGTACTTCTTGCAAGTTGCGAACCCATCGAACACAGGGATGTGTTGCAGGGTGGTATTACGGAAAGCCAGTTGAACATTTCCGCAATTCCTGAAATCAGGGATGGAGTCAACTCCAACTATATTCAGCTGAACAGCGACGGAAATGCCTGCCTTTCCTCCTGGAATTACGGTTTTGGGACCCTTGTTGCCACAAAAGGGACTGTTAAGGTTATGGCAAAAGGGCCCAACACCATTGTTTATACCGGATTAAATGCCGACGGAACAATGATTACTAAAAGCATTACTGTTCAGGTAGATGCGTTGTACGATGTAGAACCCGAATGGGCTCTTTTCTGCGGCGATTCCGGTCTGAAAGACTGGGTTTGGGACAACACCGTTGCAGGGCCGTGGGGCAATGGTGGTTATAAAGGCAATAGCGCTCCCGGATGGTGGGTTGTATCCATTAATGACATTAACGGACAGGCTCCCGGTGAAGGGGCCGGTGCCAGCATGACCTTCTCCCTTATCGGAGCCAAGATCATCAAAAATTACAACGATGGAACTACTGCCGAAGGTTCCTTTACCTTTGACATGAGCAAAATCACTTACGATGACGGCGGTGCCGTCTGGGCAAAAGGTAAGCTGAACACAAAGAACGTTACTGTACTGTGCGGCAAGTCTCCCAATGAAAGCAACGCCCCGGTATATTCGTACGATATCCTTAAGCTGACCGAGAACAACTTGGTTCTCTCCTATCCCGAACCGGGTGCCGGTTCATGGGGCACTGCCTGGTTCTGGGTATTTATGAAAAAATAGCATTTTTGTCCTTTTTGAAAGAGGCAGACTTGATGAAAGTCTGCCTTCTTTTTAGTTACCTTTGTGCCTATGAAACTTATTCGCATTATTCCGCTTTTTCTGCTGATTTCCTGTGCCGGAAGCAGCAAATATGAAATTAAAGGGACATTACCCGATCCAAAATTTAATTCTGAATGGGTATTCCTGGCACCATTGACCGGTGGGACAGCCCAGACAGTTGATTCGGTGCGCGTTAAAAAACAATCGTTTTCCTTTAGGGGGAGAACGGAACAGCCCGGGGTGAAAGTTATCCGCATGCGGCCGATTATGAGACTCGAGATACAGGAACTCCTGGTGGTAGTTGAACCCGGAAAGATCCAGGTTACGCTTGATTCCCTGAGTTCTGTCACCGGAACGCCACAGAACGATGCATTGCAGTCCTGGAAAGAATTTAAGGCTCAGACCGACAGAACACTGCTCATGCTGCAGCAAATGATTGATGCAGCTACAGACGATACCGTGAAAACCAAACTCACCAGCCGCAGGGACCAAATCGTAACTGATTTCAACGAATACAACAGATTATTCGTAAAGAGTAACGAAGGTAACGCATTAGGTGATTTTGTATCTAAACTGACAGGTCAATGAGACAATGGAAAAATGGAATGCAATGGATTACGGCAGCGTTGATTGCCGTACTTTGTTTTACATTTTTACATTTTCTTTACCCCTATCATCTGTACCTGAAGGAACAACTTATTTTGTTCCTGACTACTCCGGATTATTTTCTTTCCTACTTTGAAAAACCTGCCTGGCTGGCCTTGTATGCGGGTGATTTTTTCACCCAGTTCTTTTACTTCAGGGGCGGCGGTCCAACGGTAATCACTATTACCCTGCTTGTACTATGGTGGCTTTCTATTCAGACACTTAAACAGTTCAGGGTTGCCGGACGTTGGGCTGTTGTTGCATCGCCGGTCCTTGTCATTCCGGAATTTTTGATGCTGTGCGGGCTCCATTATAAACTGGGATCTACGTTCTCTCTTATTCTGGCGCTTGCCGCCTTTTTGATTTATTCACGCCTGCGCCCCGGAGATTCCCGGCTGCGTACTTTTGTTCTTTTACTAATCCTTATTCCGTTCCTATACTGGATAGCCGGCAGCGGAGTATTTCTTTTCCTTCTGTGTGTGATTATTTTCACGTTAGTGCAAAAGAAACCGCGCATTCAGCATCTTATCTTTCCCTTATGCCTGGCGCTGCTCATACCGCTGGCGGCCAAACCTGTTTATCTTTTACCCGCCGGAAAGTTATACCTGTACCCGCGCAGCCAACATACCACGCTAACCATTGATATGGTCTGGGAGAAGGTGCTGTCTATGGACAGCGAGAGCTTCTGGGGACACTGGGATTATGTGCTGGACCTGGCAGACAAATACCAACTCAAAAACCCTGTCGCGACCTATTTCACTAACCTGGCCCTGTCGCAGACAGGTATGATGCCGGACCGGCTTATGGATTATTATCAGCCCGCCACTAAGGGTTTGTTCCTGCCCGTATCGGCGGAATCGACCCCAATGACCATCCTTTTTAGCAACGAAGTTTTTTTTCGTTTGGGCGACATGAATATGGCCCAGCATTCAGCTATGCTGGGCATGATCTTCTCCCCCGACGGAAGGAGCTCACGTCTTGTAAGAAGACTGGCCGACATCCATATTATCAACGGAGAATACGAGGCCGCCGATAAATACCTGCGAATGCTCGAGCAGACTCTTTTTCACAAAAGACAAGCATCCGTACGCAGGGAACAGATACGAACCGGAAGCATTCCGGAACGGGTTAATATTCCCGCTTTCGATTCCATACGCAGGGGAGATGACTGCATTGCCTCGCTCAATATCCTGTTGGAAAGCAATCCCGGGAACAAAGCCGCACTCGATTACCTGCTATGTTACCACTTGCTTAATAAAGACATACCATCATTTATGGAAGTCTATGAACGTTGGATACCCAAAGACGGATCACGAGTTCCCGACATTTACAGTCAGGCAATTCTTATATACCTGACGCAGCATAAAGTTCCGGCCCAGGCTGTCCGGTCTTACGGAATACCCGATAACATTCTTGTAGATTTCATGGACTATACGCGTTTGTACCAGGAAAACAACGCACAGTCCCAACCGCTCAGGGAACGGTTCGGGAAAAGCTATTGGTTTTATTATCACTTTGCCGTAATGGTTAATCATGAGAATAATTAAATTTCATATTATCACATTGCTGCTGGGCATATTATATGCATGCGGCGAACCTCGTGATGTTACGGCAAGCGATTCATTGCCTCCCATTTTCCCCGATTACACCCAAATCACCATCCCATGCAATATAGCTCCCCTGAATTTCATGGTGCTGCATAACCCGCAACAGGTGCTGGCCGTTTTTACCGGTGAGGGGAAAACCGTCCGCATACGGGGAGGACAGAACATCCGTTTTTCCGGGAAAAAATGGGATCAACTGGTGAACAGCTGCATTGGCAACGAACACATATCGGTTCAGCTCTATGTTAAGAAAGACGGTGTATGGACATGCTACAAACCTTTTTTATGGACCGTAACGGAAGACAGGATAGATCCGTATCTTTCCTACCGGCTTATAGAACCCGGGTACGAGGTATGGAATAAGCTGCAACTTTGTGAACGGCACCTGGAGAGTTTCAAAGTACGTATTCTGGCTGACAATGCACTCACAGAAAACAGTTGTATGAACTGTCACACCTACGGCAACCAGGACCCCGGAACTTCTTTTTTTCACCTGCGCGGGCCCGGCGGGGGCACTATACTTAACCGGAACGGCAAGCTGCGGAAAATAGACACAAAAACGGAAGGAAGCATATCTGCCGGCGTTTACGGAAATTTCCATCCATCGGGACGTTACGGCGTTTTCTCCACCAATATCATCATCCCTGAATTTCATGCCTTCAGAGGTGAAAGGCTGGAAGTATACGATACCGAATCGGATTTGATTGTTGTTGATTTCGATCACAACACTTCCATACCTTTTCCACCAACAGAAAAAAAGGAATTACGGACTTTTCCCGTTTTTTCTGCAGACGGGAATACCGTTTATTATTGCCGGGCTCCTTATATGAGCGCTCTTCCCGACAGTGTCCGCTATCTAAGGTACGACCTCATGAGTATTTCTTTCAACCCCCACACAGGGATGTGGGGAGATACTGCCACAATCGATACGGTTTTTTCTGCATCACGTCATAAATTATCGGTCTGTCATCCCAAGACCTCACCGGATGGCCGTTATCTTCTCTTTACAGTTGCCGAATACGGTACTTTTCCCATCTGGCACAGAGAAACCGATTTGTACCTTCTGAACCTGGAAACGGGTTCGGTTGACGCGCTGAATAATGTGAATTCTGCGCTGTCGGATACCTACCACAGCTGGTCATCCGACAGCCGCTGGTTTGTATTTGCAAGCAAGAGAGACGATGGAATGTACGGAAAACCATACTTTTGCCACATTGACGAAAACGGTCTGACCTCCAAACCGTTTGTTCTTCCGCAAAAAGACCCTTCGGCTTATTTCACTACATTTAAATCCTTTAACATCCCCGAACTGTCTAAGGGAGAAGTTCCTTTCAACGCCCTTGACATTGAGAAGATTTACAGGAATATGAACAAAGAGACCCTGGACCCCGTAAAATAATGCGTATGGAAAAGAAATCTGCAACATCTCATTTTCTGCTATCGGCCTTATTCGGACTGTCTGTCTTTCTGTTTTTCGGGTTAGTCTATCCGCATCATCTGCATTATCACGAACAATTTCAGCTGTTCCTTTCTACCCCGGCCTACTTCCTTCAGCTAATGGCCAAGCCGGGCGGTCTGGCAGAATACATGGCATCGTTCCTGACCCAGTTCTTCCTTTTTTCCTGGTCGGGAGCCGCCATTATGGCCGTCCTTCTTACCTCTCTGCAAATGATCATTGCCGGGGTGAGCAGACGTTTACGTGAAAATCCCCTGTACTACCCCCTGTCCTTTATTCCCGCCTTTTTTTTCTGGTCTCTGTTATGTGACGAAAACATGATGCCCGCCGGCATACTGTCTGTATTAATTGCCATGGTCACCTGGAGGGGATACCTGGAAGTAAAACATATCGGGTGGAAAACGGTGTACCTGCTCTTTCTGATACCAATCACCTACTGGTTTGGAGGAGGTTCGGCCGTTATCCCCGTAATGGGCATTATTACCTGCGAATGGATGAATAAAGAATCGCGATGGTCCAATAAGGTCCTGATTACCTTATGTACCCTGAGCGTGACTGTTGCGGTGCTTCTGCTTATTCCGCTTCTGCTACCGCAGTTTCCATATAAAAGGATGCTTTTTGGAACGGACTTTTTCAGGTTCCCGGTTTATTACCCAACGGGCATTCCGGTATTGTGGGGTCTTTTGTGGCTGATCCCGGTAATAAATCTGTTTTTGCCTGCGTCGCTTAAAAAAACCGGAAAGAGCCGGCTGTTATTTATCTCGTCTTTGGTCCTGATATTCGTTGCCGGAGGTTTGCTTGTTATGGCCAACCGCGACGCAGGCAAAGAAGAAGTGATGGCCTATGATCATTACGTACGTATGCAACATTGGGATAAAGTCATTAAGATGGCAGACAGGAGAAGTCCATCCTCACCTCTTGCGGTTGCCTGCCTTAATCTTGCGCTCTGTAAGTCGGGAAAGATGTCCGACAATATGTTCCATTATTTTCAAAACGGGCCGGAAGGTCTTATTCCCACTTTTACCCGGGATTTTACCATCCCAATGATCACCGGAGAGATCTATTATCACCTCGGTTTTATAAACACTGCTCAGCGGTTTGCCTTTGAGGCCATGGAATCGCTTCCCAATTACTGGAAAAGCGGCCGTGCCCTCAAGCGCCTGGCCGAGACGAATCTCATTAACGGCGAATATAAAGTGGCTGCCAAGTACCTCAGAATACTCACGCACACGACCTTTTATAAAAAGTGGGCACATTACGTACTGGGGCTGCTCCGGGACGAAACAGCCATTAACACCCACCCCGAATGGGGCTACTTACGTACTTACCGCTCCAAAACAGATTTTCTCGATTCCGAAAACGAAAAAGACATGATGCTGGGGATCCTGCTTCAGCAAAATCTGACCCATTACATGGCTTACGAATACCTGCTTTCCTATTGCCTGCTCGCAAAAGACCTGGAGCATTTTATGGAGTATTTTCCCCTGGGTATGAAACTCAGGTACGATACCCTGCCCGTAAGCTACCAGGAGGCCCTGCTCTACGTGTGGAGCCTCAGCCATGAAGACCCCCTGAAGACAGTTCCTTATTCGGTAAGCGACAAAGTCAGACAACAACTGGCCGCATACCAGCAGCTCTACCTGAATGCATCCGATCCCGAACAGGCCCTGAAAAAGAATTATTCCGGAACTTATTGGTATTACTTACACTTCAGATAATGAAAAAAATTATTCAAATAGTGGCCATTGGCTGCCTGAGCGTAAGCATGGCATGTTGCATAAAAGTAAAGGATCCACAGATCACAGGAGAATTACCGCCCGTCTTCCCCGATTACTGCGGCGTTACGGTGCCGGTAAACATAGCCCCCCTGAATTTTGGTTTTGCAGATTTTGAGGGCAACATGTACGTAAGCATTCAGAGCAACAAAGGCGGGACACTTACGGCAACAGGCAGAAAATCGGTCCGTTTTAATCCGGAACGGTGGAAAAACCTGCTGAAAGAGAACAGCGGAGACAGTCTGCTGGTGACCGTCTCGGCCCGGGCAAAGAATGAGCAATGGGTACAATATAAACCGTTTACGATTTATGTAAGCAGTATACCGGTGAATGAATACCTGGCCTACCGTCTTATCGCTCCCGGCTACGAAGTATACAGCAAAATGGGAATCTATCAGAGAGACCTCACATCTTTCCGGGAAGAAGCCATTCTGGAAAACACGCTCATTCCTTCCAACTGTATGAATTGTCACTCGTTCAGCCGAAACGATCCGGGAAAAATGAGTCTTCATATACGTGGTCCTTTAGGGGGCACCATTATGAAAGACGGAGATTCCGTTCAAATTTTTAATACCAAGACGAACAGCACTTTAGGAAACTGTGTATATCCTTACTGGCATCCCGGCGGCAGGTACATTACCTATTCCGTAAACACCACCCTGCAGATTTTTCACGCCATACAGAACGAACGGGTCGAAGTCGTTGATCTGGCTTCCGACATTGTTGTTCTGGACACCCGGACAAACAGGCTATTATCCTGTGACTTACTAAAGACCAACGACTTTGAAACTTTTCCGTCTTTTTCTCCCGACGGAAAGACGCTTTATTTCAGTTCCTCGGCATTCAAATCCATCCCTCAGGAATACAAAGAGGTCAGGTATAATCTTTGTGCCATTGCCTTCGATCCCGATTCCGGTACTTTCGGAGATAAAGTAGATACGCTGGTTAACGCGGCGGCCATTGGGAAAAGCATCTCCTACGGACGTCCGTCCCCCGACGGAAAGTATATTATGTTCACTTTATCTGATTACGGGAATTTTTCCATCTGGCATAAAGAAGCCAATCTGTGGCTGCTTAACCTGGAAGACGGTTCCCTCAAGGAACTTACTGATGTCAACAGTCCGGACGTTGAAAGTTACCACAGCTGGTCTTCGGAAGGTTTCTGGTTCGTATTCAGCAGCAGAAGGCTGGATGGGCTCTATACCCGGTTGTTCCTGGCCGGTATCAGCCGGGACGGAACCGTTTCCAAACCTTTTCTGCTGCCGCAGAAAGATCCTTTTGAATGCTACGATGCCTCTTTCTTCTCATACAATGTCCCGGAATTCCTGACCGGCCCGGTAAAATGGGATGTAAGAAGAATGTACCGTGCCCTGAACAAGCCGGAACGAAAGACCCTCGAATATATTGGAGATCAAAATCTTATTCAATGAAAAAAATTCTATTCCTGTTTTTCTTGTTATTCGTAACAAACAGTATGAGTGCTCAACATTATAAAAGCTTCAAAGTCTCTGTGTATACACGTGCCTATGAAGTGGAGAAAATGAAAGACCTTCACTGGTTGGACTCTACCTGGAATACCATTACTTCCCAGGTAGAAGTAGACAAGATATACCTTGAAACACACCGCGATCTGCTTATTGTTCCTGAATCCACATTACGCCGGGCCATTGAATATTTCCGGGCACGCGGCGTAGAGGTGGGCGGAGGTATCACATATACCGTAAACGAGTCGAATCTTTTTGAGACTTTTTGTTACAGCAATCCGGAGCATCGGAAAAAAGTACAGGAAATAGCCGAATACACCGCCCGTTTTTTTGACGATTTTATTTTGGATGATTTCTTTTTTACCAGCTGTAAATGTGATCTTTGTATTGCCGCAAAAGGCAATATGAGCTGGACCGGCTACCGTCTCAAACTCATGACCGAAGCCGGCGAAAACCTGGTTATAAAACCGGCTAAAAAAGTAAATCCAAATGTTCGTGTAATCATCAAATACCCTAACTGGTACGATCATTTCCAGGGTCTGGGATTCGATCTGGAACACGGACCCCATTTATTTGACGGGGTCTGGACGGGGACCGAGACCCGTGATCCTTCATCCAATCAGCATCTTCAGAATTACCTGGGATACAACATAGTAAGATACCTCGACAACCTCAGGCCGGGGTATAATTTCGGCGGCTGGGTAGACGGAGGAGGCTCGCACATGGGTATGTACCGGTATGCCGAGCAGCTATGGCTGACCTTTTTTGCCAAAGCACCCGAAATTAACCTCTTCGATTACCGCCAGTTACTGGGGAGCGCTCCTCTGGCCAAAACAGCCGGTGAAACGTTCCGCGCAATCGATCCGTTCGTATGGCGGTTAGGAAAGCCTGTTGGGATTGCTTCCTATAAACCCTTCCATTCCACCGGGGAGGATTTCCTTCAGAATTATCTGGGCATGCTGGGTCTTCCCATGGATATGCTCCCCTGCTTCCCTACAGACCGCAAAGTGGTTTTGCTTACCGAACAGGCCAAATCCGATCCCGATCTGGGCGCGAAGATCTCGGCACAACTGCAACGCGGAGGCGACGTGTTCATTACCACCGGGCTGCTAAAGGCTGTTCCTGAAGTTATTGCCGGTATTGCTGAAGTCCGTTGCACCCACCTGAAGGCACTGGTCAATGATTTTGGATGGAACGGGAAAGCCTCAAAGGATCTGCTCATTCCCCAGGTTTACTACCTGACCAACGATGCCTGGGAAATTGTATCGGCCGGTAATCCGTTAACAAAAGGGGTAACCGGTTATCCCATTGTGCTTATGTGCCCCTATTCTAAAGGCAGAATGTTTGTTCTTACCATTCCCGATAACTTTGGAGATCTTTATGAGTATCCGGCACAGGCGCTGAACGTTATTCGTTCTCTAATGGGAAAAGACCTGGCTGTACGTCTGGAGGGACCCTCCGGGATAGGGCTGTTTGTCTACGATAACGACACATTCATTCTTTCTTCCTTCCTCGACCAACCCCAAGAAATTAAAATACATACACCGGAAGGAAAAAATCGGCTTACAAGCCTTACAGACGAAGCCGAACTGACCGGAGACAACAATGTATTTACCCTGACCATAGAACCCCACACCTATAAAGCATTTTTATATCGTTGATTTGTTCTTCCGGTAGTGAGCCCTGAAGGTTTTAGGAGGAATTCCTTTTTTCTTTTTGAATATCCGGTTAAAATTGGACAGGTTGTTAAATCCGCATTCAAAGCAAATCTCAGATACCGACCGGGTGGAATCGACCAATAGCCTGGAGGCATAACCCAGGCGGATGTCTATGATATAATCAGACAATGTCTTGCCCGTACGTAACTTGAAAAAGCGGCTGAACGCCACGGGAGACATACCTACCATATCTGCCAGTAATTTGAGAGACAGATCTTTGGTGTAATTTTCGTTAATATATTCCTTAACTTTCCTTACGCGACGGCTTTCTGTATTTCTTTCTGCATGCGCAAATGAACTGCTGGCAAGACTTCTGGCACCTTCCGATACGGAAAGCATGTGAAGCAGATCCAGCAACCTGAGAAACTGCTTAAAGCCTTTTTCTTCCGAGGCAATGGTATCTATCTGACTGTAAACCCTCATGATGGTGTCCAGTGGAAAACTGAGCCCGTGTTCCGCCAGCAGGAACATTTTTCGAATAGAATTAAACTGGTTCTTATCCAGCAGACATGCAGGGAGCAAGTCCGGAGAGAATTGAATGGTGATCTCCCGTATCATTTTTGATTTGCAGTTTCCCTGTTCCCAGACATGTTCCAAACGTTCACATCCAATAAGGATAAGATCATATTCGCCGGTATATTCAATAGAATCCCCAACGGTCCTCTTAAGGCCCTCCCCGTGTTCAATAAAATTCAGTTCGAATTCGCGATGCTGATGAAGTGGAAAGGTAAATTCCGTTTTGTAGCGTTCCACCACATGAAAGCAATCCTTATCCGATAAAGGGGGAATCTCGTTAAGAATATGGTCATTCATATTGCAAAGCTATAAAAAAATCAGGTAAGCAAAAGACTTACGGCCATTATGAACATTCCGGCAATAAAACCGGAAATGGACAGGTGATGCTGTCCAAAACGTTCTGCTCCGGGTAAAAGTTCATCTATAGATATAAATACCATGATCCCCGATACAGCAGCCAGTACCACCCCGTTAATAACCGGACTCCAGAAAGGGAGCAGGATAACTATGGCTACTAAGGCCCCCACAGGCTCCGCCAGCCCGGAAAGGAACGAATACCAAAAAGCTTTTTTCTTGCTTCCGGTCGCCTGGTAAATGGGCACCGAAACGGCAATCCCTTCGGGGATATTATGTATGGCAATGGCCAGCGCTATGGGAATGGCCACATCCAGGCTGTTCAGGCCGGCAGTAAATGCGGCAATGCCTTCGGGAAAATTGTGTATGGCAATACTCAGGGCCACCATCACACCCATGCGTTTTAGTTTAGATTTTTTTTCCATGTCTTCGGTCAGGTGCATTTCATGCGGGTTTTCTTCTTCGGGGATAAGGAAGTCTATCACGGCAATAAATGCAATTCCTCCGAAAAAAGCCAGGAGCAATGCCGGTTCATTTAGTAATTCTCTTGCCTGAGGCATCAGTTCCATAAAAGAAATATACACCATTACCCCGGCCGAAAAACCAAGGGAGAAAGAAAGAAAACGGGTATTTGTACGTTTGGCAAAAAACGCCACAAGCGAACCAATACCGGTGGAAAGCCCCGCAAAAAGCGTGAGAGCGAAAGCCAATAGCAGTTGGTTAGATTCAATATTCATAGCATCAGTTAATACCTGTTAAACGTTTGACAATTTTAAACCGGGATAAGAACTCGCTGGCAAAAACCCGTATTACGGTATAGGCGGGAATAGCTACAAGCATACCAAAAGGTCCGCCCAGATAACCCGATATGAGAATGACCAGAAATATTTCCAGCGGATGGGCTTTTACACTGTTCGAATATATGTAAGGCTGAATAAGATACGTATCGAGCATATTTGAACCCACATAAACGGCTACCATAGAAATAATAAAAAGCAGCACGCTGGAATAGCCCGAAGGCCCGAAGGCAGTGGCCAATGCCATAATCACACCAAACGAACCTCCCAGTAACGGCCCCACATACGGGATAATGTTCATGATTCCGAATACGAAGCCCAGCACAACCGCCAGATGAAAATTGATTCTTGAAATAAAGAACAGCCCTATAGTAATAAGAACAGTCATTATGAACAATTCTATGACTAACCCCACAAAATATCTGAAAAGCAATTCTTTGGCAGACCGCATGGCATGAGAAAGTTTCTCTTCGTATTTTTCAGGGACCAGTGCACCAATCATATTACCGAACATGTTCTGTTCTTTCAGAAAAAAGAACGTGATAAAGATCACAGAAAACACCGCTATGGCCAGGTTGCCAAGAAAAGAAGCCACAGAGCCAAAAAGACCGGTAATAACAGCAGGATTCATTACTTTCTCTACTTCCTGCCAAATAAAGGTTTCAATGGAGAAAGCAGGATCGAGATCAGGGAAAAAATCATGCAGCCGGTTATTAAATTCAAGAAGCGGACCGGAGATCCGTACACTCACGTCTTTCAGATCCAGAGAAGTGACTGTAGTCACCAATTCTCCGGCCAAAGGAGCCACAAACCAGAATATCCCCGTGACAACGGCCATCATCAGGAGCAATACGATAAAAGCAGCCAGCCCTTTGGAAATATAGATTTTTTTTATACTTAAACGCGTCAGGCGGTTAACAAGCGGCCTTCCGATAAGGGAAAGAACTGCTGCTACCAGGATATAGATTATTATATTCCTGAAATACCAGACAAGGAAGGCAATAATGGCAGCTACTGCTAACCCGATGATATATTTTGCCAGTTTATTCATATGTTTTAATATATTTCAATTGTGTTAATCACCGGACAGACCGGCCGGGCATTCAAATGTATTCTGATACTGTCGGTAAGGATGGCGGGAAAACGGAGTATCCGTTTATAACCTACGGTGGTGGCTTCTGCCGTCTGTACCCATGCTCCGACGCGGGTATCGTAGCATTCCACCGTTACACCGTTTATTCGCTGTCCCAGTGGGATATACTCCTGAATAAGAAGCATCTCTACCTGTTCAGGATGTTTAAGTATTACTATAACACATGCACTGGATACAGAATCGTCCGTTGTCCAATAGGTATCGTATTTACCGTCCAGCATTCGTTTGGGTGCAAACATCCGTAGAGGGTTCCTGACGGCCGAGGCATAGATCCGGGCTCCCCGGGCCAGGTTGCGGGAAAAAGCTTTTTCCCGTGCTTGGCCGAACTCCATAAGTCTTAATGAATCGGTCCTGTGAATGCGTCCCTGCCGGTCGGGTGGTACGTTAAGTAACAGACTGGCATTCCGGCCTACAGAAGTATAATATATATCCATTAACGATTCCACCGTTTTTTGCTTGCTGTCGGTATCGGGGCTGTAAAACCATCCCGGTCTGATGGACACATCGGCTTCGCCCGGTATCCAGTATTTTCCGCCGGCCTGACCTGTATTTAATATCTCTGTTGCAGGTGCACCTTTTCCGGGCGTGAACCCGTCTGTAGTTAACCGTGACCAGTTTGTTTCTCCTGCCACACCCTGCTCGTTGCCAATCCATCGGCATCCGGGTCCCACATCACTGAAGAGGATTGCATTGGGTTGATGCGAATATACGGTCCGGATAAAGAGTTCCCAATCATAGGCAAATTCCATCTCTTCCCCGCAAGCCCCGTCGAACCATTGTTCAAACACCGGTCCGTAAGCAGTATGCACCTCGGTAAGCGCCTGAGCAAAAATTTTATTGTACTCAGGCGTCCCGTAAGCCGGATGATTACGGTCCCAGGGAGAAAGATAGACACCAAACTTGAGCCCGTATTCCCTGCATGCCTGCGAAAGTTCTTTAAGCACATCTCCCTTCCCGCCCCTCCAGGAACTCTCCTTTACCGTATGAGTGCTTGTGAGGCTCGGCCACAGACAAAAACCGTCGTGATGTTTGGCTGTGATGATGATACCTTTCATTCCGGCTGCTTTGGCGGTGGAAGCCCACTGGCGGCAATCAAGGGACGAGGGATTAAAACTGTCCGGATTCTCGCTGCCGTCGCCCCATTCTACTCCGGTAAAGGTGTTGGGCCCGAAATGAACAAACATATAATATTCCATCTTCTGCCACTCCAGTTGTTGCCGGGACGGCACAGGACCATATGGTTCCGGTATGGCAACCTGTCCGCAGGCAGCACAAAATAGTGTGACAGAAAAGCATAAAACGGACAAAATCCTTATCATCATCAATACCGGTTTGTTCTCTTACAAATTTACATCATTATTTGGTAAGAGATTTTTTTGTTATTAATTTTTATTTTCCAAAGGAAATATTTATATTTGTAAATAATTATTAATGGACATTAAATAAACGGCATTATGAAATACGTAATTATAGGCGGAGTGGCCGGAGGCGCCACAACAGCAGCAAGGATCAGAAGAAACGACGAACAGGCCGAGGTCATTATGTTTGAAAAAGGAAAATATATTTCCTACGCGAACTGCGGTCTTCCTTATTATATTGGAGGGATCATCAAAGAACGGGAAAAACTGTTTGTTCAAACTCCCTACAGTTTTGGGAAACGATTCAACATGGATATTCGTGTCAATACCGAAGTTATCCATATAGATCCGGCACACCATACCATCACGGCCCGCAATCAGGACGGAGGAGAATACGAAGAAACCTACGACAAATTGCTTCTGTCTCCGGGAGCTGCCCCGGTAAAACCGCCCCTGCCCGGTATCGATTCGCCGGGTATATTTACCCTGAGAAACGTAGACGACACCGATGCCATCAAATCCTATCTTCAGACGCATAACGTACGCCATGCCGTAGTGGTCGGAGCCGGTTTCATTGGACTGGAAATGGCCGAGAACCTTCATGCCACCGGTGCAAAAGTGTCCATCGTGGAAATGGCAGACCAAGTGATGGCCCCCATCGATTTCTCCATGGCGTCTCTCGTCCGCCAGCATTTGGTACAAAAAGGCGTTGCCCTGTATCTGAAACAGGCAGTCACCTCGTTTACCTATAATAACGGTCCCGAAGCCGAAGAAAAAGGCAATCTTTCGCTTCAACTGCAGGATGGCAGCCGTCTTCATGCAGATCTTGTGATCCTTTCCATTGGGGTGCGACCGGAAACAAAACTGGCCAAAGAAGCAGGACTGACTATTGGTGCAGCAGGCGGTATTTCTGTAAACGAATTCTTACAAACCTCCCATCCAGATATCTATGCCGTTGGCGACGCTATAGAGTTTCCACATCCCATTACCGGTAAACCCTGGCTCAATTATCTGGCCGGTCCGGCCAACCGTCAGGGCCGTATTGCTGCCGACAATATAACCGAAGGCAACAAGATCCGCTACGAAGGGTCCATAGGGACCTCTATTGCCAAGATTTTTGATCTTACGGTGGCAGCCACCGGTCTCTCGGCCAAACGCCTGAAAGCAGAAAATATCAAATATATTTCGTCCACGACCCATTCCAATTCCCACGCCGGATATTATCCTAATGCCAGGCAGCTGAGTATCAAGATCACGTTCAGTCCCGAAAACGGGCAGATCTATGGGGGACAGATTGTGGGATTCAGTGGCGTTGACAAGCGTATAGATGCCATTGCGCAGGTTATAAAACACAAAGGAACTATTTACGATCTTATTGGCATTGAACATGTTTACGCACCTCCTTTTTCATCGGCCAAAGACCCCGTAGCCATTGCCGGGTATGTCGCATCCAATATTCTGACCGGCAAAATGAGACCCGCCTACTGGCGCGAGATACGCGATCTTAACCCGGAAAGCTCAGTGCTGATTGACGTACGTACCCGGGAAGAGAACCGGCTGGGTTCCATTCCGGGAGCCATAAACATCCCGGTGGACAATCTCAGGGAAAGAATACATGAGATCCCTGCGGGGAAACCCGTGTATGTATTCTGTGCCATAGGGCTCAGAGGGTATCTGGCCTCAAGGATACTTATGCAAAACGGCTTTAAAGAAGTCTATAATCTGTCGGGCGGTTACAAAACCTACGAAGCGGTTACCGAGTCCAAAACAGGTATTGTAACCTCACAACCAGCAAACCGGGAATCATTCTCCGATTCGGGAGATCCTTCAGGTGCAGGTGCAAAACGCGGGGTAAACGCAGAAAGCATGCTTGTACACACGTTCAAAATAGATGCATGCGGAATGCAATGTCCCGGTCCCATTCTCAAAATGAAAAAAAGCATTGACGAGATAGAACCCGGACAACGGATAGAGATTGAAGCCACAGATCCCGGATTCGCGCGTGATGCCGAGTCCTGGTGCAAAACAACCGGCAATATTCTTATTGAGCAAAGCTCCTCAGACGGGGTTTTCAAAGCCGTTGTGGAAAAGAAAAGCGCAGTACAGGATGACCGTGTTCCGGTAAATGTATCGTCCGGCAAAGGAAAAACGCTCATCATGTTCAGCGACGATATGGACAAGGCCCTGGCCACTTTCGTACTGGCCAACGGAGCTGCCGCTACCGGCCAGCATGTAAGTATTTTCTTCACTTTCTGGGGATTAAACGTAATTAAGAAAAGCCGGAAACCCAAAGTAAATAAAGATCTTTTCGGCAAAATGTTCGGCATGATGATGCCGTCCCATTCAAAAGGACTCAAATTATCCAAAATGAACATGTTTGGAATGGGGCCCAAGATGATGCGCTATGTTATGAAACTACGCGGGATAGATTCTCTGGAGTCTCTCAGACAGCAGGCCATTGACAACGGAGTGGAATTCATTGCCTGCCAGATGTCCATGGATGTAATGGGCGTTAAGCGCGAGGAACTGCTTGAAAATGTAACAATTGGCGGAGTAGCTACTTATATGAACAGGGCCGACGAAGCCAATATTAACCTGTTCGTCTGATGAATAATTCCATATGCCTGATGAGAGAAGTCTTCAGGGCTCTTTCCGAATTTGAAAACGAACTGATACGCGTCCACGACGTTACATTGAACGAAGCCATGCTTTTATGCTGCCTGGACCAGGAAGACCGGAAGGTTCCCTTTTCGGCTTCGGACATTTCCGAAAAAACTGGGCTGACCGCCTCGCACACCTCAAAAGTGCTCCGGTCAGCCGAAGCTAAAGAACTGATTGAAAGATCACTTGGAAGCAATGACCGTCGGAAGATGTTCTTTGAACTTTCCCAAAAGGGAAAAGAACGTCTGGTCGAAATCAAACGGGAAAAAGTGGAAGTACCGGGCCTGCTCAAAAAATTGCTATGACCGGCCTCCTTCTATGTAATCTACAAAAGCCCTGTTAACCCACCTGATACCTCCCGGTGTGGGATAGTCTCCGGAAAAATACCAGTCTCCGCTGTGACCGGGACAGGCATCGTGTAAGCCTTCCAGGCTCTGGTAGACAATTTCCACCTGAGCTGTCGTATCTTCAGGAGTAAGCAGATCTGCTATTTTTTTAGATATTTCGTCTGCAGAGAACGGTGCGTAAACCGCTTTCACATGATTGATCATTTTTGGTTCCGGATTGTTCAAAAAACCAAGTGCATTTTTATAGGCGCTGTCAATGACATGCTGCATACCCCGTTCTTCCAGTAAGGCAATGGCCGCCCTGAAAGCAATAAACTGTCCCATGCTGGACATATCTATCCCATAACAGTCGGGATAACGGACCTGGGGAGAGGACGACACAATCACTATCTTCCTGGGATGCAACCGATCCAGTATCTTAATGATACTCTGCTTTAGTGTAGTGCCGCGTACAATACTGTCGTCAATCACCACCAGATTGTCCACTCCGGGATTAATGGTTCCATAGGTAATGTCATAGACGTGGGCCGCCAGGTCGTCTCTGGTCTTGCCTTCGGCGATAAAAGTACGAAGCTTGATATCTTTTATGGCTACTTTTTCGTTTCTGACGCGACGGGAAAGAATTTCAGTAAGCTGCTGGTTGGTAATTTTCTCACCTGCTTCAAGTATTTCATCCCTTTTGCGGTCGTTCAGGAAATCTTCCAGGCCCTGAAGCATACCGTAATAGGCCACCTCGGCCGTATTGGGTATAAAAGAAAATACCGTATGTTGAAAATCATACTCCACCGCTTTGAGTATAGGCTGTACCAGGTTTCGTCCCAATTTTTTGCGTTCGTTATAGATATCCACATCGCTACCCCTGGAGAAATAGATGCGTTCGAATGAACAGGGTTTTACTACGTCAGGGGAAATGATGTTATTAATACGGACGTTTCCGGTCCTTCCCACCAGAATGGCGCTTCCGGCAGACAATTCACACACATCGCGTGCCTGTACATTCAATACGGTCTGGATAACCGGTCTTTCCGATGCTACCACTACCATTTCATCGTCATAGTAGTAAAATGCAGGCCGGATACCCCAGGGATCGCGCATGCAAAACATTTCGCCGGAACCGGTCATACCGGCAATAGTATAGCCGCCGTCCCAAAGTGGAGCACACTTTTTAAGCAAATTGGTGCAGTCAAGACGTTTGTCAATTTCTCTTGTCAGTTCCGGTCCTCTCAGACCTTCTGAATGACAGATATCGTAAAGATATTCTATCTCCATATCCAGGCGGTGTCCCATCTGTTCCACAAGAATGTGGGTATCTGCGGTACCCCTGGGGTGTTGTCCAATGGCTGTGAGCGATTCAAAAACCTGATCCACGTTGGTCAGATTAAAGTTGCCGCACAACAAAAGCGTTTTGGCACACCAGTTATTACGGCGCAAAAAAGGATGAACGTAAGATATGCCTGACTTTCCGGTAGTGCTGTAGCGCAAATGGCCCATATAGAGTTCTCCGGCAAACGGGAGGTTATCTTTGGCATAGGCTGCCGTACCGGGATGGCCCCTGAACTGGCTGTTGACTGTTTCGAAAAGACAACTTATGGCATCGGACCCCAGGGCGCGCTCCCTGAACACATACTCATGTCCGGCCGGCACATCCAGTTTAACGGAGGCCAGTCCGGCTCCTTCCTGACCTCTGTTATGTTGCTTTTCCATAAGGAGATATAACTTCTGGAGACCGTACATCCAGGTGCCGTATTTATGTTCATAGTACTCAAGTGGTTTCCTTAACCTGATCAAGGCTATACCGCATTCATGCTTCAATTTTTCCATGGGCACAAAAATACTATATTTGCATAAATACCTTCCCGGAATATGATCAAATTACATCATTTTTTCTATTTCTGCATGCTACTGACTTCGTCTTGCACAAAGTACATGGACTTTCCTGTTACTGATAAGGGCAGATTTGTGGAAGTACTTAAGGAAAATACGTTCGGATTTTCGTACATGATCGAATCCATAAAATCTCTCTATCCGTCACTGGATGAATCTCAGTTTAATAAAATTCTCCCGCTGCTGGACACTTCGGCCAGCGTTACGAGTACGGCTATTTCTTACCTTACAGTGGATCCACGGGGAAACGAAATCCTTGCCTCGGGCCTGATCATGCGTCCTGCGAACGGACAGTCCAAAGGACTGCTCATCTTCTTTCCGTCGGCCAAAATAGATAAATACAACGTGGGAAGCGAAACGCTGATGACCTTCGAAGGCGTCCTGAGCTTTTTCGGATACACGGTCATCATCCCTGACCTGCTGGGATACGGAGTGAGTAAGCAGGTGGAATATCCTTTCCTGTTTTCTGATAATACGGCCCGTGTAGCTTATGATATGCACCTTTCGGCTGCCGAATATTTCAGTACAACAGGCCTTCCTTTTCCCCGGGAAGTGACGTTGGGTGGCTATTCCATGGCCGGGATGGGGGTCGTCTCACTCCATCGCTACATTGAACAAAACCATCCCGGAAATATCATTATCAGGGAATCAATTACAGGCGGAGGGATCTATGATCTGGGCCTTGCCGTGGACCTCTTCAGTGGAATCAAATACTGCGAATCGCCTTTTGTGCCTTTCATATTTAAATCACTGGATTACTGGTATGACCTGAATCTCAATTACAGTGAGGTCTTTATTGAACCGCTGCTTTCACACAGGGACGAATGGCTGAACGGGACACACAGCAGAGCGGAGATGCTGACCTTCATACAACCCGATATGACTACTTATATGCATCCCGATTTTTTTACAAAGGAAAAAAACGCCTCGTTAAGGAAAATAGACTCCTGCCTGCGCCTGCACAGTGTAGCAAAAGGCTGGGCGCCACATTCACCGCTCACCTTAATTCATTCAAGGGATGATGATATGGCGCCACCTGCCATTGCTCAATACACTTATGATAATCTTTCAAAAGCGGGCGGTAATATTTCACTTATCTGGGGAAGCGGAGATCACCTGACGCACGGAGTGGAATATTACCTGGCCATGATGGCCTACCTGCTTGCCAGATAAACAAACCCGGATAACAAACCTTACCTGATCTCAATGGTAAGTTCTTTGGGCATAGTTTCTTCCTGCATGTTCTTGGGAATATTTACCCTGAGCACGCCGTTTTCCATATTGGCCTCAATCTTTTCTTTGATGATGTCATCGGGCAAAAGCAAAGTCTGCTGGAATCTGGAATAGGAAAATTCCCTTCTGAGGTATTTTTCTGTGCCCTTCTCGCCGTTTGAGCTTTCTTCTTTTTTCTCCATGCAGATGATCAGCCGGTTGTCCTGATCGAGCTTAATGCGGAAATCTTCTTTAGACATTCCGGGAGCAGCCAGTTCAACTTTATATTCTTTTTCTGACTCAATCACATTTATGGCAGGAGTCATTGCAGGGCTGATCTTACCCAACCCGTCGTAATCAAAGAAATCGTTGAACAACATGGGTAACCAATTTTGAGTTCTTCTAGCTGTAGGTAACATAACTTTGTCCTCCTTAATTTTAGTTTAGTTAAACGTTTATTTACCTACTATATATCAAACTCCGTACCCATGGAAAAAAGAACACTGAAAACAGTCAAAATGTCAGATTATCAGACATTTTGTCGCTTATTTCGCGGGCAATTTTGCTATAACCTCCATTTCTGCAATGGCTCCTTTTTTTGGTAAAGCAGCTACCTGAAAAGCGGAGCGCGCAGGATACGGCGCCATGAAGTATCTGGCATAAATACCGTTGAACAAAGCAAAATCGTTCATGTCTGTCAAAAACGCAGTGCATTTAACCACATGATCAAAAGTACAACCGGCTTCTTTCAGTACATAACCTATGTTTTTGAATACCTGTTCCAGTTGCGCCTCTTTACTTTCCTCCACCAGGAGACCGGTTGAAGCGTCAATTCCCAGCTGTCCGGAAAGATATACATAACCGTTAATTTCAATAGCTTGTGAATAAGGACCAATGGCAGCAGGGGCCAATGAAGACTGAATTGATTTTTTCATGATTGCCTGAAGATTTTTTTCAAAGGTAATATTATTATCTTGCACAAATTTCACTAATCATGAAACAAGCGCTTTTCTTCCTCTTTCTTACGCTTCTTATAAGCAGCCACCCTGTTTTTGCCCAGCCGGCGCCACATTCAATATCCGGTAATGTATTGGACAAAGATGGCACACCCATTGAATTTGCCTCTGTGGTGCTCCAGAGGAATGGCGGCACCCCCTTTGGAACCATGACAGGTCCGGACGGGCGTTTCAACCTGAAAAACATTCCCGAAGGAACATACTCACTACGGATCAGCTTTATCGGTTACAGGGAATTCCGTCAGGAAATTTCTGTTCCGGCCGAAACAGGCTCTGGAGGTATTGAGATTATACTCGATGAAGATCACATTACTTTATCCGAGACCGTTATTACGGCAACGAAACAGGCAAAACGCGCTGCTGCAGAAAAAACCGTAATCAACACCGGACAGTCTATAGCCTCAGCTACCGGATCCGTTTTAGATGTAATAAAACTGTCTCCGGCCGTACGTATCGACTCAGATAACATCGTATCTGTCAGGGGAAATGCCAATGTACTGCTGCTCATAGACGGCGTTCCCACCACGGTAGAATCACTGGCTTCTTTTCCTGTTTCTTCAGCCAGAAATATTGAGATCATCACTTCGCCTGGCGTACAGTACGATTCCGAGGGAACGGGCGGAATCATTAATATTGTCACACGCTCCGGCCATTCCGGTGGGTTAAGCGGGTTATTCGCAATCAACTGGGACCTGAGTACAGAATTGAACGGAACACTGGCCATGAATTATTCCGGTAAACTATGGACCATTAACGGACAATACAGCTTAGCGCACGAAGAAGACGAAGTTACAAGCACCCTTTTCAGGCAATTTGCCGTCAGTTCCAACAGCGTTTCACAGGCACTGACCTCAACTCCAAAACACACCAATCACGCACTGGGGATAGATGCCAGCTGCAAGCTTTCAGGCACCGGAGAATTGTTTGTATCGGCAAAAGGCATTGTGCCTGAAAACCTTAATTCACAAATCATTAAATCTACAACAATAACAGACGGAATAAGTGAATCGTTCCGACGAAGAAATGAAATAACCTTCAATCGCAAAACCATTGAGGGGTCCATACGTTATAAACAAACCATTCTGCCTGAAAAACAGACGCTTACAGCGTCCGCCAACATCTCTCAGACAAAAGGGAACAGGCCTGCATTCTATTACGAAACACCTGAAGGCAGTACAACAGAAAATATGGTCCAGCGTTCGGAAGGCGGCGGGGCTCCCTTTGCGGTGTCGGGACAACTGGACTACCGGCTAATCTTCAGGCAGGATCAGGCATTCGAAGCAGGACTGAAATTCTCCCACAGATCCAATAATTTTAAGTACGATTCGTGGATCTTAGAAAACGACATGTGGAAACATTCCGATTACTTCAGCAGCGACCTGAAACACAGCGAAATAATTCCCGCAGCGTATATAAATTATAACCAACGTATCTCTGAAAAATATTCCTTTGAGTTCGGAGGCCGGATTGAATACAGTCTGTCGCGGCTGAACAGTATAAAAGAGCAGCTGACAGACTACACAACAAGTAAATTGTTTTTTGCTCCTTTTCTTTCATTCACCTTTATTCCCGGAAAAGAACAATCGTTGGATTTTGCCTTCAGCCGGCGGATCACAAGACCTGCCTATCCCCAGCTTAATCCCTACGTTAACCGTATTGACCGGAACGTTTACGAAACAGGAAACAAATACCTTAAACCCGAGACCACCAATAAAACTGACCTGGTCTACTCACTGAACACAAATCACCTGAATCTTGTGACTGCAGCCTATTTCAACTGGTCATCCGATTATATTTGTCAGGTCTCATCTTTGTATGACAAAGACGCCCTCATTCTGACCTATATAAACGCACAACAGGAATACAAAACAGGCCTTGAGATCAACTTCCGCGCAAATGTTTTCAAATGGGCGGAATTAGGCATAGGATCCAATATTTTCTACAGTAAATACCTTGTTAAGTACCAGGGTATGGATTTGACCAACCAGGGCTGGATGCAAACGGGCAATGCATCGCTGCATTTTTACCCTCTTAAAGGATCCTCTGTGGAAATAACCTATTATTATAACACCCGCCAGATCTACCCGCAATTCACTGCAGATCCCGTACACTATATGGATATCGGGATCAGGCAGGTCCTGTTCAACGGCAAATGTACCGCTACCCTACTGTTCTCAGATGTATTCAACACGCATGACTGGAACCTGCGATCAGAGAATAATGTGTATACGCTTACCAACTTCAGTAAAGGAATCACCCGTTTAATCTGGGTGGGCTTTACCTGGCGCTTTAATGCTTATAAGGGTTCTTCTAAGAAAGAGAGTTCCCGCGACGAAGACCGTTCCCTTATCAGGCTGGGGAACTGACCAGTTTAAACAGTTTGACCGAATTGTCAATGGTTTTTTCTTTGGCTTCGCTACCGTATTTTTCCACATCCACACTATTCCGGGGACTGTGTGTGATACAGAGCGCTCCGTTAATACATCCGCCTTCACAGGCCATGCCTTCAAAAAAATTTTCTGTGGCCTTACCTGCTTTCAGCCGGGCAAGCTGCATCCGGCACTCAGATATACCATTCATGGCTATCGGCCTGAGGCCTTCCAATCCCGTTGAAGCCGTCAGATCGGTTATACCCTGAACTATTCCGCCCGATTTGGCGAATATCCGGCCGTAATACGAGGCATTATTCAATGCCGATTCTTCCAGCGAGGTGGTATCTATGCCTCTTGCGTCTACAAAGGCCTGCAGCTCTTCGAACGAGAGCACGCTGTCCACCGCACCACCCGTTTTTTCGAGCGTGTATTCCATTTTCTTGGAAGAACAAGGGCCAATGAACACCACTTTTGCAGACGGATCTGAACGTTTAATCAAACGAGCCGTCTCTACCATGGGCGATACCGTATGGGATATATAAGTCACCAGCTCCGGAAAATTCTTCTCTACAAATTTAACATACGAAGGACAGCACGAGGTGCTCAGTATCTGCTTTTCTTTCCACTCGTTTGCCTCGTGATACAAGGTAATGTCGGCCCCAAGAGCAGCCTCCACCACGTTGTGAAAACCCAGCATCTTAATGGCTGTAGCCACCTGTGAAATTTTGCCCCAGTGACACTGGCTGACAACTGCCGGGGCGACCACCGCGTACACTTTATACCGGCTGTTTCCTTCAGATCCTTTCAGCAATTTTATAACATCCAGAACTAACGACTTATCTACAATGGCCCCGAATGGACATTTGTATACGCAGGCACCGCACGATATGCATTTTTCATTGTCAATAACGGCTTTTTTGTCTTCGTTCATGGAAATGGCCTTGACCTTGCAACTCTGAACACAGGGTCTGTGCTGCGCAATGATGGCCCCGTAAGGGCAGGCCTGGGTGCATTTTCCGCATTCAATGCATTTTTCCTTATCAATAACTGCTTTTTTGTCCACAATGGTAATAGCATTCCTGGGGCACACTTCCATGCAATTATGTACAAGGCATCCGCGGCAGGCCGGTGTAACATACATTCCGTCAATAGGACATTCATCACAGGCAATATCTATCACTTCAATCACATTGGGATTCCCGGCATGTCCTCCCATGGCCATTTTAACACGTTCCTGAATTATGGCTCTTTCCTTGTAAACACAGCACCTGGTAGTTGCTTTGGGTCCCGGACTGATTATGGCGGGGATTTCCATATAGGCTTCTTCCAGTCCGCCTTCACAGGCTCTCCGTATTACTTCTTTGAGCACACGGTATTTTATATATTGAACATTGGTATCAAACAGTCTCATAATATGGAATCAATCGTAGTTGACGTTCACGTGTTTCCCCATTTTGCGGAGATTTCCGGTCAACGTTTCAACCAGTTTAAGTTTCATGGTAATATCTATGGGTAAGCTCTGATGGGCGACATTTACGCTTTGTCCCACATAAAAATTCACATCGGTAGCTTCTTCAAACAGGATATTCGCAAGCAGCGAGGCTCCGTCTTTCCTGTTGTATGATTTGGGTGAAAGGTCTGTAACAGACAAATACTTTTCCGAAAGCATGAGCAGCCTTCGGAGGGTGAGCACTCCTTCCGTAGTCAGATCTATGCCGTCAATATGACCTATGGGCGGCACGTCTTTATCAGGAAAATCGAAACTTGTTTTAAGCGGTTTTCCCAGCACTCTCGATACAATCTGTGAACTGGTTCCTCCGCAGACCACCTTTTTTCCTTCTCCGTCCAAAAATTGTGACACATAAAAATTATCCTGAGATTTGTCTACCGGAGGACCAATCATCAGATCTACATTCAGCTTTTTCCGAATCTTCACAGCAGCCACTGTGGTATCGTCACCGGGCTTATCAAGATAAAGATCGTTGCAGGCCGCTGCCAGCAGACAGGCTACGCACCGGGCAGACATTCCCGGCTTTATGGAACGGTCAAGGTGGGCCATGATCTGTTTACGCTCCCATCCGAAATTCAGAATCATACCTATTCCGGCATGAATGGTGCCGTCCGACATTACAAGTACCATATCGCCGTCTTCCAAAGCAAGGGATGTTTCATATACTTTTTTTCCGCATATCTCCAGGGGTTTACGGTCAAAATCGGCACATTGTCCATTATGATAGTAGATTGCCTGCGGGTTGTCAAATTCTATGAGTGAACCTTCCCCCCTGGCATTCACCCTGATAACCGAAAAAGTGGAATAAGCCACTCCGCGTTCCTTACATACAGGCAGCGACTGAATAATAGTCTCTATACAGTCCTCCATATCTATATCGTTAGAAACCATTGTACAAAGGATCTTTGAAGTGAGCGTTGAAAGGATGTTGGCCTTGACACCGCTGCCAAGGCCATCGGCCAGAACCAGCGTGACGAAATCCCCGCCCGAGCAACTCTCCACTTTATCGCCGCACAGTTCTTCTCCATACTTATTCAAAGCAGTAAAGCCGTATTCCAGCGTCAGCTCATTACCTGTCATTGATGCATTCCTCCTGTTGAAGTGTCTTTTTTAATTTCAACAAAGCCACTTTCGTTTCCGCTGTCGTCTCTCCAAGCAACGAAGCTATTTCCTGAGCCACCCTCATCTGTTTCTTTATCACTTCATCTGTGGTCATGAGTGTCTCCATTTTCACTGCAGACAATTTATCGTCGTAATTCACTTTTCGCGTCACATCCTTCATTATTCCGAACAACATACCGTGATCGGATAAGAGGCTAATAGTCAAATCTATATAACAGCCTGTAACGGGTATAAACATCCTGGAAACCTCCACATTCCGGTTTTCGGCCAGTGCCGTCATAAAATCGGCCGGGTTAAAGAAATCCACTGCCAGCCGTCCTATGGCACCGGTAGATTCCATGCCCAGCAACATGGCCGCTTTGGAATTGATATCCACAATTTTCATATCCCGGTCAAGCACCACAACACCTTCCGGGTTGTTCCTTATGATCTCGTACGACATAGATTCGGCACGCTTGCGCATATACGGAAGACACATTTCTATGTCGGCATACCCGTTTAAGACAGCCCATGCTTTTTCTCTGCACGTAGAATAACCGCAGGCCCCGCAATTGAGTTCATCTTCGGGCTTTGTTTTTCCGGTACGGGCAAGTACTTCCGTTATTTCGCGCTC
>ERZ1645192.348-NODE-348-length-37592-cov-6.110664_pt1 | contig 37592 bp, 34 predicted proteins | sample MGYA00575354_ERZ1645192 | MGnify/ENA primary metagenome ERZ1645192 (study PRJEB40844, sample SAMN11349763) | freshwater sediment metagenome | isolation source: river sediment | host: Sediment | place: India: Faizupur Khadar , New Delhi | collected 2017-02-21 ...
TTTTTTAATAATGAATTCGCAGGACAGAGTCAATCTGGAAGTGGATTTCTTCGGTGGCGAGCCAACCTTAAACTTTGATGTGATTAAGCAGACCGTCGCATACGCGCGGGGCAGGGAAGCCGAGACCGGAAAGAAATTTCGGTTTACTGTGACCACCAACGGTTACTTCGTCACCGATGAGATGATTGACTTTTTCAACGCCGAGATGAAGAACATCGTCATTAGCATGGACGGACGAAAAGAGATACATGACAGCATTCGACTAACCGCGGGCAACGGCCCAAGCTACGACCGTGTGCTGGAAACCGCAAAAAAAATCGTCGAAAAACGCGGGGGTAAGGAATACTATATCCGCGGAACCTATACAAAAAAGAACCTTGATTTCAGCCAGGATGTCCTTGCGATGTATGACGCGGGGTTCAAGGAAGTGTCGATTGAACCGGTGGTGACCAGCGGAGAACTTTCGCTGACCGAAGCGGATTTACCCAGGATATTTGAGGAATACGAAGCACTGGCGGCATTTTTGGAAGAGAACCGCAAGAAACGCGGACTTCATTTTTTCCACTTCAACATCGACCTTTCGGGCGGCCCATGCCTCAATAAACGCCTGCGCGGATGCGGAGCGGGCGTGGAGTACTTTGCGGTGAATCCGGACGGCAACCTGTATCCGTGCCATCAGTTTGCGGGGGATAAGGACTTTATCATCGGAAACGTAGACGTCGGCGTCACCAATTTGGCGCTTCAAAAGAAATTCAGGGACGCACATATCTATACCAAAGAGGACTGCGCAGACTGCGCGGTGAAATATTACTGCAGCGGCGGATGCATCGCTAACGCGTATCACGCTAACGGGGATTTCAACAAACCGAATCATCTGGAATGCGAGATGATGCGAAAACGCGTGGAACTGGGCATAGCGCTGTCGGTGATGGAGGAAGAAAATGATTGAAGAATTTGACGGCATGGCGCCGGATTTCAAAGGACAAAAATATGTGCACTACACGGCCTGCGTCATCGGCGACGTGCTGTGTCAGCCGCATGTCAGCATATGGCCAAACGCGGTGGTACGCGGCGACGAAAACAAGATTGTGATTGGTGCCTACACCAACATCCAGGACGGAAGCGTTCTGCATGTCGATACGGATAAACGGCTGGTGATTGGGGATTATGTCACAATCGGGCACAACGTCAACCTGCACGCCTGCCTGATCGGCGATTATTCGCTTATCGGTATCGGGGCTATCGTGCTGGACGGCGCGATTATCGGCAACAACTGTCTGATTGCGGCCGGGTCGCTTGTGCCGCCCAAGAAGGTAATACCGGACAACTCATTATACTTGAAAGGTGAAATCATTCCAAGAACGTTGGAACAGCAGGAAGAGCACAAAAAACACGCCGAGCATTACTGGCAATTGGCGCAAAAGTACATTAAAACTTCAAGTTTTCTTTAAACAAAAAAGCTGTCCGATGAGGACAGCTTAATTTTTTTATTCAGGGATTCATGAAACCGTTTCGATGGTGTCGTGCTTCAATGTCGGTTTCTTTTTAGTGACCTTCTGCCGTTTCATGGCTTCGGGGTCGTTTAGGAGCAACGGTACTTCGGCTTTTAAGACCGAAGACTTTGTGATAATGCACTTGTTGATGTCGTCGCGGGAGGGGATATCAAACATCATATCCTTCAGCGTCGCTTCGATGATGGAGCGAAGTCCGCGCGCGCCTGTGTTGCGTTCAATCGCCTGCTTGGCGATTTCGGTCAAAGCGTCTGGCTCAAATTCCAGCTCTACGCCGTCCATCTCCATCAGCTTGGCATACTGGCGAATCAGCGAGTTTTTGGGCTCGGTCAGGATGCGAATCAGCGCGTCTTCGTCCAGATTCTGCAGGGTGGCGATGACCGGCACACGGCCGACAAACTCCGGGATGAGCCCATATTTCAGCAAATCCTCGGGCAAAATTTGTTCGAACAGTTCGCCGATATTTTTGCTGGATTTGGACTGCACGGTTGCGCCGAATCCCATCGCTTTTTTGCCGATGCGCTTTTCGATGATTTTATCCAAACCATTAAAGGCACCGCCGCAGATGAACAGAATGTGGCTGGTATCGATCTGGATAAATTCCTGATGCGGGTGCTTGCGTCCGCCCTGCGGGGGAACAGAAGCCACCGTACCTTCGATGATTTTTAAAAGCGCCTGCTGAACGCCTTCGCCCGACACATCACGTGTGATGGAGGGATTGTCGCTCTTTCTGGCGATTTTATCAATCTCATCGATATAGATGATGCCGCGTTCGGCTTTTTTCACGTCAAAGTCGGCGGCCTGAATCAGCTTTAACAGAATGTTCTCAACGTCTTCACCCACATAACCGGCTTCGGTCAGGGTGGTGGCGTCGGCCATGGCAAAAGGCACATTCAAGATACGCGCCAAAGTCTGCGCCAGCAGGGTCTTGCCGCTGCCGGTGGGGCCGAGCATCACGATGTTACTCTTCTGGAGCTCGACATCATCGGTGGAAACTTCGGAATTAATGCGCTTGTAGTGGTTATAGACCGCCACGGCCAAGGTCTTTTTGGCCTCGTTCTGGCCGATGACGTAGTCGTTTAACACGTCCATAATCTGCTGCGGCTTTGGAATGTCCGCGAGGTCGATATCGGTCAGTTCCTGGAAGTCTTCATCGATGATTTCGGCGCAGAGGTCAATGCACTCGTTGCAGATGTAAACGCCAGGGCCAGCGATGATACGCCGAACCTGTTCCTGCGGTTTTCCGCAAAACGAGCATTTGATATGCTTCTTTTCGTCATAATATTTTGACATATGGTTTACCCGTCACCTATCCGCGTGCAGGAATAATTTCGTCCACGATGCCGTAAGCCAAGGCTTCTTCGGCGGTCATGTAGTAATCCCTTTCCACGTCCTTTGTGATCTTTTCCAGACTCTGTCCGGTTCTTTCGGATAAAATCCGATTCATTTTCTCTTTGGTTCTCATGATATGGTCGGCTACGATTTGAATATCCGTTGCCTGGCCTTGCGCACCGCCCGAGGGCTGGTGAATCATGACTTCGGAATTCGGCAGAAGCTTACGCTTGCCTTTTGCGCCTGCCGCCAGCAAAAACGCGCCCATGGAGGCCGCAATGCCGACGCAGATGGTGGAAACATCGCTCTTGATATACTGCATGGTATCAAAGATGGCCATGCCGGCGGTCACCGACCCGCCCGGGCTGTTGATGTAAAGGAAAATATCCTTATCCGGGTCTTCGGCTTCCAGAAAAATCAGCTGAGCAACGATTAGATTCGCTTCAATATCATCAATTGGGCCGCCGAGGAATATAATCCTGTCTTTTAAGAGGCGGGAGAATATATCATAAGAGCGTTCGCCCTGATTGGTTTGCTCAACGACCATTGGTACTAAACTCATAAATGTCAACTCCTCATCAAAGTAAATTTACATCATCTTAACGTCCCAAAGACTAATAGTCAAGGAAAGTCAAACAGGATTTACCGTTTGTTAACGCTTTATTCGTCTTTCTTTTTGGCGCCGAAATCGGCGTTCGCAATCAGCATGTCGATAACCTTATCGTAAGCGATTTTGGTCCCGATGCTTTCCAGCTGCTGCGGCTGCAGGGCCTTTTTATAATCTTCCAGTGTTTTGTTGACGCGCTTCGCGGTCTTTTCCAGCTCGGCATCGATCTCGGCATCGGTCGCCGTGATGCCTTCCTTTTCCAGAACCGCATCCAGAACCAGCTGGGTTTTCACGGTGTTTTCGGCCGACTCTTTATACTGGGCTTTCATGTCGTCCAGCGTCATGCCGGTGTATTGCAGATAGCCGTCAATGTTCAAGCCCTGATACATCAGCTGATACTCAAACTGCTTGATATGATAATCAATCTGGTTGTCAATCATGACATCCGGGATTTCCACTTTGCACTTTTCGACCAGCGCGGATATCACATTGTTTTCGGTTTCGTTCTTGGCTTCCTGAACCGCTTTGACCATCATCTGCGCTTTGAGGTCTTTTTTGTATTCATCAAGCGTTTCGAACTCCGAAACATCCTTGGCAAATTCGTCGTCCAGCTTGGGCAGCTGTTTTTCCTGAATCTTATTCATCTTGCAGGCGAAAACCGCTTCCTTGCCCGCCAGATTTTCGGCCTGATATTCGGAAGGGAAGGTGACGACGACGTCTTTTTCTTCGCCAATCTTCATACCGACCAGCTGAGGCTCGAAGCCTTCGATAAAGGTGTTGGAACCTAAGTCCAGCACATAGTTGTCGGCGGTTCCGCCGTCAAACTTCACGCCGTCCACCGAACCTGAAAAGTCGATGGTCACACGGTCGCCGTCTTTAGATTCGCGCTCCACTTCAATCCAGCGCGCACTGTGCTCGGCGATGTGCTCCAGCTCGGCGGTGACGTCCTTGTCGGTCACTTTCGGCTCAATCTTTTTGGCTTTCAGTTTGGTGTAGTCGCCCAGCTTCACTTCGGGCTTCACCCAGAATTCTGCGGTGAAGACCAAACCGTCTTCTTTGCCGATTTTTTCAATCGACAGGTCGGGGTTGGAAACAGGGAAAAGGCTGTGCTCTTCCACAGCGGCACGGTAGGCTTCCGGGAAAGCGATGTCCACCGCGTCCTCATAGAAAACGCCTTTGCCATACTGGGTTTCGATGATATGTCTCGGCGCCTTGCCGGGTCTGAATCCGTCGATTCTGATATCCTTTTTGTTTTTTAAATAGGCTTTCTGGATGGCTTCCTCAAAAGCCTCCGGGCTGACCTCGATGGTTAATTTCTTCTTATTGACTGCAACTTCCTCTAGCTTGCTCAAAAAAACTTCCTCCAATGATTATTTCACGGGAAAACCCCGTATATTGACCCATAAACTCATTAATATTACCACAGGAACAGAGGAATCGCAAGCGCAAAGCTACAATATATAGGCGAAAAAAGCTAGTTTGAATATATAATACCCTATTTGCGGGGATTCTAACCAACTTGCATTGTACAGGTGTTTTTGTTAATATTGTTTTAAGAAAAAATTTTATATGACGAAAAACGAAGGAACAGAGTGAAAAAAGAAGATAGCAGCAATGTGAATTGGACCGGCTGGCAGAAGTTCTATGCAAAAGTGTTGAAAAGAGCGTTGGATCTCATTTTTGGCATTTTATTTTTTGTCATTCTGTCTCCGCTTTCGCTGGTGGTGCTGGTCATCATTCGGCTGGACAGCAAAGGGAAAGCCGTCTTTGTGCAGGAACGGCTGGGGCAAAACGGCAAACCGTTTGCCATGTATAAATTCCGTTCGATGGTGGTGGACGCCGAAAAGAAGGGTACGGGGGTCTATTCCTACAAGGATGACCCGCGCGTCACCAAAATTGGGCGGTTTATCCGAAAAACCAGCATCGATGAGATTCCGCAGCTGGTCAACATCATCAAGGGCGATATGAGCTTTATCGGCCCGCGCCCCACACTGACCTATCATCCATGGCCTTTCGCGGATTACAGCGATTTTCAAAGACAGCGGTTTTTAGTCAAGCCGGGCATCACCGGTCTGGCGCAGACCGAGGGGCGAAAAGCGATTGAATGGACGAAACGCATCGAATTTGACGTGCAGTATATTCAGGAAATTGGCTTAATGAAAGACCTCTGGCTGGTGATTCTGACGGGTCTGCAGATAGTGCGGCCTAAAAACAACGAAAATGTATCGGATACGGCGAAATAGAAAGCCTTGGTATGAATCTAAAACTGTTGTACATCACAAATGACGAAAAAGTAGCCAAAATCGCCGAGAACGCGGGTGTCGACCGCATCTTTGTGGACTTGGAAACCATTGGCAAAGCCGAGCGCCAGTTTGGCCGCGATACGGTCAAATCTGTTCACGCGATTTCGGATATCGCTAGAATTAAGGCGGTTTTAGCGCATGCTGAACTTCTGGTGCGCGTTAACCCAATCTACGATGGAAGCAAAGCCGAGATAAACGCGGTCATCGATGCTGGCGCGGATATTGTGATGCTGCCCATGATTACGACCCTGGCGCAAGTGAAAACTTTCGCCGAACTGGTGGACGATCGGTGGTGCCGGATGTGCATGCTGATTGAGACCGCCGAGAGTGTCGAGATGATCTCCGATATCATTGAAATTGCGCCCGAAGCCGAATACTTCATCGGTCTTAATGACCTGCACCTGGCTTACGGACAGACATTCATGTTTGAGCCTCTGGCCGACGGCACGGTTGCGCGCATTATTGAGCATATGAAAAGTGGTGGCGTGACCGAATTCGGCTTTGGTGGCGTAGCGCGTGTGGGAGAAGAGGCTGTGCTTTCGGCCGAAAAAATCATCACCGAGCATCACCGGCTGGGTTCAAAAATGGTGATTTTATCGCGTTCATTCTGCAACGCGCTGGAGATAAAAGACTTAGACGAGATAAGAGAAAAAATGGTCAGCGGTGTTGAAAACATCCGCGCGTTTGAAAAAACGCTTTCGGACTATACGCCGGCCCAGTACGAAGAGAACAGACGGGCAGTGGTACAGGCAGTGGAAAGCATCAAAAGCCGCCTGAAATCTTATTGAATTTAAGGAGAAAAACGATTGAACATTGTTTACAGCGCCGACCATTCATTTTTCAGCGGCGATCAGTTTGAAAGACTCAAAAAACTTGAGGATATCGAGGGCATCAAAGTATTCGTGCATGTGGGGGACGGTGGTCCGCCGCTCCTGCCGATCGGCACTATCGATTATCTCATCAATATCGCGCTGCTAAAAGTTCACGATCTGGACGAATTTACGAACCTGAAGCAGATTCAGCTGTTCAGCGCAGGTATGGATATGCTGGATATGCCGCGCATCACAGCCAAGGGCATCACGGTGAAAAACGCCAGCGATGTCTACAGCGTGCCGATTGCCGAATTTGTTCTGATGCGGATTTTGGAAATCCACAAATCATCGCGGTACTTTGAGACCATTCGGGACGAGAAAAGCACGCACAAAAAGCGTGATCTGGTCGAGCTCTTCGGAAAAACCTGCGCCATCTACGGCTACGGCAGTATCGGCCGTGAGATTGCCATGCGCCTGAAATGCTTTGGCGTCAAGACCGTCGGGATATCCCGAAGCGGTAAAACGGACGACTATCTGGACAGGGGATTGACTGTGGCCGAGAGCGGCAAACATATCGGGGAATTTGACATTGTGGTTTCCTGCCTGCCGCAAAGCGAAGATTCGGAAAAATTTTTCAACAAAGAGTATTTTGAGGCGATGAAACAGGGCGCGAGTTTTGTCAACATCTCGCGCGGCGGGGTAGTGGACGAAACGGCGCTGATTGATGCCGTTAAGGCTGGCAAGTTTTTGGGTGTGGCGCTGGATGTATTTGAAAAAGAGCCGCTGCCCCAGACCAGCGAATTATGGGGGCTGGATAATGTCTATTTGTCTCCGCATAATTCCTTTGCTTCCACCATCATGTATGACAGGCTTTTCGACCGCATATATGAAAACTTACTAGCGTTTATTGAGGAAAACAAATAGCGCAGAAATGAAGCGCGCAAAAGCAAAAAAAAGATAATCATTGATGAATGAGCTAATCACTGTAAAGGTTTAAAAAATGAAAAAAGCTGAACTGAATGTGCCTGTACTGATGGTTTTTTTTATCCGGCCCGAGCCGTTCCGGCAGGTTTTTGACGCGGTCAGAAAAGCGCGGCCCGCGAAGCTTTTTTTATTTCAGGACGGCGCGCGTGAAAAGAACCCCACTGACGAAGCGAACAGACAAGCCTGCCGAAAAATTCTGGATGATATAGACTGGGAATGCGATGTACAAACCTTTTACCCGGATGTCAACTACGGCGTGGATTCATGCGTCTATGCGGCGATGAAATGGGCGTTTGAATCCGTTGATCGTCTGATTATTCTGGAAGATGATATTGTTGCTTCCCCATCTTTCTTTAAGTATTGTGAAGTGCTTTTGGAAGAATACAAAAATGATCGGGAAATTGCCATGATTGGCGGGATGAACCACCTCGGCACATATCAGCCCGAGAAAAGCAGTTATTTATTTGCGCAGAGCTGTGCGATATGGGGCTGGGCGACGTGGAAGCGTTTTTTTGACACATGGGATCGAACGCTGAATTTTCTGGATGACCCGGACAAATTAGAAATAGCGAGAAGACAATTGACAAAAGAAAGGTTCCGCCGGCAGATCAGTAAAGCGCGGCAGGTAAGAAAAGAAGCGCTGGAAGATGAACGCAAAGCGTCATTTGAGGCATGCTCCATTTTTTCTGCCATCCTGAACGAACAGTATGCCATCGTGCCCGCTAAAAACCTGATTACCAATATCGGAATCGGCGCGGACACGTTTCACGCGGCAGACAGCCTGAAAAAGCTGTCCAGTGCGACGCAAAAGCTGTTTTTTATGGAGCGGTACGAGTTGGATTTTCCGCTGACACCGCCAAAGGACCATACGCAGGATGGTGAATATAATCGTAGAATTGACTGGATATTATCGCCGCCGTGGGCGCTGGGATTCTTAAGGCGGATGGAGAGCAGAATAAGGAGAATTTTCTTTCGTTGAGCAAAACAGGTGATTTTAAACGCGTGCTGACCATCAGCAATGTGCCGGTCACGCCATATTCCGCGCAGGGCGCATCCCGCGGCTCATGGTTTCGGGATTGGGACAAAGACAAACTGGCCATGATGTCCTTCGCAAAAGCGGACGCGGACAACGATTTTGCGGGCCATCTGTTTGATGTGTCCCTGGATGAGCGCGTCGGCGGAAAACTGGTCAAAAAATTTTTTAAACCCGCTGAATATAAGAGTAAACCCGAAATCGGCCAGACACTGGACAGCAAATATGCCAAAAAGAAACGCGGGCTCAAGGAACGCATCAAAACCCTTTTGGGGCTGTTGATGTTTCCGAAGTACTCGGCGAGACTAGAAGCTTTCATAGCGGATTATAAACCCGAAATCATCTTCTCCACTGTGGCCGACTGCTATGGCGCGCGATTGGCGCCATTCCTGGCCAAAAAGGCGAATATCCCATATATCATTCAGCAGGAAGATAACTGGCTGGTCAGCGAAACCGAGGGCAGTCTTTTAAAACCGTTGATTGTGGCCGTACGGAAGACCTGTCTAAAGCATTCGCTGAAAGGCGCGGCCAGACGGTATGTCATTTGCCCGGGCATGAAGGATTATTTTGAAGCGGTGTTTAATCTTCCTTTTGAAAATCTGCTCTGCGCCGACGAGCCTGAGCGATTTTTGCCGCCCGAAAAGCATGACCCGCAAAAAAAGACAGTGTTTCTTTATATGGGCAACTCGCGGCCGGGCCGAAGCGGGGAATTCGTCAAAATTGCGCAAAGCATCAAAAACAATCAAATTAACAATCCTGAATTTCAGATATATTCCACCAACGCATACAAAGAGGATGTGGAGGTACTGAATGCTTTTGGTTTCGTCAAGTTCTTTGAGACGCCGCATCATGATGACGTGCCTATGGTGTTAAGCCGGGCGCACGTGCTGGTTCTCCCCGAATCATTCGAGGAAAAGGACATTGAATACACGCGGCTGGCCTTAAGCTCCAAGGCGCAGATTTTCATGATGGCAAAAGTTCCGATTCTGGTTTTTGCCGACAAACGGACGGGGCTGATGGATTACGCGCTAAAAACGGGCTTTGGGTTCACCGTCACCGAGGACAGCCAGGATGCGCTAGACCAGGCGGTTTATTCCATCGTCTTTGATACGGCTTTGCGCGAAAAACTGATTGAACAGGCCTACCAAACCGCGCTTGAAAATCATGATGCTAAAAAAATAAGAGGCGCCTTAAAGAGCGCCTTATCTGAAATTTGTAATTCTTTTATTCAGGCTTAAGCCCGCGGGTCATCAAATCGTTTACCGAATGCTTAAAGTTTTTGCCGCCGTAGATGACGAGGTACAGTTCCTCGATAATCGGCATCTTGACGCAGTACTCGCGGCTTAGGCGATAGAATGACTTGATGGCGGGGATGCCCTCCACAGTCATGCCCTGTGCCTTTATCGCGTCTTCCACCGAAACCCCTTTTCCGATGAGTTCGCCTGTGTTGCGGTTGCGGCTGTATTTTGAGATGCAGGTGACAATGGCGTCGCCCATTCCGGCAAGACCAATCATCGTTCCGCTGTCAATGCCCATTTTGTCGCCCAGCTTCATCATCTCGGAAACCGAACGGATGATGTAGGCCGCTTTGGCGTTGTCGCCAAAGCCCTGACCGTCCAGAATGCCAGCCCCGATGGCCATGGCGTTCTTCATGGCGCCGCAGAGCTCGGCACCCTTCAGGTCGGTATGCGTATACACGCGGAAATAATCGGTGGAGAAGAGCTTCTGCGCTTCAATCGCCGCTTCCTCGCAGTAGGAAACACAGGTGACCACCGTGATATCTTTTTTTATGACACCCTCGGCGTGCGACGGGCCGGTTAACAGAACATAAGACTTGACCATCTCAACCGGGATGGTTTCATAGACCACCTCCGAGATGCGCATCAGTGAATTTGGTTCCAGACCCTTGGTGGCGCAAATGAACGATTTCGGCTTTTTGATAAGTACCGCACATTGTTTTAAGACTTCCAGTACGGCGTGAGAGGGGAGAGCGATGAGGATTTTACTGGAAAAGTCCATCGCTTCGGCGATATCCATCGTACTCTGCGGCTGGTCTTCAAAGACAAAATCGGCCAGATGCACAGATTGTTTTTGAGCGATTCGACTGACCTGCTCGGGGTTTCTGCCCCACAGCATCACTTTATGGCCGTTGCTCATCAAAACGGATGCGAGTGCGCAGCCCCATGAGCCTGTGCCCAGTATCGTTATTTTAGACATGATATGCCTCCAAATCCTAAAAACTCTTTTTCCAGAATAAAAGTATAGTGTAGTTGTGGCGGCGTTGTCAAATAAATAACGCTTGAGAAGTCCCCCCGTTTTTAATATAATGTTAGGCGTGCTGACACCCGAAGAAAAAAAGAATAGCGTCCGTTTCGGCCCTTCGGGAAACTCGGAGAGCTTTTATGCGATAGGGTACAAACACTCTTTTGAGGCTTTTGCATGGTTGAATGGGCTGGGTCTTTCGGCTTATGAGTATTCCTTCAGCCATGGCGTGAACATGAAACCCGAAACCGCCGAAACGATTGGACGGGAAGCTTCAAAATACAACATCGCGGTATCCTGCCACGCGCCGTATTACATCAATCTGGCCACCGAGGAAACCGAGAAGAAACAGAAAAACATCGATTATCTGGTGGACAGTGCCCGATTATTAAAGATGATGGGCGGGAAACGTGTGGTGTTCCATCCCGGATCCTTCGCCAAAACCACGCAAGTCAAAGCTTATGAAAACATTGAAAAAGCGCTCGCGGAAATTGTCGCGATATTTCGGCAGGAAGGCCTCGGCGATATGATGCTTTGCCCCGAAACATTGGGTAAAAAGCGCCAGAGCGGGTCGCTGGACGAGATTATCGCGTTATGTGATATTGACGATATGATATACCCGACCATCGACTTCGGACATCTGCATGCCAGAGGGCAGGGCGCTATTGTCTGCGAACAGGATTATGCGGACATTCTGGACGCCATGGAAAAAGGGCTGTCGCCCGAAAAGTACCAGAATTTCCACAGCCATTTCAGCCATATTGAATATACCGACGCGGGTGAAAAACAACACCGCACCTTTGCGGACTTTGGATTCGGGCCGGATTTTGCGCCGTTGGCAAAGCAGGTGAAACAACGCGGCCTGACGCCCACCTTTATCTGTGAATCCCGCGGAACGATGGCCGAAGACGCGCTGGTGATGAAGAGAATCTATGAAAACGAATAGTGATATCGATAACAGAATAATTAAGCTTAAGACGAAACTTGTCGAAAAGAAGCTGGACGCGGCCCTGATTTCCAGCGACGTCAACGTATTCTATTTTTCCGGGTTTACGGGAGATTCCACCGAAATCTTAATCACCGAAACGGCGAACTATCTGTTCACGGATTTTCGCTATACCGAACAGGTAGAAAAAGAGGCGATTGGGTTTACCATCATCGAAACCAAAGGCTTGGATAGATTTTCAGCGATAGACGAAGCAGCAAAACGGCATGGCGTCAAACGGCTGGGAATTGAAAAGGAGTCGGTCACGCTGAACTTTTTTGAGCGATGCGGACGGGAACTCTCGTGCGCTGATTACAAGGATATTTCTTTTGATATCAGTCTGCTTCGGTCGGTGAAATCACCGAATGAACTGGCTTTAATGACCCAAGCGGCGGACATCAGCGATCGCGTGTTTGAAGCTTTGATGCAAAAAGTTAAGCCGGGCGTCACAGAAACCGAACTCAACGCCGAAATGACCTATCTGTTCAATCTGGCGGGATGCGGGCTGTCGTTTACACCGATTATCGCTTCGGGCGAAAATTCGGCGCTGCCGCATGCGCCGATGACGAATCGAAAGCTTCAAAACGGCGATTTTCTGACGATTGATTTCGGGTGTACTTATAACCAGTATTGCACCGACTGTACGCGGACAATCGGCATCGGCGGGCTTGCCAAGGAACAGGAAAAAGTATATGATATAGTCAAATTCGCGCAAGAAGAAGCTTTTTTCGCTGTTAAACCCGGCGTTTTATGCGGCGATCTCGACGCACTCGCGCGGGGGATTATCTCCGACGCCGGATACGCAGAATGCTTCGGGCATGGTCTGGGACACGGCGTGGGTCTTGATATCCACGAGTTCCCAAGAGTGGGTATGGGCGATAAAACCGTTCTGGAACCTGGGATGGTCATCACGATTGAACCGGGCATCTATTTAAAGAATCGCTTCGGCGTTCGCATTGAAGATATGTGTCGGGTGACCGAAAACGGCGCAGAAAGCTTTAATTGTATTGACAAGACGTTGAAAATTATATAAGCTTAAAAATATTTTTAAGGAGCAGAACATTCATGGTAACAGCAGGAGAGTTTAAAAAGGGTATGACGATTGAAATTGACGGCGCCGTTTGGGTGATTGTCGATTTCCAGCACGTTAAACCCGGAAAAGGCGCGGCGTTTGTCAGAAGCAAGATTAAAAACGTCGTCACCGGCAGTGTTTTGGAAAAAACGTACAACCCGACTGAAAAGTTCCCCAAAGCACATGTTGAAAAGAAAGATATGCAGTACCTTTACAGCGACGGTGAGCTGTACTACTTTATGGATAACGACACGTTTGAGCAGTTTCCGCTGGCTCAGGATCTGGTGGCCGACGCGCTGCCGTTCATGAAAGAGAACATGAACGTTTCCATTAAGTTCTTCAAAGGCCAGGCCTTTATCGTTGAACCGCCAAACTTTGTTGAACTGGAGATTACCGATACCGAACCCGGCTTCAAGGGCGATACCGCGACATCCGGCAACAAACCCGCCATTCTGGAGACCGGTGCCAAAATCATGGTTCCGCTGTTCATTTCGACCGGCGATGTCATCCGTGTGGACACCCGCTCGGGCGAATACATGGAGCGTGTCAACAAGTAAGCAAAATACCGACTATGAAGCATTCGTTAAAACGGATGCTTTTTTATTGTCATTTATCCGCGCGTTTAATATAATGCTAACTGATGAGAAAGCCCTATGAATATGATATCAATAAAAAAGAGCGGCACGCCTGGATGATTGTCATCGGGAGCATTCTTTTGATTGCGACGATCTTTTTGATATACCGAATTTTTGTCTACGAGCCGCCGGTTGAGATATTTGTGGCGCCCACCACCGATGAAAATCCGGCGTGGGTGGTTGAAGATATTGCCAAGCCGCTGGATGCGCCGGTCACCAACACCAAGGAAGAGCGAACGGCCATCAATTACTATAATATTCTGGCAGAGTTTCGTGTGGAGACCGCTTTGCGATATCAACCCAAAGACGGGAAAACCTACTGCAATATCTACGCGTGGGATGTCGCGAATGCGATGGACATCATCCTGCCGCATTATCTCACTCAGGATTTAAAAAGTGCGGATGCGGGGAGCTATTATTACACGGCGTCGGCCAATGTGTATGCCTGCTTTCTGGAAACCCGCGGGCTGGAGTATGGCTGGAAACCGGTAGAAGCCAAAGAAGCGCAGGAACGCGCCAACTTAGGATATATGACCATCGGTGTATGGAAGAATACAAACGCGGCGGTGGACGACAACGGCGTCAGCGCGCATTATCCGTCGGGACACATCGTATTGATTCGCCCGCAGCCGACCGGGTCAATCTATCAAAAATCCAAAGGCCCGTATATTGCGCAGGCCGGGTCATATAACACAATGAATGCCAATATCAAAGACGTATTCAACATCCTGCAGCGCCAGAAAGTGGTGTATTACACCCATGATTAGCGGTCAAAATAATGGTTTACATTCGGGTTACCGTATGTTAATATATTTTGGTTAATTAAACCGTATACGATGTGATTCGAAACTCCGACGAATCGACGTTGTTTACGGCGTTTAAAAATTTTTGGAGGAAAACAAAATGGAAAAAGAAAAGAAAACCGGTATTATCGGTGACTACGCGTTGCATGAAGGCGACACGGGTTCACCGGAAGTGCAGATTGCGCTGTTGACCGAGCGCATCAACCACTTAAACGAGCACCTGCAGACCAACAAAAAGGATCATCATTCCAGACGCGGGCTCTTGAAGATGGTTGGTAAAAGACGGGGCTTGCTTAATTATCTGAAGAGCAAGGACATCGAAAGATACAGAGCGATTATCGAGAAGCTGGGATTAAGAAAATAATTTTTTTGGGCGGGGAGAGCTGATTTTTCCGCCCTATTTAATTAATTGCCCATAAATAGAGAAAAAGATTTGGGCGGGCTTGCTTTATGGTGAGGAAAAAGCAGGTTGGTATGAGGACGAGGAGGAAATAAATGATTAACAACAATGTGTTTGAAACAGAATTCGGGGGTCGTAAGCTGATTGTCGAATCGGGAAAATACGCGATGCAGACCAACGGTACATGTATTGTCAAGTGCGGCGATACACAGGTGATGGTCAATGTGACATCCAGCAAGGAGCCCAGAGAGGGCGCAGACTTTTTCCCGCTTAGTGTGGAGTTTGAAGAAAAAATGTATTCGGTCGGAAAAATCCCCGGCGGATTTTTGAAGAAAGAAGGCCGTCCGAGCGAGCAGGCCATTCTTTCCTGCCGTCTGATTGACCGTCCGCTTCGGCCTTTGTTCCCCAAGGGCTTTTACAACGATGTGCAGGTAGTCGCCACCGTTTTGTCGGTGGAGCACGACATCCCGCCGGTGGTCTATGCCATGATCGGATCATCGGTTGCCTTAAGCATCTCGGATCTGCCTTTCATGGGACCAACAGGTACGGTGGCGGTCGGTATGGTGGACGGCGAGTACATCATCAACCCCAATCTGGAACAGCGTGAAGCTTCTAGTTTGGAACTGACGGTCTCGGGTACAAAAGACGCGGTGATGATGGTGGAAGCGGGCGCCAGCGAAGTGTCGGAAGAGCAGATGCTGAACGCGATTTTACTGGCACATGAAGAGATTAAAAAAGTGGTTGCGTTTATTGAGGACATTCAAGCAAAAATCGGCAAACCCAAAGTGGAACCGATTATCTATAAACCCAATGCAGAAGTAGACGCCAAGGTCCGCGAATTTGCGCAGGACAAAGTGGTCTGGAGTATGGACACCTTTGACCGTATTGAGCGCGAAGCACGTCAGGATCAGGTTAAAAAAGAGACGATTGAACGGTTCGCTGAAGAATATCCGGGCAGTGCCGTGGATGTGGATAACGTGCTGTATGCCATGACCAAGAAGGTTATGCGCGAAAAGATTCTGAACGACGGTGTCCGTCCGGACGGCAGAAAAACCGATGAAATCCGGCCCATCTGGTGCGAAGTCGGCGTTCTGCCCAGAACGCATGGTTCGGCGGTATTCACGCGCGGTCTGACTCAGGCCATGACCATCACCACATTGGCTCCGCTGACCGAAGGACAAAAGATTGACGGCATCAGCGAGATGGTGTTTAAACGCTATATGCACGCATACAACTTCCCGCCGTATTCCACGGGCGAAGCCAAGATGATGCGTTCAGCTTCCCGCCGCGAAATTGGACACGGCGCGCTATCCGAGCGTTCCATTGCGCCAATTCTGCCCAGCGAAGAAGATTTTCCGTACGCCATCCGTACCGTGGCCGAGATTCTGTCGTCCAACGGTTCCACATCACAGGCGTCGGTTTGCTCGTCCACGCTTTCACTGATGGACGCGGGCGTACCGATTAAAGCGCCGGTCGCGGGTATTGCGATGGGCCTCATCAAAGACGAGGAAGCAGGCAAGCTTTCCGTGCTTTCGGACATTCAGGGTTTGGAAGACTTCCTCGGCGACATGGACTTTAAGGTCGCGGGTACCGCCAACGGTATCACCGCGATTCAGATGGATATCAAAATCAAGGGCATCGGCGAAGCGATTTTAAAGCAGGCGCTGGAACAGGCTCGCCTTGGCAGACTGTTTATCCTTGGCAAGATGCTGGAAGTGCTGGATAAGCCGCGCGCCGAAATCAGCGCATACGCGCCTAAGATCATCCAGTTCTCGATTGACCCGGAGAAAATCCGTGAGGTCATTGGAACCGGCGGCAAGACCATCAACAAGATTATCGACGAAACCGGCGTTAAGATTGATATCGAAGACGACGGACGTGTGTTTATCGCTACACCCGATTCCGAAGCCGCAGCAAAAGCCAGAAAAATCATCGAAGCGATTGTGAAGGATATCGAAGTGGGCGACGCATTTGAAGGCAAAGTGGTCCGTATCATGGACTTTGGCGCATTCATCGAGCTGGCGCCCGGCAAGGACGGTCTTTTACACATCTCCAAGCTGGCCAACGAGCATGTCAAGAAGGTGGAGGACGTTGTCAACATCGGCGATACCGTTCCCGTCAAGGTTCAGGAAATCGACCGTCAGGGCCGCGTGAATCTGGTGAGAACCGATTTGCCGCCGAGACCGCCGCGTGAACAAAAAGAAGGCGAAGAAGCGCCGAGAAGCCATGACCACGACAATAACCGCACAACCGGCTACAAACCGAGACCGAGAACGCAGAAGAAGTTCGATAAGCCGAGAAGCTAAAGAAAACAAAAAAATAAGGCTGGATAAACCCAGCCTTTTGTTTTGCTTAAAATTAGCGGATGCGCTTGATGATGAACAGGGTAGGGTATAGCCCGCCCGCTTCAAAGAGGATTTCGTCCACCAGCTCGAACTTCATATCACCCTTGATGAGGTTTTTTAAGAAAACCTTTTGATTGGTGTAGAGAAAAGCATATCCGCCGATCTTCAGGAGGGTTTTTAATTGCTGAATGAATCCGGCATATAGTTTTTCGTTCTCTTTGGTGTCCGAAACGCGCCGCCCGAACGGCATATTTGAAATCACCTCATCAAATTCCTGATTGAGTTCAGCTTCTAAAATATCGCTGACCAAAAAGGCGATGGGGATGTCTTCGTTTAGGAAATTGGTTTTGGCCATATAGACAGCGTCTTTTTTGATATCCACGCCGACCAACTCCTCGCAAGGCATAATCGCGTCCCGTTCATACAAAAGCGTGCCTGTGCCGCAGAACGGGTCTAAAACGGTCGCGTCTTCGGTAAGGTAGGGCAGTATGGCGCGCATCATATTGGCCGCGATGACCGGATTAATCGAAGCAGGCAGTGTTTTTTTGCGATAAGCGAAACGTGTGTCCAGACTGGGTACGCAGGCGAAAGCCAGAACCGTACTCTTCTGAAAAATCAGACGAAGTTCAAACTGATAGTTGGATGGGCTGGACGAAAGCGCGGTTTTTTCGGAAGCGGCGACTAAAGCGTTCATCGTCTCTGTCTTTTCAGCCGGATTTAAATACCTTAAGTCAAAGCGGAATTGGGTGGCTTTCGGGCCAAAGACTTCGCGGATACGGGAAAAAACATCCGCGATATAGCTGTGCAGAGCATCCCGTTGATAGGATCCAAGGTCGATCAGCGCCTCAAAAAAACAGCGGAAAGCAAAGACATCAGAATAGTTTTCGGTATGAATCTCTAAAGCGTCAGAAATTTTTGTTGAAACCGCAAAAGACATACCAGACTCGGTCAGCTCATTTTTCAGCGCTTCGGGCGTTTCGGCGGGATAGGTCAGAAGAACAGTATTGCCTTTTAAAGCAACGTCCAGGATGGGCTCGGCTTTTCTCAGGCTGGATAAAGCCTTTTTCTGCGCCGCCACTTCTTTCACAAGGTGCTTTTCCTCGGCGGATTTAGGCTGGTACGCGGACAAAAACTCATAGGCTTCTTTGGCATAATCCGTGTACCCCAAGGCCAGAATCAGCGATTCCAGTACAAATTCGGTGTTTTCTTTTTCAATGGCGCGAATGAGTACGCCCGCATAGCGCTTGTTGTTGGCTTCGCCGAGCAGCTTGGCCGCGCTTTTGCGCAGTTTTGGGTCGTCCGAGCTTAAGAGATTTTCGGATACAGCGGGGGAAAGGATATCGAAAATTTTGTTTTTAAATTTCTCTTTGTTGGCCGCGTCACAAAGTACAGCGAGCGCCGAGCGTTTGAGCTCTTTTTCGGAAGCCTCGTCTTTTAAGCATTCAAAAAGCGCCGGAATGATATTCTTCTGATCCAGAATCAAATCCAAACGCGGTTTTCTTTCGGCGGGAGTCCGTGCGGCGTAGCCGCTGATGAGGGATAAATTATTCGGCATTATTTTTTAATCACCGACTTGATGGCGGCAATGATGCGTTCGCTGGCCTGGCTGGCGTGCGCTTTTTCCATCTCGGTTTTATAATTCTGCCGGTTAATATAGAGTTGGTTAATATGCGAAATCAGCGTATCGGGGGTCAAATCTTCCTGATAGAGAACATCCGACCATCCGTGCGCAAAGAAGTGTTCGGCGTTTAAAATTTGGTCGCCACGGCTGGCTGAGCGCGGCAGGGGAATGAGCAGAGCCGGAAGATTCAATGCCAGAAGCTCGAAGATGGCGTTGGCGCCCGCGCGCGAAAGCACGATATCCGACAGCGCAAACAGATGTTTTAGGTCCTCTTCGACGAAACCAAAGGCCTTGTAGCCTTTGAGTTGATCAAATTCGGGCTTAAGGTTATTCTGTCCGCGAAGATGGACGATGTTGAAGGTATTAAGCAGGGCGGTCAGCGCCTCATCCACCGCGTCATTGACAGCGACCGCACCCTGAGAGCCGCACATGATCAAGAGCACGGGCTTATCGTCCTTAAAGCCGCACAGAGCCTTGCCCGCTTCCTTGCTGCCGGAAAACAGCTCTTTTCGAACCGGCGTACCCGTGTAAACCGCTTCTTTTTTCTTGATATGCGCCAATGTGGGCTCAAACGAGACGCAGACCTTGTCGCACCGCGGAATTGCAACCTTGTTGGCGAGGCCGGGTGTGATGTCGGATTCGTGCAAAACCGCCGGAATACCCAGCAGTTTGGCCGCAAAAACGACGGGAACGGTCACATAGCCGCCCTTGGAAAAAACCACCTTGGGTTTCAGTTTAATCAGGATTTTGATTGATTGGAAAAAGCCGTAGACCACTTTGATGGGGTCCTTGATGTTCTGCCAGGAGAGATAGCGCCGAAGTTTTCCGGCTTTGATGGTATGATAATTGGTCGGCTTAAGGTAAGGATCCACCAGCCAGTGCTCCATGCCGTCATAAGTGCCGATATAGTGAATTTCGAAGTCTTTTTTTAAATCCGGTATCAGCGCGATATTCGGCATCACATGCCCCGCTGTTCCACCACCGGTCAAAACAATATTATGCTTCATAATCTTCCCCTGTATGCGTTAACCCAGTTATTTTACCACAATTCGCAATAAAAAGCTTGAATGAATCGCGGCAGGATGGGCAGTGTTTCTAGATGCAAACGTAGCAATTATAGCATACTTAAGCGTGTTTGAAACCCAAAATATTGTGTTTTTAAAGGCTAAAGGTTGAATTCGCACCAGAAATTATATAGAATAATTTGATAAAAGGTTTTTAAACATCAACTTAATAGGAGAAGAGATTTGGAAGAGCAGAGAAAAACATTAAGACAAATGGTTCTGGCGGGAATATTCGCGGCACTGATTTTTGTCATCACTTATTTTATTAAAATACCGCTCCCCGCGGTGACGCGCGGCGCGTATATCAATCTCGGCGATACCGCGATTTATATTGTGGCTTCGCTGATCAATCCTCTGTACGCGATGTTTGCGGCGGGTATCGGTTCAGCGATGGCTGATGTGGCCTACGGCGGCGGCATCTACATTCCGGCAACACTGGTCATCAAGGGCTTAATGGGTTGGGTCGCGGCCATCATTGCGCGTCAGGGTAAGTTCGGCGCGTACATCATCTCTTGCGTGGTGGCGGGCATCATCATGTTGGCGGGATACGGCCTGTTTGAAACCGCTGTCTTTGGCCTAAAAACCGCATTAGCTTCGTCTGTCTACAACCTCATCCAGCTTGCGGGCGGCGTTATCGCTGCGCTACCGTTTTATGTGGCGATTCAGCGAATCAAAGCGGCAGAAAAACTCTAAAACAATCAACTTTTTTACGGGTGAATGATGGAACTTAAAAATATCGAAAATATTTCGCCCATGATGCGGCAGTATCTCGACGTGAAAGAAAAGCATCAGGACTGCATCGTCTTTTTTCGTCTCGGCGATTTTTACGAGATGTTTTTTGAAGACGCGTTATTGGCGTCCCGGGAGCTCGAAATTGCACTGACCGGACGGGACTGCGGGCTGGAAAAGCGCGCGCCCATGTGCGGCGTGCCCTTCCATTCGGCGGAGCGGTATATCGACCGGCTGATTAAAAAAGGCTACAAAGTAGCCATCGTTGAGCAGATGCAGGAGCCCGGCCCGGGCGTTAAGCTCGTCGAGCGCGATGTGGTGCGCATCGTCACGCCGGGTACGATGACCGAGAACGCCAGCTTGAATGAAAAAGAGAATAACTTCATTCTGTCGCTGGTTTTTGACGGCGGAAAATTCGGCTTTGCGTATTCGGACGTATCCACCGGCGCTTTTTATGCCGGCGAAAAAGAGCTGGATGCGGCGTATTTTACCCTGATGGATGAACTGCATCGTATCAATCCGAATGAAGTCATCATCAGTGCCAAGGACGATGCGTTTATCCCCATCGTGCGGGATTTTTTTAAGAACAAATCTCCGCTGGTCAGCCCGTACCCCGACTGGGCCTATGAACCTGAATTTGCGAAAGAATGCGTGTTGCGGCATTTTAAAGTGAAGTCTCTGGATGCGCTGGGCGCGTTCGGCCTTACCGCGGCGGTTTCGGCGGCGGGCGGACTTTTGGAATACCTGAAAGAAACGCAGAAGATATCGCTGGCGCAGATCAACACGCTGACCGTCAGCCAGAACAAAGCCTACATGTTTCTGGATATGTCCACGCGGCGGAATCTGGAACTGACCCAAACCATTCGGGAGGGGAGCGAGAAGGGGTCGCTTTTGTGGGTGCTGGACAAAACCAAAACCGCGATGGGCGCAAGGATGCTGAAAGCGTGGATTGGACAGCCTTTACAAAACGTTGATGATATCAATGCGCGGCTGGACGGCGTTTCGGCGTTTAGGGATGACGCTGGGCTTCGGGACGGCGTCCGCGAGGAACTGACACATGTTTACGACCTTGAACGTCTGGCGACACGCATCGCCTACGGCACCATCGACCCGAAATCGTGCATCGCGCTAAAGAAATCCATCGAAAATATTCCGACCGTTAAAGAGAAGCTTAAAACTAGCGAATGCAAGACTTTAAAACAGATTGACAGCGGCATCGACGATTTATCCGACCTTTATGTATTGCTCAATTCGGCTGTGATGGACGAACCGAATTTGAATATCAAAGAAGGCGGCATCATCAAGGATGGCTATGACACGGCGGTGGATGAATACCGCGACGCGATTAAAAACGGCGATCAGTGGATTTCCGAAATTGAGGAAAAAGAGCGCGAAGCGACCGGAATTAAAAACTTAAAAATCGGTTACAACCGGATATTCGGCTATTATATCGAGGTGACCAAGTCTTATTTGGAGATGGTGCCCTATCGATACAGCCGAAAGCAGACGCTGGCGGCCTGTGAGCGGTTTATCACGCCCGAGCTTAAGGACATTGAGACCAAAAAGCTCTCGGCCTCCGAGAAGTGCGAAAAGCGGGAATATGAGCTGTTTTGTGCGCTGCGCGAAGAGATTTTGGCCTACATATCGCGCATCCAGACCACAGCCAAGGGCATCGCTGAAATCGATGTACTACAGTCTCTGGCGCTGACCGCGCTGGAAAACCGATATACCCGACCATTGTTTACCAACGACGGCGTCATCGAAATCGCCGAAGGGCGGCACCCGGTGGTGGAAAAAATCATCAAGGATTCGTTCGTCCCGAATGATACGTATCTGGACACCAACGAAAACAGAACGCTGGTCATCACCGGCCCGAATATGGCGGGGAAGTCCACCTATATGCGGCAGGTGGGACTCATCGTACTGATGGCGCATATCGGTTCGTTTGTTCCAGCGGGAGCTTTAAAAACCGCGGTGGTGGACCGTATATTCACGCGCGTGGGGGCCATGGATGACCTTTCGTCCGGCCAGTCCACATTTATGGTGGAGATGAACGAGGTCAGCAACATCTTAAGAAATGCAACACAAAACAGTTTGCTGATTCTGGACGAAATCGGGCGCGGCACATCCACACTGGACGGGCTCTCCATCGCCTGGGCGGTGACCGAGCACGTCAACGACAAAAGCTTACTGGGCGCAAAAACCATGTTCGCGACGCACTACCACGAATTGACCGAACTGGAACAGCGCCTTGACGGCGTCAAGAACTACCGCGTGACCGTCAAGGAGTTTGAGGACACCGTGGTGTTTTTGCACAAAATAGAGCGCGGCGGCACCGATCGCTCATTCGGCATCGAAGTGGCTAAATTGGCTGGTTTGCCGAACAAGGTGGTCATCCGGGCAAAAAATATTTTGGAAGCGCTCTCCAAAACGCATATCTTAGGTCAGGATACATCCAAAATTCATGACACGGTGAAGGATGCGCCTGAAATCGATTATGCGGCAAAAAGTGTGGTGGAAGCGCTGAGAAATATGGATGTAGAAGAGTTATCGCCCAAACAGGCACTGGACAAGCTGTTTGAGCTAAAAAACAAACTGGATTAGAGGAAAACGATGGGCAAGATTAAATTGCTTGACCAATATTTAATCGACAGGATTGCGGCCGGCGAAGTGGTTCAGCGGCCTTTTAATGTGGTCAAAGAGCTGATGGAAAACAGCATTGATGCGGGCGCAACGGCGATCACCGTGGAAATTGTGGACGGCGGCGTTAAGAAAGTGCGCGTGACCGACAACGGCATCGGTATGTCCAAGGACGATGCAGTGCTCTCCATTAAAAGGCACGCCACCTCCAAAATCAGTGAATTTGACGATTTAAACGCCATCGGCACACTGGGTTTTCGCGGCGAAGCACTGTCGGCTATCTCGGCGGTCTCGCAGGTAGAGCTTTCCACCAAAAGCGCGGCCGAGGATATTGGCGTTAAACTGGCCGTTAACGGCGGTGTACTGCAGCAGAAAACCTACATCGGTATGGCCGACGGCACCACGGTACTGGTGCAGAACCTTTTCTATAATACGCCTGCCCGCCTGAAATTTTTGAAAGCGCACGGCTCGGAGGGCGCGGCGGTTTCGGATATCGTGTCACGCTTTATTCTGGCCTATCCGAATGTTGCCATCCAGTACATCAGCAATGAAAAAACGATCATGCAGTCCTTCGGCGACGGCAAACTGTCTTCGGCCGCGGCGGCTGTGTATGGCTCAGACATCGCGGATAAGACTTTGCCTGTTTTTTATCAGAACGGGGACATCACGGTCACCGGCCTTATCGGCCTGCCCCAGTTTGCGTTTAAAAACCGCAAGATGCAGTCGCTGTTCATTAACGGCCGGTATGTCTTGAGTGATACGCTCACCAAGGTCATTACCAAAGCTTACGACATCTGGCTGGTGCCTGGACTATTTCCTTTTTATATGCTGAACATCGCCATGCCTCTGGCTGATACCGATGTCAATATCCATCCGAATAAACTGGAAGTAAAGTTCAGAAACGAGGCCGAGCTTTCGGCGGCGCTGGAAGAGGCGATTTCATTCAGCTTAAGTTCGGCGGCATCTTTGCCGAAGATCACTTTTAAAACCGAGTCCGCTGAGAAGACGGAAACAACCCAGCAGGTTTTTGAGGAGCTGAAAAAGCCCGCCGCAGAACAGGGAAATACTGTTGAGAAGGCGGAAGAATCTTTGGCCGATTTTGAAGAATTGTTTGGTTTTCCGGCCGAAAGGCAGCCGATGGTAGCCGCACCGAGCGAATTAGACCAGGCGGTTTATCAAGCGGATATGGAGGCGTTTTCCGTCCAATTTAACCCGCCCATGGAAGAAGAAAAGCCAACGCCTAAAAAAGCAGAAGAAATAACAGAAGCGATTGTGCCCGAACTTCGATTCATCGGCGCATTTAAAAACGCTTATCTGCTGGCAGAACTCGGCGATGACCTTCTGCTGATTGACCAGCACGCCGCGCATGAGCGGATACTTTTTGACCGACTGCTTTTCGACTATAACGCCCGAAAACCACGGTCGCAAATGCTATTAATGCCCGAAACCATCAGGATATCCGACGAAGAGTATCATTTGTTAAAAACCCACCAAAAGGCGCTGACTGACCTCGGATTTGTTTTTACACTGAATGCTCATTTGAACGCGGAATTTTCGGCAGTGCCCAGCGACTTGACCGATCTATCTCTGGATGCCGTACTGGACGACATCTACACGGCTTTTGGAGAAAACAAGGGCACGCAGAATCAGATTGAAGCTGTGATTATGAAATCCTGCAAAAGTGCAGTTAAAGCTGGCAATGCACTGCCTTTTTCGGAAAGCCGGTATTTGGTGGAAAGTTTCATTGAGACCGGACATATCCCCGCCTGCCCGCATGGACGGCCGATTATCGCGGTGCTCTCCAAAAAGGAGCTGGAGAAGGTGTTCCGGAGGACGGTGTAGCTTGAAAAAAGTCATCATCATTCTGGGCCCCACAGCCAGCGGAAAATCCGATATGGCCATGCGTCTGGCTGAACACCTTAAAACCGAGCTGATTTCGGCGGATTCGATGCAGATCTATCGTGGGATGGATATCGGGACAGCCAAGCCGAGCCGCGAAGAGCAGGCGCGTGTGAAGCATCATATGATCGATATCGTCGATGTGGACGAACCTTTTACGGTGGCGGATTTTCAGGAGAAAGCATTCAAATGTATCGATAGTTTACATAATTATAATATGTCGCCTGTTGTTGTCGGCGGCACTGGCTTGTATATCAATTCGCTGGTATATGATCTGGATTTCACGCAAACCACGTCGGATACTGAATTCCGAAGAAAAGCGGAAGCTGAAGCCGCCGAAAAGGGCTCAAGGGCTTTGCATGAACGCTTAAAGAAGCTGGACGCGGCCGCGGCGGCGCGCATTCACCCCAACGACGAAAAACGCATCATCCGCAGGCTGGAGGTGCTGGAAAATGAGGGCAAGGGGGAGAAACCATATGATTTTCTACGCCCGCGCGAGGGGCTGGACTATCGCCTGTTTGGAATGAGTTTTCCGCGAGAAGTGCTTTACGACCGCATCAACCGGCGCGTGGATATCATGATGGAGCAGGGCCTGGAGGGAGAAGCTGCGGCGCTGTATGCCAAATACAGCGACACACCGACGGCGATGAAAGCCATCGGATACAAGGAAATCATCGATTACATGAAGGGAGACATCAGCCGAGACGAGGCGATTCGGTTAATTAAGCAAAACTCCCGTCACTACGCCAAGCGCCAGCTGACCTGGTTTCGCCGGAACGAACGGATTGTCTGGCTGGACGCACAGGAAAAAAACTGTTTTAAAAACCTCATAACTGGTATAGAATAGGGTTATCAAAGAGAAGGTGGTTGTAAGCTATGCAAAAAACCGGGGTCAATTTGCAGGATGTGTTTTTAAACCAGATTAGAAAAGACGCGACGATGGTCACCATCCATCTGTGCAACGGTTTTCAGATTAAAGGCCTGGTCAAAGGATTTGACAGCTTTGTCATTCTTATCGATACCGAAGGCAAGCAGATGATGGTCTATAAACACGCGGTTTCCACCATCACCCCGCAAAAGACCGTCAGCATCAATCTTCAGCCGACCGAATAATTCCCATGATGAACGATTATAATGATAGATTGGCCAAGACGCTGGGGGTGTCTCGCGCGGTTGTCGATTTGGTTTTGTCAGCCGAAACGGAAATGGCTGACGTGTTCAGCCGCTTCGAAGCACTCTCCAGACAGAATCAGGCCGCGGTGCTTTCGGCATTTAAAAAAGAAAAAATCGCCGCCGCGCATTTCGGCGGAACAACCGGCTATGGATACTCAGATATGGGCAGAGAAAAGCTCTCTGCTCTTTTTGCGCGTGTTTTTCAGGGCGAAAAGGCGCTGGTCAGCCCGCATTTGCTCTCCGGCACGCATACCATCTACCTGATGTTAAAATCGCTCTTAAAAAGCGGAGACACCATGATTGCCGCTGCCGGAACGCCCTACGATACGCTGGCCACGGCGATGGGTTTGACCGACAAAGTAAAACGAAACACATTGATTGAAAAAGGCGTTGACGTGCAGATTATCGCGCTGACCCAGCAAAACGAGATCGATATGGATGCGCTTAAAACGGCCATCGCGGCAAAAAAACCGAGAATGGTCTATATTCAGCGCTCGCGCGGATATGCCTGGCGTCCGTCAATTTCGATGGATACCATCGAAACCATCGCGGCGATGACCAAACGGCTTTCGCCCGAAACCATTGTGGCCGTGGACAACTGCTACGGAGAGTTCTGCGAGACGCGTGAACCTTTGGAAGCAGGGGCGGATATCATCGCTGGCTCGCTGATTAAGAACCCCGGCGGGGGAATTGCGCCGAACGGGGGATATATCGTCGGAAAAATCGAATTGATTGAGACTGTGGAGGACCACTTCACGGCGCCGGGCATCGGGACCGAGGTGGGTTCGTACGCGGCTTCCTACCTGCCATTCTTTCAGGGACTGTTTTTGGCGCCCAAGGCGGTGTCCGAAAGCCTGAAAGGCGCGGCACTGACCGCGAAAGTAATGGAGAACTTAGGCTTTGACGCGCTGCCCAAAGCGGATGACAACCGCGCCGATATCACCCAGTCGATTAAAATGGATACTGAGGAACAGCTTATCGCCTTTATTCAGGGCGTCCAGAAGGGTTCGCCCGTGGATTCCCACGCGCTGCCCGTGCCCTGGGATATGCCGGGGTATGAGCATCCGGTCATCATGGCGGCGGGAACGTTTATGCAGGGAGCGTCTTTGGAGCTTTCGGCCGACGCGCCCATCAAAAAACCCTGCATCGCTTATATGCAGGGCGGTTTGACTTATGAAGCGCACCAGTTCGGTCTGATGCACGCGATCGATAATATGGGGATCCTATAGGATTCTAAAAACGCCGATGACCTTGCCTAGGATATGCACCTCGCGCACCAGAATGGGCTCATACGCGTCGTTTTCGGGCTGCAGGCGAATATGGTCGTCGTCGATATAGAAGGTCTTCACCGTCGCCTCGTCCTCGATCAGCGCCACCACGATGTCGCCGTTCTGCGCCCAGTTTTGCTTTCTTACGATGATTTTATCGCCGTTTAAAATCCCTGCGCCAATCATGCTTTCGCCTTTGACGTTTAAGACAAAGCTGTCCTCATGCGTAGCGATGGAGCGGGGGAGCGTTAAGTATTCTTCAATGTTTTCATGTGCCAGAATGGGCACACCGGCCGTCACGTCGCCGACAACGGGAATTGATACCATATCGGCGTCCAGTTCACGCCGATAGTCAATTGCAGGCCTGTTGGTCTCAGCCTCATCAATAATAGAAATCGCGCGGGATTTGGACTCGTCACGGTGGATAAGGCCGCGTTTTTCAAGGCGCTGGAGATAACCGTGCACAGTGGACGTCGAGGAGAGACCGGCGGCCTCGCCGATTTCCCGGACAGACGGGGGATAGTTATTTTCATCGATATAATCGACAATAAAGCGATAGATATTCTTCTGTTTTTCACTCATTTTTTCCATAATATCACCACAATTCTTTCTATGGCAAGATTATAGCACAAGTGTTCCCATCGTGTCAAACGGATGTTCGTAAATTATAAAATTTTTTTTAGTCGCGGAGTTTCACGGCGTTCTTGACGCTTTTTCGGCGGTCATCCACGATTTTGGCGTAGTGTTTGCGCGTGGTATTGACGTCTTTGTGACCCAAAACATCAGCTACCAGGTAGATATCGCCGGTTTCCTGATACAGCGCGGTACCGAACGTGGAACGCAGTTTATGCGGCGAAATATTCTTTAAAGGCGCGGCTAAACGCGCATATTTCTTGACGAGATTTTCCACCGAACGCACACCCAGCCGCTGTTTTTGCAGATTTAAGAACAAGGGTTCGTCCAAAGCGTAGGTTTTCTGGTTTTTACGCTCGTCCAGATAGTCGGCCAAAGCTTTTTCCGCTTCTTCGCTGAAATACAGGATAGCTTCACTGCCGCCTTTGCGTGTGGCCTTAAAACTGCCGTTGACGAAATCCAGATCGCCGATATTGAGGCCGACCAGTTCGGAAACACGGATACCGGTGGCCAAAAGAAAGGTCACCAGCGCGAGATCGCGTTTTTTGGTCAGGTCGTGATAGACCCGTTGTTTGGCGGTGAGCCCGGTGCCTTGCTCGATTAAATCCAACAAATCGGCCACTTCGTTGGGCTCCAAACGGACGATGGGCTTTTCGTGGATTTTGGGCATATCGATTAACGCGCAAACATTTTTTTCCAACAGGCCTTTTTTGTAATAATACTTAAAAAAGCTCCTCAAACTCGCGATTTTTCGCGCCTTTCCGCGGGACGCGTTCTCAATTTCTTTATCATCTTTAAAATATAGACCTAAGTACTCGACGTAGATTTCAAAGTCGGTCAAATCCAGCCGTGAAAGATCGTCAATAGTGATATCCGCGGGTGTTTTTCCGCCGACTTTAGAACACTCGGTCGATAGATAGTTGAAGAACAGGCGCAAGTCGTACGCGTAGTTCAGCCGCGTCAGCGCGGACGTCGTGGTTTCCACCGAACGGAAAAAATCCCGCGCAAAGGGCGGCAGTTCGGTGAAGAGTTCGCGTAAGCGCAAGGTGCGTTCGTGGTCGATGGTTTTATAATAGTTTTCGCTCATAACAAGGCCTTTTAAATGGTGATTTTATATATTTATTATATAATATCCGCTGATGATGCACAATACTATTCGTAAAACTTGTCTTTTACGAATAGATAAGTTGTGTTTCATGACAGAACATCATTGATATTCCCCTGCTCAACTTGTATAATGACAACTAATAAATATTGTATTAATTGGAGAATGTAACTATGGATGCTGGGTCAATCGAAGGTCCAAATAGTAACGATAGAAAGATTTATACCACCATTTATAAAACTATTGCATTAATCAGTATTATTTTTAGTACAGCCATGATACCGTTGTACATCATCAGTAACATCCGAGACTACTCGTTCTATCGTTTTTTCTTACCTTACAATGCAACAAACATGGGAATGTTCAGCGCTATCAGTTTATTTTCATCTAAATCTTTAGTGCCTGCTTCGCTTTGGACACGATCCTATCTGGTCTACCCCATTGTTTTATTCTATATAAGGCAGCAATCTACGGAATCAGTCAAAAAAAATATAAATTTATCATTTATTGTTTGGGCAGTCGGTGCGTTGATTGTTTCGCTGGCCATATCTTCGTATTCACAAATATTAAAATACATATATGCGATAGATTTTATTGTTTTGATCATCATACTTTCATTAATAATCAGGAAACTGAGCAACCCTGTATTTAAAGGTTTGGTTGCCCTAAATATTATTACACTGATTTTTAGGATAATGACAGCGATTACACCTGCAAGAAATTTCATTACTTCAACATTTATCATTCTTACTGTGATTGCATCATTCGTTATCAATATTATATTTTCATCTAGATTTAGAAAATACGTGACATCTCTGGAATGATAAAATATTATGATGTATTCCTAGTAGAGATGTTGCATGGTTACTACATTTCATAAATATTTCAGGGCTGTGAATAACTACTTTTTTGCTACTAGTAATGCCAAATGTTTGGATTATTGATTTTACTATAACCCTGACATTAATTCTAAATATTGTTTTTAGCAAAAAGTTTTCTTAAAATATAAAATCCGAGAGGCAATCATTCAGAATATGAACTCAAATTCATATCAAATAAAACTAAACAAGACGCACTATCTGTTTACTGCTATTACGCTGATATGCGTGCTGGCTTTGCTAAACGCAATCGACTACGCGGTTTTCAACGCACGTTTTCTTCCTTTGCCCAAGATAACAAAGCTGGCTCTCATCCGTTACGCCCCCATGTTCGGGGTTGCTTTAAGTTTTTTTCTCTGGGACAAATCCATCGAGCGCCCAAACAAGCTGTATCTGGCACTGCTGATAATATTTATTTTAAAAATTACGGTTGTTAGATATTTACTGCCGCTGGTATTCACAAAATTTATTTACACGGAAGCGTATATTGATTATTATGATTCGTTGGAAGTGCTTTCGTTCAAAGAAATTGCCCTGCAAATTGCACTGAATTTTTTGATGATCGTATGTGAAATACTCTTTATCGTTTTTACCGTTATGATACTAAAAAGAAATAAATCATTAGCCAAGACAGTTAGGTTCATTTTTATCAGTTTTATTATTTATATCAGCTGTTTTATTATCAGCGATATCTATTCGATGGACGTCTACCAAATCGTATTTTTTAATTCGCCCGATACCATTGCCGAGGTTTATCGAGAACAGAACTGGCAATATGTCTCCTATCTGCTGACCATCCCGCTTAAACTTGCGCGAATCATAGCGATTCTGCCGACTTTTGTTTTAATATCAAAATACCGCGGTGAGGAATCGATTTGGACATGGTTTAAAAGGGGCCCTTACCGAAAATTTAAAAAAATTATATCGCCGTACAACCCGAATGGTGTTGAATAATTACGGTATAAAAGCCTCATTTCTGATATTTTTGTACGATGTAATCTATCAGTATCGACATAGACGAATATCCAAATTAATGCTACAATACTTATATAAGTATTAATAATATTTTATTGGAGGTTTCCTATGAAACAATGGTATTGGGATGTGATTACCGGTAAGTATGCAGAATTTTCCGGCAGAGCGGGCGTTAAGGAATTCTGGATGTTTGTTCTTTTCAATTTCATCATCAGTGTCGCATTCAGCATCATTATCGCCATTTTTGGTGATTCTTTCATGGCAAGGTTCTTCACCGTCCTTGAAGTTTTGTACGGTTTGGCTGTGCTTATTCCAGGCTTAGCCATTGCGGTTAGAAGACTGCACGACATCGGCAAAAAATGGACTTGGCTGTTGATTGCTTTTATTCCGTTCGTTGGTGCAATCTGGCTCATCGTTCTGTATTGCCAGGCTTCCGAACCTCAGGAAAACGAATATGGTCCGGTTCCGGCTGTATAGGCTGTATAGTCTGAATAATTATCGCATATAAAAAATATGCCGTCGGCAGATACCGGCGGCGTTTTTTTATTTATTATGCTGCTTAATCTCCCCCGTCGCCAGTTCGTCACAGCGGTTGTTTAAGGGGTTATCCGCGTGCCCTTTCACCTTCACCCACCGAATCTGATGGGTTTTGGTGTGATTTAAAAGCTGTTTCCAGAGGTCCTGATTCTTCACATCGTCCTTGCCCGCGGTTTTCCACCCATTGGCCTGCCAGGCGATAATCCAGCCCTTTTTAAAGGCGTTGTGAACATAGGCGCTGTCGGTATAGACCGTAACCTGACAGGGCTCTTTGACGGCGTTTAAGCCCTTGATGACGGCCAGTAGCTCCATGCGGTTGTTGGTGGTCTCTTCGGCATAGCCGGACAGCTCTTTTTTGACGTCCTTGAACATCAACACACATCCCCATCCGCCCGGGCCGGGGTTCCCCGAACACGCACCGTCGGTATACAGCGTCACTTCCTTCATCGGATCCCCTTACAGTTTTTTGGATTTGTCCGCACAAGCAATCACCGCTTCGATGACAGCGGCGCGCATACCCTTATCCTCCAGCACGCGAACGGCTTCGATGGTGGTGCCGCCGGGCGAGCAGACCGCGTCTTTCAGCTGGGCCGGATGCGTTCCGGTCTCCAAAACGGCTTTGGCCGCGCCAAGAACGGTCTGGGATGCCAGCAAAATGGCGTCATTTCGGCTGATACCCTCCAGAACGCCTGCGTCGGCCAGGGCTTCAATAAACATAAACACATAAGCCGGGCCGCTTCCGCTGATTGCGGTCACCGCGTCCATCAATTTGGCGGGTTCTTCCAGAACCAGCCCTAATGACTGGAAGATGGATTTGATGAACAGATACTCGTCTTCTCCCATATCCGAAGGCGACTCAAACACGCTCATACCCTCCCCCGCCATCAGCGGCATGTTGGGCATGATGCGTAAAACGTCATTTTTACGCTTTAAATAACTCTTAATCTTCTCGGCGCTCCATCCGGCGGCAATGCTGACCAGCGGCTGTTTGGCGCCGATTTCGGATAGTTCGATTAGCACATTCGGCATAATATTGGGTTTAACAGCCAACACAAATATATCGCAGGCCTTGGCCAGCTCGGGCAGTGTGCTTGCGCCGCTGACACCGTATTTATCCTTCATCGCGGCGATTCTGTCGGTGGAAACGTCAAAAAGAGTGATATTTTGGGGCGATACCACATTTTTTTTGATCGCACCGCCCACAATCGCTTCGGCCATGTTGCCGGCGCCGATAAATCCGAGTTTAAATTCTTTCATCTGTCCGCTCCTTGCACGGCCGGTAATTTGTTGGTTTTCATATTGACACCGTGCCTGATTTTATTTATAATGAACTTCGTTGCACGTAGAACACATGCTTAGGGAAGTGGCTCAATGGTAGAGCAGCGGTCTCCAAAACCGCAGGTTGCGTGTTCGAGTCGCGTCTTCCCTGCCAAAGCGCTTTTACGAAATTTTCGTAAAGGTGCTTTTTTTATACGCTGAGTTCTGCCGAGAGACCAAGAAGGCTCTCGTGCTTTTTCAATATCGGCGAGACTTCTTCAGTGATAAATTCCTCAGTCTGCCTGTCGGCCCTTCCAATAAAGTTTTTCGGGTCCACCATGGCGTCCAGCTCTTGTGCGTCCACTGTGAAGCGCTTGTCACTTTTAATGAGGTCGATGAGGTTGTTCGGCTGACCGTATACCTTCACCTGTTCCCCGGCTTTCATGGAATATTCGCGGATGAGTTCGTGCAGTTCCTGCCGGTCTCCCCCGTTTTTCACGCACTGCATCAGGATGTTTTCGGTGGCCATAAACGGCAGTTCTTCAGCCAGACGCTTTGCTATCATCTTTTCGTAGACCACCAAACCTTGCGTCACATTCATATAGATATCCAATATGGCGTCGATGGCGAGGAAACTTTGCGGCATCACCAGCCGCTTGTTGGCGCTGTCATCCAGCGTCCGTTCAAACCACTGGGTGGAGGCCGTCACAGCTGGGCTGGAGGCCAAAGAAAGAACAAAACGCGAAAGCGACGCGATGCGCTCCGAGCGCATGGGATTGCGTTTATATGCCATGGCTGAAGAGCCAATCTGCGACTTGGCAAAAGGTTCTTCCATCTCCTTTAAGTGCTGCAACAGCCGCATATCGCCGCTGAATTTGTAGGCGCTCTGCGCGATGGATGCCAGTACATTGACGATACGCGTATCCAGCTTTCGGGGATAGGTCTGGCCGGTGACCGAAAAAGCGGAAGCATACCCCATCTTTTCGCATACCTTCTTTTCAAGAAGCTTGACCTTGTCATGGTCCCCGTTAAACAGCTCCAGGAAGCTGGCCTGCGTGCCGGTAGTGCCTTTTAGACCACGCAGTCTAATCGCCCCTTTTACCTCTATAAGTTCGTGATAATCCATGACCAAATCCTGCAACCAAAGCGCCGCGCGCTTGCCCACCGTGGTCACCTGGGCCGCCTGAAAATGCGTGAAGCCCAACGTGGGCAGACTCTTGTATTTCAGCGCAAAATCACTTAAATTCTTCATCGCGTTGACAAGTTTTTTTAGCACGAGATCCAGGGCGGTGTCATAGACGATGATGTCCGTATTGTCCCCCACAAAACAGCTGGTGGCACCAAGATGGATAATCCCCTTGGCTTTAGGACACTGAACGCCATAGGCATAAACATGCGCCATCACGTCGTGCTTCACTTCTTTTTCCCGCGCTTCGGCCACATCGTAGTTGATGTTCTCGGCGTGGGCTTTCAGTTCATCCACCTGTTCTTGCGAAATATTGAGGCCCATCTCCATTTCGGATTCGGCCAGCGCAATCCAAAGTTTGCGCCAGGTCTTGAATTTTTTGTCATCCGAAAACAGCCCCGCCATCTCGGCAGAGGCGTATCGGGTAATCAACGGGTTTTCGTAAAATTCACGCATCGATTCGCATTATCCTCTTATATGGTATAGGATTTCATTTCCTCGGCGACTTCAGCCTTAGGGAAGAAGTTGCGCGCGTCCTTCAAAATCTCTTTTTCATCCGCTTCGGGGTTGATATGCGTCAGTATCAGCTGTTTGGCATGCGCGTCGTTGCCCATCACGCCTGCCTGAACCGCGCTGGGGTGCGGAGTGCCCTGCTTCCACATGGATATCGGGAAAGCGCTGTCGCACAACAGTAAATCACAGTTTTCCGCGAACGCGGATAGTTCGGGGCTGTAGACCGTGTCCGACGAGAACACGAATATTTTGCCCTGATAGACGATTTTTACCGCATAGGTCACCACGAGATGGATCATGCCTTTAAACGTGATTTCGGCGCCAAAAAGGTTCACCTTGATGCTTTCAGTAATCGGGCGCGTATCAAAACACGGCGCATGATCTAGAAGATTATATTCATACGACGGCGTATCCGGCGTATAAAGCGGAATCGGTTCCATATCTTTGCCGGTCAGCGCATAGCGCAGAATCAGCGCATCCACCATATGGTCATGATGCAGATGCGTCAGAATAATTGCGTCGATTTCGGTGATTGAAATCAGATTCTGCAGGTGCGCCAGAGAACCTGTACCCATATCCAGCACGACATTCTTGTCACCGATTCTCAAAAGATAGCTGGTTGTGGCGCCGCCCCGCTTGGGGTACGGGCCATATTTCCCTAAAACTGTGAGCTCAAACATAAATTCCTCGATTAATCATTCTTATCAATAACAATATACCATAATCGGCCAATTAAACCAATTCACCAAAAACACTGTTTTTCATACCTTTCCTGATTTTTACCGACACATATTGACCTTTTAATTCACTGGGACCTAAAAAATTGACCAGCTTAAAATCGTCGGTGCGTCCGAACACCTGATTTTTCTCCGTATGGGCGCCTTCCACCAACACTTCATAGGTCTTCCCCACCATGCTCTTGTGTTTTACCATCATCTCCTGATTGGCGACGGCAATCAGGCGCATGATGCGTTCGGTTTTCACGGTGTCAGATAAATGCCCATCCATGGTCTCGGCCTTGGTGCCGCTCCGCTTGGAATATTTAAACGTAAAACATGAATCAAATCCGACTTCTTTGACCAGACTCAGCGTTTCCTCGAAGTCCGACTCGGTTTCCCCGGGAAAACCGACGATCAAGTCGGTGGTGATGGCGATATCCGGACTGGCGGCGCGCAGTTTCTCCACGACTTTCAAATAATGATCGCGGTCATATTTTCGATTCATCAGTTTCAAAATCCGCGAACTGCCCGACTGAACCGGTAGATGGATGTGGTTGCAGAGCGACTTTCGATCCTTAAAAACCGCAATCAAGTCGTCCGAAATATCCTTGGGGTGCGAGGTCATAAACCGCAGGCGTTTGATACCGCCGCGCTTTTCAATTTCCCGCAATAATTCGGCAAAACTCAGGCTTTCCGGCAGACCTTTTCCGTAGGAATTGACGTTCTGGCCCAGCAGTGTGATTTCCGAAAATCCGTCGTCGGTCAATCGATCAATTTCTGCTAAAATCTTTTCGGGCGTACGACTGCGCTCTCCCCCGCGCACATATGGCACGATGCAGTACGCGCAGTAATTATCGCATCCATACATGATATTGACATACGCGGACGGTTTAGTGTATCGCTCGGTCGGAATATCTTCGTAGATTTTCAAAGCGTCGTCTTCAATCGCCAGCGTTCTTCGGCCGGTCTCCAGCGTTTCTTCTAAAAACTCAGGGATTCGGTGCAGGTTTTGCGTGCCGATGATGATATTGACGTGCGAAAATCGTTGAAACATGCGCTGGGACAGAGGTTTTTGCTGGGTCATGCATCCGCAGACGATGATGGCCATGTCCTTTTTTTCAGCCTTCAGCTTTCGAAGCGCCCCGATATTGGAGACAATTTTGGTCTCGGCACTCTCACGGATACAGCAGGTGTTCACCGCCAAAACGTCCGCTTCCTCAGGGGAATCAGTTTTCTGGTAACCCAAATTCGTCAGCATACCCGCGATTTTTTCCGATTCGTGACTGTTCATCTGGCAGCCGTAAGTCACAATGTGATATAATTTTTTTGTTCCCGAGTTAATCATTGGGTCCCTTTTTTAGTTTCAAAGTAGTATGATTATACATTTTTAAGTGAAAAAAGGCAACACAATCAGTGTTAACATAATATACTTATGTATACATAATTCGCCCTCAAATAAAAAAAAGAATCGGGCAAAAAATCATTGACAGTATACCTGATTTCATGTATATTAATAGACGTCGCAAAAACACGGCTTTGACAATAGCGGGGTGTAGCGCAGTTTGGTAGCGCACATGGTTTGGGACCATGGGGCCGGGGGTTCAAGTCCCTTCACCCCGACCAAACAAACTATCAAGCAAGCGGTTAATGTGGCCCCTTGGTCAAGCGGTTAAGACACCGCCCTTTCACGGCGGTAACAGGAGTTCGAGTCTCCTAGGGGTCACCAAATCTTTTGGGGCCTTAGCTCAGCTGGTTAGAGCGGTCGGCTCATAACCGATTGGTCCGGGGTTCGAGTCCCTGAGGCCCCACCAATCAAATAAGCAAGTAAAAGCCATTTGTGGCCTGGTAGTTCAGCCGGTTAGAACGCTAGCCTGTCACGCTAGAGGTCGAGGGTTCGAGTCCCTTCCAGGTCGCCATTTTATTTCTTTACTTGTTTGCCTCGGTAGCTCAGTCGGTAGAGCAAGGGACTGAAAATCCCTGTGTCGGTGGTTCGATTCCACTCTGAGGCACCAAATATAACACTTGTTGCCTTATTTTTTTGGCCGACAGGTGTTATTCTTCGCTGATGTAGCTCAATTGGCAGAGCAGCTGACTTGTAATCAGCAGGTTGCGGGTTCAAGTCCCATCATCAGCTCCATTATCCGGAGGGGTTCCCGAGTGGCCAAAGGGAGCAGACTGTAAATCTGCCAGCACAGCTTTCGATGGTTCGAATCCATCTCCCTCCACCAATAAAACAATAGCTGCTATTTTTAGCGGCTATTGTTTTATTTATTATGTATTAGGATTCGAACGGGCTTTCGTCGCTGCCTTA
>ERZ1645192.350-NODE-350-length-37545-cov-8.777941_pt1 | contig 37545 bp, 34 predicted proteins | sample MGYA00575354_ERZ1645192 | MGnify/ENA primary metagenome ERZ1645192 (study PRJEB40844, sample SAMN11349763) | freshwater sediment metagenome | isolation source: river sediment | host: Sediment | place: India: Faizupur Khadar , New Delhi | collected 2017-02-21 ...
TTCGCCGGCTTCTGCCTCCTGCAGGTGACGGGCATCCTGCACGGCATCTTCCAGCACGACCTGTATCTTCTCTCCGGCATGGTGGCCAGCCTGCTCGCGTGCGGCACGGTCACCGGTTTGGCCGTCTACTACCGGAACCGCTGAACCGCTGCATCCGCTCACCCGCAGCGATGGTATATCGTTGATGGTTCGTGCTTGTAATTCGTAATCGTGATCGTAATCGTCATCGTCATCGTAATCGTGCTCGTGATCGGACCTGGGACCTGGGTTCTGGGATCTGGGTAATGGGATTCGGATTCCAGGTCTCATCACCCAGGTCCAAGGTCCCGTTTCTCGTCTCCCGTCTCCCGACTCACCGATTCACCCATTCACCCATTCCCTCTGATTGCCGACCCCGAATTTCCTAAATATTCCTTGCAATGGGGAAAGGAAAGGTATACAGTCCTCCCGGATTCGATCAACGGATCGATCGTTGCTCCTGCCGCCAGAAGTAACTTGTCATTTAGCCAGTTCCTTCCAGAGCCCAGCCGAGTATCATCCGTTCCATTGTTCCGTAATCCAGGTGTTTGAACCGGCTCGGCCGGAATTTAATGTGATGCCCGTTCATGCGACGGGCCAGGAGTATCAGCATGTCGACGAAGATTTATGTCGGAAACCTGCCCTTCAGCGCCACGGAAGACCAGCTGCAGCAGATGTTCGCCGCGCACGGAGCGGTGGAATCGGTCAGCTTGATCACCGACCGGGAAACCGGCCGGCCCCGTGGCTTCGCCTTCGTGGAGATGTCCAGCGGCGCCAAAGAGGCGATCCAGACGCTGAATGAGAAGGTCATGGACGGCCGCTCGCTCAAGGTCAACGAAGCTCGTCCGCGGGAAGACCGCAAGCCCCGCTGGTAACATCAGCCCCCGCCTCCGGGGAGCGCCCACCGGCGCTCCCCGAGGCACATTCTCCGCCTGGATCGGGCCTTGAGGCCGGCCGTTCGTGTTCAGCCATCGGGCGTCGGCCGTCAGGGTGATCGCACGTCTCACCGTCGGCTATCGACAGCCGGCGACCTCCGGCCATCGCAGCTCCGTCAATCATCCCGAATTCATCCAGTCACGGATTCCCCCTCCGGCTGACAAGCGGTCGGCCGGCGTCAATCCTCGATTCTCGACACTCAACGTTCTCTGTGGCCGCCGTGTCCGCCGCGGTGCGCTGCCCTCACTTCGGCGGCGGATCGGGCGGGTTGGTCGGCGGGCCGGGATCTGAAATGCCGCGGGCGGTCTCGCCCATGGCGGCGGCGCCGAGATCGCCGGAAACCAGGCCGGCAGCCGCCGGCAGGTCATCACCGTCCTGATAGCCGGCGAGGTGCTGCCGGTGCAGGTCGGCCGTTAGCCTGGAGAACGAGCTGCTGTCAGGAGGATCCGGTGGGTCGGGCGGCGACGGCGCCGGTTCCGGCGGGGGGACCGGCGAGCTGGCGCGCGGGTCCGTTGGTGTCGGAGTGCCCGGTACGACGAATCCGCCGGGTTCGGTGGGTTCGTTGGAACCTGGTACGGGCGTTTTTATGTGGCCCGGCCCGATGCCGTGCCGGATCGCCGGCCGCTTGGGATTGCCGTCGGGGCCCTGCTCCGTACCGCCGATTTCGGGGGAGTAGGCGCCGAGCCCCTCCCGCGGGATCCGGAACTTCGACACCAGCTCGTCCGGCCGCTCCGGCGGATCCGGCGGCGGATCCGGCACCCGCGGCGGCTGCCCGGGCGTGGCTTCCGTCGGACCCCTATCGAACCCGCCCGGCAGCCGCTCTCCCAGTCCGCCCGGGAATCGCGGCAGGTCGGAAGCGTCATGCAGCCGCTCGAGCCCCTTTCCTCCGAAGTCGAGGACCGGCGGTTGGTACACGCCGAGTTGATCCTGCGTGGACGCCAGGTGAGCGCCCGCTTTTGCCGGTCCCACAGGGGCCGGAGCGGTTGGTGTGTCGTCGGGTTCCGGCAACGCGGCCGGCCCGCTGGGTGGCTTGATCTCCATCGTCTACCTCCACCGTCAATAGATCGGATCGACGGACCGCTTGGGGAACCAGGCACCCTGCCCGGAAACGTCACGTTGCGGGTCGGTCCGGATGTCTACCCTAATTATCGGCCCGATCCGATTTTTGGACACAGAAAAATTACAGGGGATCAATCAGGGGGTGAGTCGGTGAATCGGTGAATCGGTGAATCGGTGAGCCGAGAGACGGGAGACGGGAGACGGGAGACGAGAAACGGGACCTTGGACCTGGGTGATGGGACCTGGAAACCGAATCCCATGACCCAGATCCCAGAACCCAGGTCCCAGGTCCGATCACGAGCACGATGACGATCACGATGACGATCACGATTACGAATCACGAGCACGAACCATCAACCATCAGTGCAACCCCTATCTCCTATCTCCTAATCTCCCTAACTCTTACTTTTTCCGCCGCATCACGGCGCGTTCAGGACCCGGGCATCCACCCAGTAGATGTCCCCGTCGCGGGTGAAAAACAGATAGCGGCCGTCGGGCGAAAGCGCGGGGCACTGCTCGTTGCCGGCGGTGTTGACGGCGCGGCCCAGGTTGCGGAGCGGTGACCAGCCCCCCTTGGCGTTGCGGCGGCTGATCCACAGGTCGCCCAGGCCGGCGCCGCCCGGACGGGTGACCGACAGGATGAGGTAGCTCTCGTCGGGCGCGATGAGCGCGTCCCCTTCGAGCGCGTAGCTGTTGACGGGCTCGCCGAGATTCTGCGGCTTCGTCCAGGCGCCGTTCCGGTACGGCGCGCGGTAGATGTCCCGCAGGCCGCGGGCGTCGGGGCGCTCGGCCTGCAGGTAAAGTGTCCCGCCGCGGGTGAGGGTGGGGTAGAACTCGTTCCCAATCGTGTTGACGGGCGCTCCCACCTCGCGGGGCGCCGACCATCCGTCGCCTTCGCGCGTCGCCACCCAGATGTCGAAATGCCGTTTGGGCGATCCGGTGGTTTCTTTCGGACGGTTGGAACAGAAGTACAGTTGACGGCCGTCCGCGGTGATGAACGGGTCGGCGTCGCTGTACGTACCCGAGAACGCGACCACCCCGGGGCGGGACCACCGGTTGCCCTGGCGTTTCATCGTCATGATCTGGTAGCGGCCCGCTACGGTCTGGACGGTGAAGAGGAATTCGTTGCCGTCCGGCGTGAAGACGGAGTTCAGCTCCCGCTTTTCCGTGGAGACGACTCCCGGCGCGAACAGCTTGGGGGTGTTCCCCGGCGGCTTCTGGCCCAGGTAGGCGCCTTGCAGCACGGGCGCCGGCGGCATTGTTTTCGGTGCGCCGGCCGCCTGGAGCATCTGGACAATCCCGGTGTGCCCCTCCCGGGCGGCGATGCTCACGGCCGTCCCGCCCCGCTGGTTCGGGGTGTTCACCGCCATCTTCCGGGCAAGCAACAGCTCCACGAGCTGCGGGTGGTTGTTGAGCGCGGCCAGGTGCAGGGCGGTGTTGCCCATGGGATCTGTTTCGGTCAGCGAGGCGCCGCCGGTGAGGAGCACCCGGACCATGGTGATGTCTCCCCGCCACGCGGCTTGGAGCATGGGCGTGAACCCCTCGGCTGAGCGGAGGTTTGGCCGCGCGCCCCGGCCAAGGAGCATCGTGACGCAGGGGCTTTGAGAACCGCGGACGGCAGCGTGGAGCGGCGTGAACTTCAACACGTTCTCCTGGTCGTCGATCCCCGCCCACTTGCCGAGCATCCGCTCGGCCACCCGGGTCTGGCCCAGAAAGCACACCATGTGGAGGGCCGTCATCCCTTCCTGGTCGCGGGCGCTGACTTCGGCGCCGGCATCCAGGAGGTAATTGACCACATCCATCCTCCGGCTCATGACCGCCGTGATGAGCGGCGTCCGGTTGTATTCGCCCGGAGCGTTCAGCAACTGGGGGCTCTTGGCGAGTATCTCCCGCACCTGGGCCAGGTTGCCCGCGGCGGCCGCGTCGTGGATCTCTGCGGCCATCGCCGGCGCGCCGCCCAGCAGGAGCGCCAGTGCGGTTGCCAGCCAAAGTCTGCTCGGTCTCATGGTGTGCCTCCCGAAGTAGCGAATCCCGCCCGACTGCGCCTTCCACGGCCGATGGAGCGCTCCGACGGATGCCTCCGGCCGAATGACGCCGGCGGCTTCCGGCTATTATCGCTCACCGCAGCCCCCGCGTCCACCATGCGTGTGCTGCGTACGCCCGGATGTAGGACATCGGATATCGGATCTGGGACCCGGGTTCTGGGACCTGGGACCTGGGTCCGATGCACCAGGGAGCAGAGGACACAGAAAATGTTGAGAGTTGAGGGTTGAGAGTTCGTGATCGTAACTCGTCATCGTGCCCGAAATTCCCAACCCGGCGGAGCCGGAACCGAGCGATCGGCGTGGCGGTGGATGGGCCCGCGACCGTGCGTCTGGGCACACTCCTTCTCCAACCCCGCTCCGCGGGGCTTGTGCCCCCCGTAGCCCGTCCGGCGGACGGGTGCTCCTTCGACGTAGACTGCGTTGCGGTGAACAGTAGGCCGCGCCCGCCGGGCGCGGCCCGCCCCCTCGGCACGGTCGAGCGATTTGCCCACGTATTGGAGTCGCGTCGCGGCGAGTCCCTATCGGAATCCCGCCGCTTCTTGCCGAGTTTCACGGCGTCCGTCCGGCGGACGGGCGCTACTTCGCTTTCGCAGGCCTGCCCATTTTGGGTAGTGAAGGGAGCGTTTGCGGCCGACTCTGCCTTGACGACTTTGGGATTCTAAATGATATGATTGAATGAGTCGGGGCTGGACCCGATGATCTGTCAGCCAACGAGGTGTCCGTGGAGAACAGGTTGTTTAAACACACGCTGCGTCTGATGACCGTGCTGGTCGTTTTGCTCCAGCCGGGTGCGATGTTCGCCGCGGATCCGTATACTCCCGACGGGGTGCGGGAGCTGATCCGGCGCGTGGAAACTCGAACCGACGAGTTCCGGAAAGTGGTGGACCGGTGGCTGGACCGCAGCCGCCTGGACGGTTCCCAGGTGGAGGATGACATCAACGCCGAGGTGAAGCGCTTCGAGCGGACGACCGATACCCTCCGCCGCAAGTCCGAGCGGATGGCCCGGTACGAGGAGGTCCGCGACGAGGTGCGCAACGTCGTGGATGCCGGACGGCGCATCGACGCCATGATCCGCGGCGGCAAGTGGAACAAGGAGATCAAAAGCCGCTGGCGCAACCTGCGCGACGCCATCAACGCGCTGGGAGCCATTTACAAGGTGCGCCGGATCTAATTGCAATAATCAAGAGCCGTGGAGCCGACATGAAATCAGCCCGAACCCAACCACCGCTGGCCGCTGCCCGAATCATGGCCGGGATGGCACTGGCCATTCTCTGCTGGTTCTGGACGATGCCGGCCGCCGCGGACGGCACGCCCGGCAACTGCGCCCGATGCCATCCCAAGGAGAGCGCCGATTTCCCATCCGCCGCAGGCAAGCACAAGGATTTCGAGTGCGGCGACTGCCATGCCGGCCATCCGCCGGAGGTGCCCAAGCCGTATCCCGTGTGCACCGATTGCCACACATCGCATTCGCAGGACATGACCCCGGCCGACTGCGGCAAGTGCCACCGGGCCCATGCGCCTGGAACCGTGGCCTGGGACGCCACGGTCGCCTCCGGATTCTGCCGCGGGTGCCACTCGGCGGCTTTCGACGAGCTGGCCGCCGGCAGCCCCAAGCATCGGGCCATCCCCTGCGCCGTCTGCCATCGGGAGAAGCACAAGGCCATTCCGGTGTGCGGGGATTGCCACGGCCGGCTCCATCCGGCGCCGATCATGGCGCGGTTCCCGACGTGCGGGGCGTGCCACCACACGGCTCACGCGTTGAATCACTGGCCGGAGAAACCGACGGGCGGCGCGACATCGGCCCCGAAGTGAGAACCGGGACGGCTGCTTGACGGCCGCCCGCGCGGCACTGCCGCTCCCGCAAGGCAGGAGGACACCCGTGGATCCATCCGGTTTCGATGAGCAGAGGCTCGAATCGGTCGATGCCGACACCCGATTGCCGGTGTCGGGGCAGGACGGACCGGAACCATCCGTCATCCTGCAAACCCGACGCCGCTTCCTGGCCAACGTCGGGATGTTCGGGCTCGCCGCCGCCTTGAACATGGAGTTTGTCCTGCCTGACGGCACGCTGGTAATCCCCAACGCCGAAGGCTTCCTCCTGGTGGATATGAAGAAGTGCCAGGGGTGCGGCACCTGCATGATGGCCTGCGCGTTGGCGCACACGGGCGTGGCGTCCTACTCCCTGGCCCGGATCCAGATCCAGCAGGACTCCTTCGCCGACTGGCCCGACGACGTGTTCATGGCCGTCTGCCGCCAGTGCGAGAACGCCCCCTGCGTCCAGGTTTGTCCGGTGGGAGCCAACCGGCCGGACGGCGCCCGCGGCAACGTCCGCGTCATCGACCCCGACACATGCATCGGCTGCAAGGCGTGCATCGCCCGCTGCCCCTTCGAGCCCGCCCGGATCCAGTGGGACGCGCGGCGGCGCAAATCCCAGAAGTGCGATCTCTGCGTGCACACGCCCTTTCTCGGCGCGCCGGGCGGTCCCGGCGGCACCCAGGCGTGCGTGTCGGTCTGTCCGGTGGAAGCGATCGCCTTCACCCCGCACATGCCCGCCCAGACTCCCGACGGCGCCGCCTACGAGGTCAATCTCCGGGGCCCGGCATGGGAGAAGCTGGGCATGACCAGCCAGTGAGGAGCGCCGATGACCATGTACGGATACGCCGGCAAGATTCTCCGCCTCGACCTGACCCGACATGAAGCCGCCAGCATCGAGACGGACAAGTACCGCGCCTGGGGCGGAGGGCACGGCATGGGAGCGGCCCTGTTCTGGGACCTCTGCCGCGACAAGACCATCACGGACGGCCGTCACCCGGCCAACGTCTGCTGCGTCATGACCTCGCCCCTGAACGGAACCATCGTCCCGTCGGCGGGCGGCCGCTGCGAGGTGGTGGGAGTGGGCGTCGGTATGGATCCCGTCTCCTGGTTCACCCGGTCCGGGTTCGGCGGCCGGTTCTCCACCCTGCTCAAGTACGCCGGCTGGGACGGGATCGTCATCGAGGGGCGGTCCGAAAAACCCGTCTGGGTGGACATCCGCAACGACCGGGTTGAGTTCCGCAATGCCACCGGACTGTGGGGCCGGGACACCTGGGCCACCCAGCAGGCGATCTGGCGGCTGGCCGGCGCGCGCCCGGGCACCCGGAAGAAATGGCGGGACCTGAACGACAGCGTCCCGGCGGCCCAGGCGGCCGGCGGGGACATGGGCCGGACGACCCAGAAGCCGGCGGTGCTGTGCATCGGCCCGGCCGGAGAGCACCAGACCTGCCATGCCGCCCTCATCCACGATGCCGGCAACGGCGCCGGGCAGGGCGGTTTCGGCGCGGTCTGGGGGTCCAAGAACCTCAAGGCGATCAGCGTCGTCGGCACCGGCTCCATCCCCGTCGCCGACGCCGAGGCGCTGATCCGGGCGCGCCTCGTCACCAAGAAAAAATACGTGGTCAACTACGAGCAGCCGGACTTCCGGGCCTGGACCCGCCTCGGCGGATTCCCGCGACCCATCATCCAGGTGCCCGCCCCCACCAAGGACCGGCGCCCGCAGTCCTGTCAGGCCTGCATCAACGGCTGCCGGACGCGCTACAACGTGGGTTACGGCAACGAGTCCGCCTGCCAGGAGACGTCGTGGTACGGGCCGTTCTCCCGCCGCGTGGCCAAGACGCCGGCCGAGGACATCGAGATCAACCTGCGCTGCGCCGACCTGGTCCAGAAATACGGCTTCAATTCATTCGTGATGCAGACCGGCCTCCACTGGCTGGAGCACCTGCACGAAGAGGGCGTGATGGGGAAGGGGTGCCAAATCCCCTCCGAACTGCCGTGGTCCGAAATCGGCTCCCTGGCCTTCGCCGAGCGGCTCATCCACGCCCTGTCCACGCGCACCGACATCGGCCGGGACCTGGCCGACGGCTGGGTGCCGGCCGCCCGGAAATGGGGGCGGGAAGAGGACCTGCGCACCGGGGCGATGCAGTTCTCCTACTGGGGCTGGCCGGAGCACGGCTATGACCCCCGGGCGGAGCTGGAGTGGGGCTACGGCAGCATCATGGGGGACCGGGACACCAACACGCACTGCTTCAACCAGATCTTCACCACCGTCAGCGCCGCCTTCGCCTTCGGCCTGCCCATCCGGATCGAGGCGGAGGAGATGGTCCGGCTCCATGCCCGCAAGCTGGCGCCCTACGCCCAGGACCGGCCGGAGGTCTTCGACTACAGCGACGCCAACATGTACTCGGAGGCCGTCGCCCAGCTGGTCCGCTGGCAGCAGCACTACTGCCGGTTCTGGAAGCAGTCGGCGCTGTACTGCGACCTCAAGTGGCCCGATTTCTACAACACCAACGTCCCGGGCATGCAGGGGGCGACCGCCTCGCCCGACGCCGGTGAGCACGTCTTCTGGAACGCGGTGACCGGCGACCGGCTCACCTTCGTCGACGGCATCGAACGGGGCCGGAAGATCTGGAACCTGGACAACGCCATCTGGGTGCTGCAGGGGCGGCACCGCGACATGGTCCATTTCTCCCCTTACGTGTACGAGACGAAGTACGAGAAGGGCGAGTTGTTCCCCTTCTACATGTGGCCCTGCCGGGACGATAGCGGCCAGTGGAGCTACACCGACCTGATGGGGCGCGCCATGGACAAGGCCCGGTTCGAGGAGTGGAAGACCATCTTCTACCGGCTGGAGGGCTGGGACCCCCGCTCCGGCTGGCCGACGCGGAGCGGGCTGGAGGCGCTCGGCCTGAGGCACGTCGCCGACGCCCTCCAGGCGGCCGGGCGCCTGGGCAAGGAGGATGCATGAGCACCGGAATGCCCGTCCCCGATCGGGAACTGGCGCGACGGCTGCTGGGCACCGTCCCGCACCGGGACCGCCTGCCGGCGGGCCGGCTCAAGCCGCCGGTGGGGCTGATCCCCAGCCCCGTGCGGGGATTGAAGGAAGTCCGCCTGCTGCTGACGCCCGACGACCGGTCCCTGCCGGGTTTGAACCTGTCCGCCTTGGCCGGCTGGATCCGGCGGGTGATCGGAGACACCGAGCTCGCCGACCGCGTCGAGGCGGCGGTGCAGGCGGCGGACAGCTACGTGGCCGGCTGCCTGGCGGTGTACGAGCTGGTCGTCGCCCGGCTGGACCAGGCCGAGCGGATCGTCGGTCCGGCCGGTCCCGTTGGCTGATGCCGGGATTTTTCGGGGCGCAAGGGAGGAATCATGAGCCGGATAGTCGCTGCGATCCTGATCCTCGCCGCCGGCGGGGCGGCGGCGTACGCCGGACCGCCGGGCGAAATCTCGGGCGCCTTTGCCTATACGGATTTCTTCCGGTTCGACTACACCAAGGACGGCGTGCGCAACCGTGTGCAATTCTGGCTGGAGATGCAGGGCCGGATGGCCGTCGGGCAGCCGGGCGAGCCGGGGTACCAGCCGGCGGAGGGCTTCATCCGGTATTACTTGAAGGATGCGGATAACGGCAACAAGGTGGCCAACTGGAGGGAAGGCCTGAACATGTCGGGCCTGCCGGCGGACCAGCCGTATCCCATGACCAACCTCCTCATCGAGGGGAACACGGCGCGGTTCGAGGCCTTCGGCATGAAGTGGAGCGTGACCGACGGCGGCGAAGGATTCCAGCACGATCAGGTGGTCATCGATGACGGCTTCAAGAAGATGGTGGCCAAGTTCTATGACGGCGACCTGCGGGTGGCGCCGGCCACCCCGTCGCTTCCCCCCCAGAAGCCCGAATAGGCGGATCCCCCGGGCGGGCGGTGTCGAAATTCAGGGCTCGGTTGGATCATTGTAGACGATGGGTTCGGCGCGGAGCGCCCGCCCCACCAGCAGCGTGCCGGTCCGCCGGGCGAACTCCACGGCCAGGCTGGTGGGGACGCTGAGGGCGATCACCACCGGGATCCCCGCCCGCGCGGTCCGGACCAGCATCTCGGCCGACACCCGGCCCGTGGTCAGGAGCTGGGTGCCGGCGAACGGCGCCCGCCGCAGGAAGCCCCAACCGATCACCTTGTCCACCGCATTGTGGCGGCCGATGTCCTCGAATCGGCACAGGATGGCCGCGCCGTCGCTCAGCGCGGCGGAGTGGATCCCGCCGGTCCGCCGGTACTCGGCGGCGTCCGCCAGCATCCGGCGGAGCAGGCCGCAGTTGGGCCGGGGCGGAACGCCGGCGGCAAGGCGGGGGAGGCTGTCCAGCGAGACCCGGCCGGCCCCGCACCCGCTGGCGAGCACCCGGGGTCGACTCGACGCGTCGTCCCAGCGGTCGGGTGCGGCACGGACCGACACGGCGCGCATGTCCGGACAGGCGCCGAGGGTGATGAGCTCGTCCGGGGCGTGAAGGAAACCTTCCGAAAACAACCAGCCCGCCGCCAGCTCCGCCAGGTCCCGGGGGGAGCAGAGCAGGCCCGCCGCCGTCCGGCCGTTGTAATCGATGCGGACGGGTGCTTCCTCCGGGACCTGCATCGAGCGCTCCAGTGGTTTGATGCCCGTGCTCACACTTGTTTCCGGGTGCGTCACCCGCGGGCTGGTCCGGTCGCTCGGGCCGCCGATCATCACTCCTCCGGAACTCAGTAGAAAAAATAGAGCGAGAGCTGGTAGCTCTGCCAGGTGACCGCCTCGCCGACAAAGGCCCGCTTGAGCGCTTCGCCGGGGACAACGAAATCGGCCACCGCCTGGATGAACAGGTTCTTGCCGACAGACCACTGCAGCGTGGGCGTGAAGGACTGGCCGATGTATTCGGCCGCATAGGTCTGCAGCGGCGGGGGCGTCCCCAGGTTGTTAAGCGAATCGGCTCTCAGGCGGTAACAGTCCACTGAAAATTCCATCCCCGGGAAGGGTTTCACGCTGATTTCGAAGCGGTGGCTGCGCAGGTTGCGGTTGGCCACCAGCTTGGAGAAGGTGAGCCCCTGGACCCAGTCGCGCTGAACGCCGCCGGTCAGCCCGTCGAACCGCTCGTAAGCCGGGGTGGCAGGGTCGTCGCCGGAGAAGACCGCGTAGCGGTACAGCACGCCCGGCTGCCAGGGCGTCTCGGTGAAGGTGTAGCCCGCCCAGGCGCCGAAGGCGTAGGCCGACATCTCGTAGCGGGTGTTCCACTGGCGGGCGTACTCGCCCTCGAGCCAGAGGCCGTGGGCGCCGAACGGCGCGTCCCAGCGCAGGCGCGGATTGACGGCCCGCAGCCCCTCCCGGGTGAGCCGGGCGCCGTCGGGGAGCGGGTAGGCCGCATCGGAGCGGGATACCGCCAGGAACGTGCAGGAGGCGTCAACGGACCGATTGTTGTTGTATTTGAAGTTGAGCCCGGCGAAGCGGGTATGCGTGTCGGCCGCCGGCAGTTCATTCGGGTCGGCGTAAAAGCCCTGGATCAGGAAATCATGCACGCGCAGGCGGGCGTCCACCACCAGGTCGTAGGCATTGCGGGGCGACAGGTAGGTGGCGGCGCGCTCCCCCGCGTTGGTCGCCCCCAGCACGTGGCCCACCAGGAGATTCCGGTTGAGGGAGAAGCGCTGGCGGCCCGCCGACAGGTTGAAGGAATAGGGCGATCCCGGGCGGGCCACCAGGAGCCCGCCGTAGCCTTGCTCCATATCGCCGTGGGAGCGGGACTTTTCGGAGCTGTAGGTGTCCCGGCCCTGGGTGGTCGAGACGAGGTAGGTGGCCGCGCCGAACAGGTAAAGCGGCGTGGCGCCCACCTGGGTGATGCCGCCGAAGCCGGCCTCGGCGCTGGCCTCCATCCAGGCGGGGGTTTCCTTCATGCCGGCATAGCGGTTGAACTCGGACGGGTTGCCCAGCCAGGGATGGTGATCGGCATAGACCCCGATGTACGGGTTGAAGATGATCTTGAGCAGCGAGCGGTGGTCGCGCCACAGGATCGGGAAATCATCGATCCGGCCCGCACCGAACCAGCCGGCGGGTTGCGCCGGCGGCTTCGCCTCGGCCGGCTGCAGGGTGACCAGCAGTGCGATCTGGATCTCCTGGCTCCCCGGCTGCCGATAGAGGCGGTATTCGGCCGCCTGCACGCGCGGCAGCCGCCGGACGCGGCCCAGGGCCCCCTCGGCGAGGAGCGCATTGAACGGGCCGCCAGGTTGGAGGGCGAACGCTGCGGCCAGTTCCTGGCGGGCCGACTCGTCCTGGACCGGATCGCCCGACGGGTTCACCAGGTAAATGTACACCAGGTTGACCGCGTAGCCCTCGGCCAGGTTGGCGGGGATACGAAGCGACTGGTTGGGATCGGCCGACGCCGGTGGTCCCGAGGAGGACTGACTCCAGACGGTGACGGCCATTACGCCCGCACAGGCCAGCAAGGCCAGCCATCGAACCATGCCGGCCGGCCGGCACCGGCGGCATATGCCCGGCCGGCACAGGCAGGGTGACGTCGGGCAGGCGGGCGGGGTTGGCGAGTGATAATTCATTGGCCGGTCGTCCTTGTGGTCGGATGTCGAATCGGTTTGTAGCATGCGCCTGCCGGCATTGCAAGTATCCACCGGCCGGGCATCCTGCCCGTTTTGGGTAATCCGGAGGTGTCCTGAGCCGACGGCGGATCCGGGGGCGGACGCGATGAGCATTCCTGAAGGACCGGATATCCGAGGTGCCGGGCGGCGGCGGCTGACGCCGCCGGGGATCCGCGGCGAGCGGGACGCGCCCGCCGGTGAAAACCATCCGGCGCATCGAGCATCCAAAGCCGGTGAGACCGCAGTCTGAGGAGACGGGCCATGGTGAAAACAAAAGACCAAAACCCCGAGTCGCGATCCTCGAAACCCGAGCCGCCGGAACAACGGGTCCTCTCCGCGGAGGAATACCGGAGGGACCGGGCGTACCTGACGCTGGTGCTGAACACCTTCCTGAGCGACTACCTGCTGCGACTGTACAAGGAGTTCGACGGCGACTTCATCCAGGTGATGGTGCTGGCGAACATCGCCCACCACAACATCCTCAGCGTGGCCCACCAGGTCGATTTCGACATGGAGATTCTGGGAAAGCTCCTGCAGACCGGCGCCGACGGCCCCGGCGGGATGCGCCCCTGCAACGCCTTCTCCATCAGCGAGGCGCTGAACATTCCGCGCGAGACGGTGCGCCGGAAGGTGGCGATCCTGGTTCAGAAGGGGTGGCTGCGCCGGAACGAGCGGAAGGAGCTGTTCGTGACCCGGCTGCCGGGAGAAGCGTTCGTGGATTTCAATGTGGCGGTGATCAACGACCTCCTGCACACGGCGGACCTTCTGCGCCGCCACTTGGCGGCAGGCGGTCCGGAGGGGTCAGAGAATGCCCCCCCTCCCGACGGCGATTGCGGCCGATGCACGCAGAGATCAATGCGGTGATTCGGCGCCCGGAATATCCTGGCCTTCGGCACATTGTGCCGGGCGCCTCATTACCGCACTCCGAGGGCAGGCGGCTCTCCGCCGCTGCGCCTCTGTGGTGAATCGATTGAGCCTCAGGGCGCCTTCTCAACTTTCTGGATCTCGACAATGCCGAAACTGTTCGTCTTGGCCGGGTAACGGCCGCCCGGGCGGAACGAGCGCCACTCCGCTTCGGTCTTGGGCTCGTAGGTGTACGTGCGGCCGCTGGAATCGCGGAACCGGATCGTGTACTTCTCGGTGCGGGTGCCGGCGCGGTCCTTGGCCCCGGTCGCAAACGCCGGCCACATCGGCTGCTGGTTGTCCCCCGCGGCTTCCAGCAGCTTGACGTCCACCCAGCGGTCCACGGTGAAGGTGTAGCGGGTCTTGTAGACCGGCTGCTCCTTGTAGATCGGCTCCTGGACCGTCCGGGTGCGCGTGACCGACTCGTACACGGGCCGGTCTTCGTACACGTCCTCGAAGTAGCCGTTGCCCAGGTCGCGAGTGCCCACCTTGACTCGCTCGGTGCCGGTCTTGACCTCTTCGGTGTAGGTCTCCTCGCGCTCCCGGGTGCCCGTCTGAACCTTTTCCTTGTGGTGGACCGCCCGCTCCTGGCGCAGCACGCGGATGCCCTTGGGGAGTTCCCCTTCCCACCCTTGTTCGGTGAAGGTGCGCAGCTGCTGTGTCTGGATGGACCGCTCCCAGCGGAAGCCGTCGGCGACGAGCACCGTGGAACGGGGACGGCAGAACCAGTACAACCCGGCCACGGCGACGAGGACGAAAGCCGCGGCGGCGATGAGGCAGCCTTTGGCCACCTTGCGTCCCGTCGTTCCGGTGGCGGGCACTGGGGCGGCCGGCGGTGCCGGCGGTGGCGCGAGCCGGGATCGTCCGCCGTCGGCGCCGGCGCCACAACCGGAACAGAAGGCGTTGGCGCCGGGATTGTCGCCGCCGCAGAAGGCGCACGTCCAGTCGGGACCGGCTTTGGCCTTCGTCACCTCGGCCTCGTCGACGACTTCGCGCGCGTCGTCGGGCAGATACATCCGGACGTCGGCGCCGCGCGGTGCGCCGCAGCCGCCGCAGTGCTTGTCCGGTCCACGGTTGCGCGCCCGTCCACACATGGGGCAATCCCAGGCACCTTCGCGAATGGCCATATGGTTTCTCCTCCATGGCCTTGGACGGCCGCGGGTTGAATATTGGCAGAAATTGTAGCCGAAACGCTTGCGAAAATCCCCAAGAAAGTCAGCAGATCCGATCCGCCCCGGATGGCGGGAGTCAACGTGCGGCTGCTGCGAAAGCTTGCGGCGGGTGATAGAATACAGCCATCACGAGTTGGGATGAGGCGATGGCGGCTTCAGGACGGATGCTGGAATCGTGGAAAGAGATCGCTGAGCACTGCGGCCGGTCGGTGCGCACCGTCCAGCGGTGGGCCCAGCGCGGCCTGCCGGTGTACCGCGACGCCGGCGGCACGAGCGACCGGGTTTACGCCTTCGCCGAGGAAATCGACGCCTGGCGCCTGGCCCAGGCGCTCCAGGGCACCGGCAACGGTCATGACGACGGCGACTCGCCCATCGCCGTCGATAGCGACGACCCGACTTCCCCGACCGAAACCACCGACGAAGACGCGGTTCCCGTCCCGTCCGCAGAGAGCCAGCCGGCGGAGCCGGTGGTTCCCATCGACGCGGCGGTTCCTGTGGCCGCAACGACCGGGCGGAAACAACGGACCTGGCTCCGGGCCGCCGGACTGCTGCTGGCGGTGCTGGTCGTCGGTGCGGCTGCGCTCTACTTCTTCCGGCAGACAGGGGGCGCCGACACCCACCGGCTGGCCCGGGCCCTGGCCGAAGGCGACACGGTGATCGGCTACGACACCACCGGCCAACGGCTCTGGGCAACCCGCCTCCCCGGATCAGTGATGCAGGAGACACCTGAATTTCTGGCCACGAACGCGGGTATCTGCGGGGGCCGGCAATTCGTGCTCGCCGACCTGGAGGGAGACGGCACCCCCGAGGTGCTGGCCAATGTCCACACTTCGCTGACCGCATCCGACCTTTACTGCCTCGAGGCGGACGGCCGGATCCGGTGGCGCTACCGCCCGGGCGAATCGCTGGAATTCGGCGGGCGACCGGTGTCCGCCGAGTGGTTTGTCCGCTTCTTCCACGTCACCGATGCGGACGGGGACGGCGAAAAGGAGATCGTTCTGCCCGCTGTCCACTACCAGCTTTTCCCCGCCAAGATGGTGGTTCTGGGCGCGGACGGAGCGGTGCGCGGCCAGTACCTGCACACGGGACACTTCCTGAACCTGACCCTGACCGACCTGGACCGCGACGGCCGGACCGAAATTCTGACCGTGGGCATCAACAACGCCTTCCGGCAGGGCTTTCTGGCGCTGCTTGATCCATCGGACCTGGCGGGCATTTCGCCGCCGTCCGGCGATGCCGCCTACACGTGCGCCGGCCAGCCGCCGGGCCACGAGCTCTACTACCTGCTGTTCCCGCGGGACTGCATCAACCGGGCGACCCACGAGTACGGGGGGATGGACAGCATCGTGGTGGAACAGGAGCAGATCGTGGTCTCGACCTTCTGGACGATCCGGCCGCCCGAAGGGGTGGCGGTGGGTAGTGTGCTGTACTACCTGGACCGCTGGCTGGCGCTGCGCTGGGTGGACTTCGACAACGGCTACTCCGTCCTCCACGCCTATCTGGAGCGCATCGGGCACGTCGACCATCCCTTCAGCCGGGGCGAACTCGACGAGCTCGACGCCATCCGCTACTGGGATGGCAACACCTTCACCTCAGTGCCCACTCCCAACCGCCGCGGCCGCTGGGCGAGCCGTGGGATTGATTGACACGCGGACCGCGGATGCCGGTATAATGCCCCGGTCCGCGCCGGCGCGCACCGAGCGTGCCGGGCGGCAGCCAGCCTGTGCGGGCGGACTCTCAGCATGAATTCGAACAGCACATCCCGGCTCTGGTGGCTCCTCAAGCAGGTGTGGCAGTTCACCCGTTTCGCCGTGGTGGGTGTGCTCAACACCGGCATCGATTTCGCCATCACCAACGCTTTGGTGCTCATGCTGCAGCCGTCCAGCGGCGTCGTGCTCTTCCTCATCTCGGTGGTGGCGTGCGGCGTGGCCACCCTCAACAGCTACGTGATGAACCGGCGCTGGACGTTCACCGACGCCTTCGGTCCGGCCGATCGGGCGGAGAAGCTCAAGTTTGCGGCCGTGGCGGGGCTGTCCATGGCGATCAACACCACCAGCTTTCTGTTCCTCGTCCGTTTCCTGCCCCGTTACCTGCCGCCGGAGCTGCCCGAGTGGCTGGGCGTGCCCGGGTTCATCCTCGTGGTCAATCTGGCCAAGTTCGGCGGGGTGCTGGCCGCGTTCATCCTGAGCTTTCTGGGATTTCGATTCGGCGTCTTCAAGACCGAGGCGGTTCACACGTTCCGCGAAACCTTCACGTTCCCCGCTGCGCCGGACCGCGGTGGCCACGTCCAGGTGCTTACAGCCGTCGGGCTGGCGGCGATCCTGCGGCTGGTACTGGTGTTGCCGGGGGCGCCGCTGTCGGGCGACGCCGTGATCTGTGCGACGGCCGCGCGCGACGTGGTGGCCGGTGGTTGGGCGGCGGTGGAGCCGGCGGGGCTCAATCTGTTCACCGCCTGGCAGGCGCTGCTGCTCGCGACAGGCATGGACCGGGTCGCTGCGGCCGTGGTCGCCTCGCTGGTCCCGGGCGTCCTCCTGCTGCTGCCGGTGGTGTGGATCACCCGGATCCTGTACGGCGTGCAGGCGGCCTGGCTGGCGGCGCTGTTCACGGCCGCCCACCCGCGCCTGATGGAGTACTCGGTCAACGGGGAACCGTTCAGCTTGTACCTGTGCGCCTTCGCCGTCGGCGTGTGGGCGCTGGTCCGGCTGGCGCGCGGCGGAGGGCTGGGGGCCGGGGCGTTGGTGGGCGTTGCATTCGGGTTGGCCGCCGCGGTGCACAACGACGGCTTCGCCGCCTTTGTCGTGGCGATGCCGCTGGCCGCGGTCCTGGCCCGTCCGTCCCGCGGCGTGCTGACCCGCCGGGGCGGCGAGGCAGGCGGACGATGGCCGGTCCGTCTGGCGGTGGGCGCCGCTGCGGCCGCCGCCTTCGCCGCCGTCGTGATCGGCTGGGTGCTGGCGACACCGGCCGCGCCGGGCGACGGCGGGCTGCTCCACGTCACCGCCGCGCCGGTGCGGGTGTTCACCGAACGGCTGGATCTGGCGGAGGCGGCCCGAGCCATCTACGGCGAGGCCGCAACGGCGGCGCGGTCGGTGGCGCCGGATCGCTGGTCCGGCTGGATGGCCCAGGCGGCACGGATTCCCCAGAACCTGCTCTACTGTCTGGAACGGACGCCGGGGCTCCTGTAGACACCCGTGCCCCTGTTCCTGTTCCTGCTGCCGGTGTTCACCGGACGATGGTGCCTGTTCCGGTCGGACAAGCTGCCCCTGGTGTTCATGATGGTGCTGCCGGTGGTGGCCGACGCCCTGCTGCGCGTGGACACGCGCAATCTCCTGACCGCGGTGGTGCCCGTTCAGGTGTTCGGCGCGGCCGGGCTGGTGGCGTTCGCCGCGTACGCGGCGCGCGAGTCCAGGCTGCCGGGGCTGCTGGTCGCCGCCGTCGCCGTGATCCTGGTGATCTCGCTTGGACTCGCCGGCTGGCGGGCGGTGGAACTGGAGCGGCAGTATGAGAACCATCACCGCCTGGCCGGCTGGCTGGCGGCGCACGTTCCCCGCGACGAACCCGTCGCCGGCTGTGCGTATGGCTACATCGAGCTCACCGGGTTTTACTCCGGTCACAGGACAGTGCCCCGGCTCTGGACCGAACGTACCGAGGATCTGCCGGCGGACGCGGACCGCCGCGGTGTCCGCTGGCTGATTCTGTACGAGCCGTTCCTGCGGGCCGCCAATCCGACCCTGTTGCCGGCGCTCGACGCGGGTGTGCCCGGTTTCCGCCGAACGTTCGTCGCCAAAGACCGGCGCGGACTCCGAGCGGTGGTTTTCGAACGGACGCCCTGAAGCGGGAAGGCGCGGCCGATGACCGCGCCTTCGTTATTCCCAGCACATCCGGATCCGGAATCGCTACGGCAACTCCAGATTCGGGGTCCGCCGCGGTTGCCCGACCATTTTCACCTCGACGGTCTTCTGCTCCGGAATATCGGTTTCGACGACCAGTTTCCCGGCGAACGGGCCCCCTGCATAGTTGGCTGGCAAGGTGACCGTCACGATGTAGGCGGTTTCGGGCGCCACCTCCTCCAGACGGGTCTGCAGCCCGGGTACGTCGCAGGTGACGTCGAGTATCTTGAATGGCTTGCCGGTGGAGTTGAACCGAACCTGCCGCACGACATCCGACGGAACACCGGTCAGGGCAAAATTCAGCCGATAGGGCACGGCCCGGATGGCCCCGACCACCTCACCCACGACCAGCATCGTCAGCGTCGGTTTCCTGGGGTGGTTGGTCTCCAGGATGACTTGCTCGCTGAAACGCCCGATGGGCGCGTCGGCGGGCAGGGTGATCCGGATGCGCGGGTGGTCGGGGTTATCAAAGCCGGTTTTGGAATACTCCACCCGTAGGGACGGGTGGGCGCACTTGATGGCGACGATATCGGTCTGGCCCGCGTCCTTGCCGACCAGATTGGCGAAGCGCACTTCCTGCTGGCCCTTGTTCACCTGGCGGAACGTGACCGTCGTTTGCTCCAGGGCCAAAACGTTCACGATGTCGGCGCGGATGACGAGTTCCACCGAGGGGTGATTCAGATCGTTGGTGGAGACGGTGATCTGTTTCATGAGCGCCCGGCGGCGATTGGCCGTGTTGAGAGAGACCTCGATGCTTCCTTCCCCGCCCGGGGGAATCTCCCTGGCCGAAGCCAGGGCTGCCGTGCACCCTCAACCCGCCTTGACGCTATGAATGATCAGCGTCGCCTGCCCGACGTTCCTGAACTGGAACACGTGCTTGAGAACAACGCCGTCTTCCACGACGCCGAAATCATGCTTCAGGGAATCGAATCGGATCTCAGGCTGCGGCTTGCTCGCCGGAGCCTCGGATGTGGCGTCCTGGGCGGCAGCCCAGCCGGCCCATGCCAGCACGAGCGCCATGAACGGTAACACCCGACGACAGAGAGTTGGCGAAATCAAAAGGATATTCCTCCTCAGGGAGATCAGAGTGTCATCTATACATCATTCCGGCGCCAAAGCCAACAGGAATGTCGGCGGCAGAGCCCGTGCGGCATCCGGTTCCTCACAAAGACTGAAACATCCGGGTGGCCGCTCAGTAAAATAGTCGTCAGCTTGAGACGGAGGTTCGAACACGTGGGCAAGTGGGTGATCGGCGGCTTGCTGTTGATGCTGGGGGCGGGGCTGGCGGGCTGCCGGCTGTCTCCCGGCGGGGCGGGGGAAGAGGTCGCGCCGGCGGCACCGGCCGGCAACGTGGACCTGGTGGGCGAACTCACCGAACTGCAGGCGGCGTACCCGCTGAAGGTGATCAGCGCCCCGGAGCTTTACGGGCCCGGCGAGATCGGCGAACTGGCCGGCGAGCGGGAGCAGTTACTGCGTGAGAACGATTTTGTCCAGGGGGTGACCGGCGAGTTCCAGTTCTTCGACTTGCCGGGCTTGACCTTTGCCGTTACAATCTACCAGATGGCGTCGCCCCACGGCGCGCGGCGGGTCTATCAGGCGGTGGCGCCGTTCGGGGACAGCTGCCTCCACCTGGGCGAGGAGAACCGGCAGTCGCCGCTGGGGGTGGCGTTCCATCGCGATGCCTACTACGTCGAGCTGGTGGGCCGGAACGTGGACGAGCGCCTCTCCCGCGAGATCACCATGCTGGCCGCCGAGCTCGACAACCACCTGCAGCGCTGATGCGGGCCGCCGCCTCGGCGGCGCCACCGGAGTGAAGTGAACGTCACCGGATCACAGGCACAACTGATCCGGCTCGCGGAAGGTGTCCGCGAGCTGTACCTGGCGCTGGCCGACCGTTTTGCCGAAACGGACGATCTGCACGCGCTTTGGCACGATCTGGCCCGCGGCGAGGCCGAGCAGGCGGCCGGGCTGCGCCGGCTGGCGCCGGCTGCAACCGTCAGCGGCGCTCCAAACGACCCGACGCTGGCGGGCGTCCTGCAGCGGCATCTTGCGTCCATGGCGGAACGGGTCCGCCGCGACCGGCTGTCGCCGGAGGGCGCCCTCGCGCTGGCTTTCGGCGTGGAATGCTCCCTGGCCGAGCGCCATGCGGCCGTGGTGGAGCGGTCAGGGGCGCCGACCGCCTGGCTCGATCCGTTTCGTGCGGCCGGTCGGGAGCGCCGGCAGAAATTGCGCGATGCCGCCGCCGTCCGCGGCGTGTTCCTGCCGCCGGATGAGTAAGCCACGCCGATCCACCCGACACCTGCTCTGGATGCAGCTCGGGGTGCCCGACGCCGAGCAGGCGTTCGCCGACAGCAACCTGCCCGTCGCCGCGGGATACGTCCTCGGCCACTGCCGCGCGCGCGGCCTGCTGGACGGCCTGACGTGGGCGATCCTGGACGAGGCCACCGCCACCTACGCCGGCGACGCCGGCCTGCTCGAGGCGGTGCTGGACCACCGGCCCGACGTCCTGTGCCTCTCCGTTTACATGTGGAATGTGGAGCGGTCGCTCTGGCTGGCCGGTCGCGTGCGGGCGCACCGTCCGGAAGTCCGGGTCATCCTGGGCGGGCCGGAGGTCAGCCCCGGCAGCGTCTGCTGGGACGATCCCGCCGCCGACATCCTGGTGGCCGGCGAGGGCGAAACGGGCCTGCCCCTCGCCCTGGCGGCGCTGGACCGCGCTGACCACCGGCCGACGCGGATCGCGGCGCCCCCGTTGGCGGCGCTGACCGGACTGGCCGATCCGTACTCCCAGGGGATCCTGCCGCCGGGCCTGAAGGGGAACTGCCTCCTGGAAACCACGCGGGGGTGCCCCTGCCGCTGCCACTACTGCTTCTATTCGAAAAGCGCCCGGACCGTCCGCCACCATGACGAGACCGCCATCCGCAACTTCTTCCGGTGGGCCGCCGCCGACGGCCGGGTCCGCGACATCTACCTGCTGGATCCATCCTTCAATCGCGCCCGCGGCACGCGGGGCCGCCTCGAGAAGCTGGCCCGCTGGAACCGGACCGGGCTGGACCTCCACACCGAATCCCGCCTGGAGGGGATCGACGCGGAGCTGGCCGCGGCCTACACCCGAGCCGGCTTCCGCTCGCTGGAGGCGGGCCTGCAATCCATTCACCCCGCCGTCTGCGCCGGCGTCGGTCGCCGGCTGGATCTGCCGGCCTTCGCCACCGGGGCGGCGCACCTGGCGGCGGCGGGGCTGAAGCTGGACATCGGCGTGATCCTGGGCCTGCCCGACGACAACCCGGCGGGCTTCCGCGACACGCTGGCCTGGCTGCGCGGGCGCGAGCTGGCCGAAGCAGCGGAGGTGTTCCTGCTGAGCCTGATTCCGGGGACGGCGCTGCGCGAGCGGGCGGCGGCCGAAGGTTTCCGCTGGATGCCCCGGCCGCCGTACTACCTGCTCGCCGCCGGCACGTGGGACGAGACCCGCCTCCTGCAGGGCATCTACGACGTCGAGGAGATTCTGGACCGCCAGCACCACGTGGACATCCCCCCGTACGCCGACGAGCCGGCGCCGGGCGGCTGGATCCAGCGCGTCCGCCTCAACGCCGATTCGCCCGGCGCCGCCACGGCGCTCGCTGCGGCGATTCCCCGGCTGGCCGCCGTGGCCACCCTGGACATCGATTGCGACGACCCCGATCGCGCCGCCCCCCGCATCGCCGCCCTGGGCGAGCGGCTGCTCGCGGCCTGCCCGTTCGGGCTGTTCCGCGTGGTGATCCGGGGCGCCCGCCCCGTATCGTCCGACGCGGCGGCGGCCATCCAGGCGGCCTTCGCCCGGGCCGACCAGTACTGGAACCGGGTGAACTACTACCGCGACGACGCCACCGGCCTTTACTCCTGCCGGCTGTTCCAGCGGGTGCCCGCGGCCGGATGGCGCGACTGGCTCGACCGCCTGCCGGCCTGGCTGGACCTGGTGTTCGAACTGCCGCCGGACCCGACCGAGTTCGACCGGCTGGCCGACGCGCTCTACGAACGCCTGCGGCCCGGCCTGGGCTTCGTGGTCGGCGGAGACGGCATCGATGCGGAATATCGGCGGCGCATCGTGCGCGCGGTGGAGGAAACGGGCGTCTTCAGCCGGTGGCTGCCGGCGGCGGAATGACGCCGCTACTCGTGCCGGAGCGAATCCACCGGATCGAGGCGCGCGGCGCGGGTGGCCGGGTACAGCGCCGCGGCCAGCGCCACCAGCGTGGCGAAGGCGACGGCGGCCCCGATGAGCCAGACGGGAAAATGGAACAGGTCGGCCGGCCGGGCGCCCTGCTGCTGGATGTAGATGTTCATCAGATAGTTGATCCCCAGCGACGTGAGCCAGCCCAGCGCCACGCCGAGCACCCCGCCGGCGAAACCGATCAGGCCGCCCTCGATGAAAAAAAGGCGTCGGATGTCGCCGCGGCGGGAGCCCACCGCCTTCATGATACCGATGTCCCGGCGCCGCTCCAGCACCGCGATGATCATCGTGTTGACGATCCCGAGACAGGCGACCAGGAGCGACACGCCGGCGAGGGCGCCCAACCCGGCGTCCATCAGGATGAAGAAGCGGTTCATCTCACCCAGGATGGAGATGAGGGAGATGGTCCGGAAACCCATCTTCTGGATCGTCTGCTCCACCCGGGCGGCGTCGGTGGCGCGGGCGGTGTGGACCTCCACCGTCTGGTAGGGATCGCCGGCGGACGGGTTGCGCAGCAGGCTTTCCAGCGCGATCACGTCCAGCAGGCCAAGTGACCGGACCTGCTCCAGGGGCAGGAGGATGTCCATGTGGAGGACGGGATTGCTGAACATGCTGTCCGGCGGCTCGACGACGCCCACGACGCGTACCGTGAGTTTCCGCTGCGCCACCGAGAACGCGGGCAGAGGAAGCGGGCCCGCCGCGCCGCCGCCGGCCGAGGCCGCGAAGAAGGACAGCTCCAGCTCCCGGCCCAGTGCGGCCGCGGGGTCCTTGAACCCGAGGGCGGCCGCGCAGTCCTTCGTGATCACCGCCTCGCGGCTTGCGCCCGGCTGGAACAAGCGGCCGCACCGCAAGGGATAGGCCTTCCGGCTTTCCGCGTCGGCGGCATCGTGGCTGCGGCCGAGGGAGGTCCGGCGCTTGTCGCCGTACCGCACCTCGATGGGGAACTGGACCACCGGCGAAACCGAGACCACGCCGGGGAGGCGACGGAAACGCGCCATGGCCGCGTCGTCGAGGCGCGGCCGCGGCGCCGCCGGAGCGGGCTTGGCGCGGTGGTCGGGCCGGGGCACGGGCGCGGCCGGCATGACCTGGATGGTGGTCAGGACCCGGTATTTGAGCAGCTCGTCGGTGGTCAGGCGCTGGAGTCCCGCGCCGAAAGCGAAGATGCAGACAAGGGTCCCGGTGCCGATCATGACGCCGGCGGTGGTGAGTGCCGTCCGCAGAGGCGTCTGGAGGAGGTTGGCCACCGCCAGGCGCAACGACTCGATCCAGTTCATGCGTCCTCCCGTCGGGGTGGAGTATCCGCGAGCTGCGTTCCGATGCCGCCAGCAGCGGTTATTCTACGTCGGCGTGAAGAAAAATGATCCGGCTCCAGTATAATAGAACAAAATTGTGGAGAACGCTGCCAACATGAAAATCACACGCACCGCGGTCGCATTTATCTGTGTAGTGGGGCTCGTCATGGCGCTCCCGACACCCCGGGTCCGCGGCCAGGCCGCCGCACCGCCGCTCCTGCACAGCCTGCCCGTGGCCGACGACGATCCGGGCTCCATCATCCGGCGCTTCGTCAACCCTCTGCTGGCGGGCGGTCCCAAGGCCGTCACCGGCTTCCAGTCGGATCAGGAGCACGCCGACTCCCTCGGCCCCGTGCTGGAGCCGGACACACCGGTCTTCGTGCACTACGCACGCTTCTCGCCCAACCGGGCCAATGAGCAGAACCTCATCTTGCGGGACGGGCGGATCTTCGTCAATTTCAGCTACCCGCACGAGCCGGACGAGGCGCCCGATCTGAAAATCCGCCCGGTGGATGGCGGGACCCGGGTGCCCTTCATCATCCGCTGCCAGCTCTACCCCCGCACCGAGGGGCAGTCGGACGGCTCCGTCGAGATCACCTTCCGTTTTCCCGTCATCTTCTCGCCCGGCGTGGAGGTGCAATCGGTGCTCCTGAATTACCGCCGGGCCAACTTCCGCGTCGTCCCCGGCAGCACCGGCGACAGCTTCGTCCTCACGATCCCGGTGCACCGCAAGGAACTGGAACAGGCCCTGCGAAGCCCGGCCACGCCGTGCTCCATCTACGTCAACGGCTCCGTGAGCCTAAACAATTACGACACCATCTCAACCAGCCGGTTCGCCGCCGCCATGCCGCCGCTGCAGGACAGCACGGTGGCGGGGATCGCCCGGCTCATCGCCAGCCGGGATTACCGCGGCGAGGAGGAGCGCGCGGAACTGGAGCGCCTCGCAACCGGAATCGCCGCCGGCTCCGACAACCTGTACGAGGTGATCCGCCGCGTCAACCGGTATGTGGGCGCCAACATCCGCTACTTCCGGAATTCCATGACGCGCACGCCGTTGCAGGTGATCCAGGAAGGGCTGGGCGACTGTGACGACTACACCCGGGTGATGATCACGCTGTTGCGGGCCCTCGGTATCCCCGCCAAGTCGGCGGTGGGGCACATCTACGATTTCAACCACCTCGGCGCCCACGCCTGGGTCGAAGCGGGGCTGCCCCTCAAGGGCGGCGACCTGCACTGGATCATCTGCGATCCCACCCTGGCCAGCGCGGCGCAGGACCCGGACTACTTCATCCAGTTCAAGAACCGGATCCACATCTATCCGGTGACGGTGCAGAGCCGCGTGCTGAACCTGCCGGTGGACGATTCCACGGACGTCTTCCTCAACTGGACCGGCGACGAGAAGCTGGGCGCCGTCTCTCCCCACGTCTTCCCGTCCGTCATCCAGCGGTTTTACGCCGATTTCGTCACCTCCTTCACCGACTCGGTCGGCGTCATGCGCAACTCCGGCCTCAACCTGCAGCGGGAATTCCTCCATTCCAACGGCAGCCCGTTTGTCCTGTCGGACCGGCCCGTTCCGCCCGAGCTGCCCAAGATCACCGACATGCGCGACCCCGACATCCTCTACGTCGCCCCGGATTACCAGCCGGCGGAATCGAAGATCCACGCGCGGTTCCAGATCAAGCTGAGCCAGGATGACGACCTGCTGCTGGATATCGGGGTGATCGACGACGATTTCTACCTCGAGGCCGCCGGCGAGCGGCGCGTGGTTGACGCGCTGGTGCAGGCGTACCGGAACATCTGCCAGCACTTTTTTCAGGGCGCCGAGTACCGCCACATCACGGATATCTCGTACCTCCGTGACCGGCACACCGATCGGCTGCAGAAGGTGTCCCTCCGGCTGGGCCGCTACCTGCTGGAGCGCAATCTCAAGGAGACGGTGGACGCGATCCGCAAGGCCGGACTGCTGAAGGGTCCCGAGTATGTGCTCATCGATCGGCTGCACACGCTGTCGCGCGGCAGGAACCTCTACCTGATGTGTGACCAGAGCTTCACCGGCCATGCCGGCAATGGCGGCATCCTGCCGATGCCGTTCTGACGGCGCGCACGGGGCGCTGCTGCCGCCGCGGGTCCTCCTTGGCGTTTGGGGGCAAAGGCGGTATACTGTCCAATCTATATCTCATTGGGGAGTGACAGGTTCATGAGCCGACCCGCCAGTTGCCGGAATTTCGCCGCCCCGAAGCTTACGCCTGAGATCGAATGTCAGCTCCGGGAGCGCGCCCGCCGGGCCCGGGGCGACATCCTGAAGATGACCACCCTGGCCGGTTGCGGCCACCCGGGCGGATCCATGTCGTCCATCGACCTCTACCAGGTCCTCTACAGTCTGGCCGGCGTGGATCCGGCCGAACCCCGCCGGCCCGACCGCGACCGGATCGTCATCAGCCACGGCCACACGTCTCCGGGCGTCTACGCCGCCCTGGGCGGTCTGGGATTCTTCCCGGTGGACGAGGCCATCGCCCATTTCCGCCAGGCCGGCGGACCGTTCGAGGGACACGTGGAGCGGTGCGTGCCGGGCGTGGAGTGGAGCACGGGGAATCTGGGGCAGGGGCTGTCGGCCGGTTGCGGCATGGCGCTGGCCGCCGAGGTCCTGGGGCTGCCCAGCCGCGTCTTCGTGGTCATGGGCGACGGCGAGCAGCAGAAGGGGCAGATCGCCGAGGCCCGCCGCTTCGCGGTGAAGTACGGCCTGACCCGCCTGACGGCGCTGGTGGATCTCAACCGGCTGCAGATCAGCGGCGACACGGGCGAGGTGATGCCCCAGCGCATCCGGGCCAACTTCGAATCCGACGGCTGGCGGGTGCTGGAGATCGACGGTCACGACTACGCGCAGATCTACGGCGCGCTCCGCCGGGCCGTCCGCGACAAGGCGCACTGTGTGGCCATCCTGGCCCACACGGTGATGGGCAAAGGCGTGTCGTTCATGGAAAACCTGGCCAAGTGGCACGGCCAGGCGCTCGATGCGGCGCAGCTGGACCAGGCGCTGGCGGAGCTCGGCCTGCCCAACGACCTGGACCGCTACCGCGAGATGCGCCGCCGCGGCACGGCCCATCTGCCGGCCTGGCGTCCGTCCGAGGCGCACGTGGACGTCGCGGCGGGCGAGCCGCGGCTCTGGACCGCCGACAAGCCCACCGACAACCGCAGCGCCTGGGGCCAGGCGTTGGAGGACGTCGCGGCGCTCAACCGCCCCCGCGCCGGGGCCACGCCCGTCGTGGTGTTCGACTGCGACCTCGCCGCCAGCGTCAAGACCGGCGGGTTCGCCGCCGCCCACCCCGACCGGTTTTTCCAGTGCGGGATCATGGAGCACCACACCGCGGTCGCCGCCGGCGCCATGTCCACCCAGGGCGTCCAGGTCTTCTGGGCCGACTTCGGCGTGTTCGGCGTTGACGAGACGTACAACCAACAGCGGCTCAACGACATCAACGAGGCGAACCTGAAGGTGGTCTGCACCCACATCGGCACCGACGTGGGCGAGGACGGCAAGACCCACCATTCAATCGACTATCTGGGACTGCTCCATAACCTGTCCGGCTTCCGCTGCGTCATCCCCGCCGATCCGAATCAGACGGACCGCGCGGTCCGCTGGGCCGCCGGGCAGCCGGGAAACTGTTTCATCGGGATGGGGCGGTCCAAATGTCCGCCGGTGCTCCGCGTCGACGCTCAACCGTTCTTCGGCCCCGACTACCGGTTTGAGTACGGCCGGGCCGATTTCTTCCGCCCGGCGGATGGCGCCCACGTCACCGTCGCCGCCCTGGGGGCCATGGCCGGCCGGGCCGTTCGGGTGGCCGACGAGCTGGCCGCCGAGGGCATCCGCGTGGCCGTGGCGGGCGTTCCGTCGCCCCGCGACCTGGATGCCGCCGACCTGGCCGCCCTCTGCGCGTCCGGCGTGCTGGTCACCTACGAGGATCACCACCGCGAGACCGGCCTGGGCGCCGCGCTGGCCGCCCGGATCCTGGAACGGGACCTGCACGTCCGTCTCGTGCGGCTGGGCGTGCGCGAGTATGCCACGTCGGGGACACCCGAGGAGATTCTGCGTTCCCAGGGCCTCGACGCGGACAGTCTGAAAGCGGTCATCCGCCGTCTGGCGGGTCCCGCCGCCGCGCCGGCGGATGATCCGTCGAGCCGCTGACTCAACCGGAAGGGAGGCCTCCCATGCCAACCGCCATCATTCGGAACACCGGCTTTGCGATTGTATTCCTCTCCGCAGTCGCAGCCCTGGGCGTGCCGGCGCCGGCGGCTCCGGACGCCGCCCCCGCGCCCGCACTCCAGGAGACGGTCCGCTCGGACCAGTCCCAGACGCCGCCACCCGGGCCGGCGCTGCGACCGGGCCGCCTCGAAGGAAAGGCCCGGTTGGTTCTCGTGAAGGATCAGCCGCCCGAAGGGAACCGGTACACCCTCCCCGTGCTGGTGGACCTGACGGAGGTGCTGGTGGTCGGAGATGCCGACGACAAGTTGCCCGGCGTATTGGGCGCCTACATCCTGGGGATCACGTTCGACCCGGCCAAGGTGCGATTGGTGGACGTGCTGGGCGGCGATACGCCCGGATTCCAGAAGGTTCCCGTCTTCACCCATCCGGAAAAGGCTAACGCCGAGGGGTTGGTCCGCTTCACCTGCTACCAAACCCGCGCCGACGCGCCCGCCGGACGCGTCGCCGTGGCCCGAGTGGTTCTGGACATCGCCGATCCCGCCGGTCTCGAGACGGTGGAGTTGCTGGCGGATTCCCTGGCGACCTCCATCCGCAAAGGCGCCGACGGCCGCACGGTGGGCCCGTTCGCCATTCCCTTCGAGGGCAAGGCGCTGCCCCGGCGAACCGTCACCCCCGCCAAACCCTGATCCCGCCGCGGGCGCCCTCCCGAAAATAAAACGGCCGCCGGTCTGACCGGCGGCCGTGGTCTGATGCGGCAATCGTCGCTTACTTCAACTTGACGGTGTGGCCTTCTTTGATGTCGGAGCCGGAAACCACCCGCGCCTTGGACCGGTCGGGCTGGGCTTCGAACACCTCGAGGAGACCCACTTCCTTTTCCTCGGTGAACACCACCTCGCCCCGGGAGTTCTTGATATCCACGCTCTTGAACACGGCGACCTGGTCGCCCACCCTCACGCCGTTGTTGGAACCGATGTCGATGATGACCATCTCGGCCGAGACCATGGCCAGCACCTTGCCAGGCACCTTGCGCAGGGCGGTGACCGCCTCGTCCTGCGCCCTGGCTTCATCCTGGGCCAGCTGGTCGGCGCGGGAGGTGTGGGTGGACAGGAACGAATGATCCATTTTCTCGATGATGTTGGCCATGGCCATCATCGTGGCGCGGCCCACCATGCTCTCGAGGAACTCGCTCGAGGAGATGTCCAGCGCGCCGCCGCCGGAACCCCACTTGCCGCCGCCCATGCTGACACCCTTTTTGGCGTAAGTGGCCTCGCCGAAGTCGGCCATGATGGTCTCGGCGCTGGTGGCGTCCACGATCCGGTAGTCGATCCGGACGTACGCCTCATCCTTCTTGTAGCCCAGGCCGCCGAATACGCCGCCGCCCCAGCCGCTGCCGCCCACCTTGTTCTGCTTGGCGCCGAAGTTGGTGACCTTGGCCAGGAAGTAATACTGCACGCCCTTGATGTGGCCCTTGCGCACCGCGGACGCCTGCTCCACGTAGCCGGACTTGCCGAAGTCCACCTCGTCGGTGAGCAGGTCCACCTGGGCGCGCTCGATCAGGGTGTACTTGCCGGTTTTCTGCAGCTCGGTGATGAACATGTCGGTCAGGCCGGAGCCCACCGTGGAGTTGTAGTACACGGAGTCTTCCGGCAGGTTGAACGTCTTGACGGCCATCACCGGCTTGCCGTCGGCGGCGGCCGCGAAGCCCGTCGCCACCGCGATCAGCACGGTCAGAGAAGCCAACACAACCAGTCTTTTCATCGCTCATCCTCCAGGATCATGGTTTGATCAATTATGGCGTCTGTATTGTATTCCATGCGGTGTGACATTTCCACGGTGGACTTATCGACGGAACGTGTAAAATGTTGCGTTCGGATCTGTCACGGACCGCTAGCTTATAAGATGAGGTTGCCATGCCGGGGTTTCAGCGGGACCACGCGGCCGAGATCGGCTTCCGGCTCTGGTTGCAGCTGCCGGTGTACGCGGCCCGGCGGCTGGCGCTGGCGCCGCGTCTGGCGGCTCCTCTGCTGCGGCATCCGTTGACGGCGCTGGGCAACCTGCGCCACTGGGCCGTCCGCCAGCGGGACGATTTCCGGGGCCGGTGCCTCGGGGTGCCCTCCCGCGAGGCATTCGTGGCGTACGTGGCGGAGCAGGCCCGCCGCTGGTCCGCCGGCGAGCTGGCGGAAAAGCCCCAGCTCTGGGTGTTCCAGGCCTACTGCGAGAAACCCCACGCCGGCGCCTGCCGGCCGGCGCCCGGTTCCCCCTACGCCCGCGCCGGCGCCCAGCGGCGTTTCAACGAATTCTGCGCTTTCGCCGATCGCCCGGGGACCGGCGGCTGCGGCGGCCCGGACACGCCGTGCCGGGTGGGGGAGTGGCTGGCGGCGCTCCCGCGCGGCGGGCACGTGGACGTCCGGCTCCAGATCATGCTCGACGAGCGGCAGATGGCCGACTACTGGGCGGCCATGCTCCGGCACCAGGCGCGGACCGGCCAGGTGATTCCCTTCATCATGGACGTCTGCCCGCTGGCGCTGTGGCTGGCCGAGGTGAGCCTGTTCCGGCTCAAATCACCGCTGGGGATCGTGTTCCATTTCCACTCGTCCAACCGCTGCCGGGATTTCCGTCAGTACCGCGCCGCCGACGGCGGCTGCAAGGCGGCCGATGCGCCGGTGACGCTGGACGCCGACACCCGCCGGGCCAAGGCCGAGCTGCTGGAGCGGCTGCGGGCGGTGACGGCGGCGGCGCCGCCCGGAAGCCGGTGACGGCGGCGCCAGCCCCGGATCAGTCGCCGACTGCGCCGCCGGCGCATGGGTAAAATGGAACGCGCCCCGGAAAGCGGGACGCGTCGGGTGGCGTGGCTGGTTTTCGTTCGGAATCGGTAACCGGCGGGATGCCGGTTATACCCCGTCCAAGTCAGCTTCGAAACAGTCGAACCAGTAGCCGTTCTGCGTCAGGAAATCGATCTCGGCCTGGACGATGGCGACGTGGCCCTGCTCAATTTCAACAAAGCGCTGGAACAGCTTCTGGCCGTCGGCCGGGAGCTGGCGGACCATTTCCTGGTAGAATGCGCTGGTCTTCAGCTCCAGCTCCAGAGCGTTGGAAAGCATCTGCAGGTCGTTGGCCGGATCGGCGCTCGCCACGTGTTGTTGCATCTTTTTGCCGGCGGCCTCGATCTGTTTCGGCGTCGGGATGGCGGTGGGCAGGGTGTCGGCCGGGACGTTGCCGGTCTGCTTGAGCTGCTCCAGCTTGTGGTGCAGGTAGTCGAGGTGGGACTGCTCTTCGTCGGCCAGCGTTTGAAAGATGCGGCGTCCCGCCGGGTCGCCGATCCGGCTCACCTGGTCGGCATACGCCTTGTGGACGCGGCTCTCGTACTGGATCGCGGTGATGATGGCTTGTTCGACGGTCATGCTGCCTCCAGAATGATGATCGCGGCTTCAAGTCCGGCCCGGCGCGGCGCCGGGCCGGCTGGAAAAACGGGACACCGGTCGGGGGCGAACCGCCGGGCCGGTCAGTCGTCTTTGCGGGCGCCGAGCTCGCGGTCCATCATGTAGATGGCATGCTTGGCTTCGCCGATGTGCTCCAGCTTGGCGATGATCTCTTCGGCGTTGGCCTCCTCCTCCACCTGCTCGTCGACGAACCACTGCAGCAGGCCGATGGCGGCGTAGTCCTTCTCGGCATGGGCCAGGTCCATCAGCTTGTGGATGCAGGCGGTGATATGCTGCTCGTGCTTCAGCGTGGCGTGGAAGGCGTCGAGGGGCGACTTCCACTCGGTGGCCGGTTCGGGGATCGCCTTGAGGAGGACGCGCCCGCCCCGCTCGATGATGTGCTTGAAGAACTTGTCCCCGTGCTCCATCTCCTCCTTGGCCTGGACGCTCATCCAGTGGGCGAAGCCCTTGAGGTTGATGCTTTCGAAATACGCGGACATGGACAGGTACAGGTAGGCCGAGGCGTACTCCTCGTTGATCTGTTCGTTGATGGCCTTCAGCATCTTGTCTTTGATCATCGTGTATACTCCTTGACAGAATGATTTCAAATCGGCGTTCTGATGTATTGTAATCGAAGAACCGCAGCCGGGCAACCTTTGGCGGATTGCCGGGCGATCATCAGGCCGCCGCCGGAGATTGGATGCCGCCCCCGGGCCCGGGGTTTCCAGCCGGCACGAATCGTCGCACAAGGGCTTCGGCCCGTCGGGAGTTTTTGGCCGGCTGTCCCCGATGCGGGCCGCTCCGCCGGGCGCCGGGAATGGCACATGGATGCCGCGTTTCCGGTTGTCACGCTCCGGCGGCCGCGGTACAGTGGGCCCGACGGCGCGATCGCGCCCGGCGCGAGCGGCGGAAAACCAGGAGGTGGCGGCATGATGCATTCCCTGCCTGACGCAGACACGCTCTACCGTGCCCTGTGCGACAAGGACACCCGGTTCGAGGGGATTTTCGTGGTCGGTGTGCGGACCACCGGCATCTTCTGCCGGCCCACCTGCGGCGCCCGGAAGCCGAAGCGGGAGAACGTCGAATTCTTCGCCTCCCCCCGCGAGGCGCTGCATTCGGGCTATCGTCCCTGCAAGCTGTGTGATCCGCTGGGGCACCCGGGCCAGGTGCCGCCCTGGCTGCGGCCCGTGCTGGAGGCGGTCGACGCGGACCCCGCCCTGCGGCTGCCCAACGCGGCTCTGCGGGCGCGGGGCGTCGACCCGGATCGGGCGCGCCGCTGGTTCCAAAAGCACCACGGGATGACCTTCCAGGCCTACCTGCGCACCCGGCGGATCACGGACGCCTTCGGGCGGATCCGCCACGGCGACAAGGTCGTCGATGCGGCGTTTGACTCCGGCTACGAGTCGCTGAGCGGTTTCACCGAATCGTTCAAGCGAACCACCGGCTTCGCACCCGCGCGCAGCCCCCGGCGCGGCCTGGTCGCGGTAACGCGTGTCCGGACCCCCCTGGGGCCCATGCTGGCGGGGGCGGTGCCGGCGGGGATCTGCCTCCTGGAGTTCGTCGACCGGCGGATGATGGAGACCCAGCTGGCGCGTCTCCGCCGTCAACTCCAGGCGGAGCTTGTGCCGGGCGCCAGTCCGCATTTCGACGCGCTCCAGCGCCAGCTGGACGAGTACTTCGCCAGCGCCCGGCGGACGTTCGACCTGCCGCTGGTCCTGACGGGCACGCCGTTCCAGCGGCGGGTGTGGGCAGCGCTCCTCGAGATTCCGTACGGCGCCACCCGCTCCTACGCCGAGCAGGCGGCAGCCGTCGGGGCGCCGCGGGCGGTGCGGGCCGTGGCCAGGGCCAACGGCGACAACCGCGTCTCCATCATCGTGCCGTGCCACCGCGTCATCGGCCGGGACGGCGCTTTGACGGGCTACGGCGGCGGCTTGTGGCGCAAGCGATTCCTGCTCGATCTCGAGTCCGGCCGCCGCGACGGGGCGCCGGCCGAAGGACCGGCGCGCCGCCGGGAGGGAAAACCGTGAGCGGCCGCCCCCGCCCCACCGTGTTCTGCAATTACGCGGTCACCCTGGACGGCAAGATCGCCGCCGCCGACCGGTCCGGCGCCGGGTTCTCCTCGCGCGAGGACCGCCGGCGGATGGACGCGGTCCGCGCCCGGGCCGACCTGATCGTGGCGGGGGCCGAAACGGTCCGGCGTGACGATCCCCCCTTCCACGTGCGGGATGCGGCGCTTGTGGCCGCGCGCGAGGCTGCGGGGCGCTCCGCCACCCCCGACCTGTGCGTGCTGAGCCGTGGGGGCCGGCTGGACTCCGGCCTGAAGATCTTCCACCAAACGCGCCACCGGGTCCTGGTGGCCACGCCGGCGCCGTTTGCCGCGCCGCCTGGCGTCCGGGCGGAGGCCGTGCGCCTGCCGATGGCGGATCCGCCGGACATCCGGCGGCTCCTGGCGGAACTGGCGGCGAGAGGTTATCGGGAGATCCTCGTCGAGGGAGGCGGCCGGGTCAACGCGCTGTTCTTCGAAGCCGGGGTGGTGGACGAGGTGTACCTGACCCTGTGTCCGGTGGTCCTGGGCGGGGCGGCGGCGCCCACGCCCGTGGACGGAGCCGGCCTCCCGGATGCGTTTCGGGCGCGCTGCGTGCTCCGGTCCGTGGACCGGGCAGGGGACGAGCTGTTTCTGCACTACCGGGTGAAGCGGACCCCGCGTTGAGCGGCGCGGTGCGGAAAGACAAGGACGCCGGACCGCCGGGCGGATCGATGTGCCGTGGCCGCCGATCGGTTCCAGAACGGTGCGCTACTTCTGCGGCGCCGCGGGTTGGGGTGACGGCGCGGCCGGCGGACGCGGTTGGTTGATGGCGATCATCACCCGGTAGTAGACCCGCACCGCCTGGCCCTTCAGGGTGGCCGGCTGGTAGCGCCACGTATCCAGGATGTTCTTCTCCACGAGCCGGTCCACCGCGGGAGTCACGCTGCTGATGATGTGGAAATCCGTGGGCACACCCCCCTCATCGATGGTGAAGCGGGCCTTCACCACGCCCCGGACCTCCGTCAGCTCGGGCGGAATCTCCACGTCCGGCGTGGCCAGCGGCAGCGGGGCCACCAGGTCTTTCTCCGACAGTTCATAGACGACGGCCGGCTGCCCCGACTTCGGCTCGCCCGTGGCCCGCGCCGCCACCGGCATGCCCGGATAGTTGTGGCTCAGAAAGTAGGCGTGCTCGCGCAGGCCCGGATCCGCCGGGTCATAGCCGCGGGCGGCGACGTAGCGCAACCCGTCCAGGATCACGTCGAGGCGGTAGACGTCGGCGTTGATCGCCAGCCGGTGGATATCGGTGGCCCCGGTCAGCCGACTCTGGCGCTCCTGACGGAGGTCCGCATATTTCTGGATCTCGGTGTTGACGAAGGCGGGATCCTGCAGCTGCGCCCGGCTGTACTGCGGCCAGGCGGTCATGGCGCCGGCCAGTCCGCCCAGAACCAGAACCAGTAAGGAAACGGTCATCACGAATCGCATCGTCTTCACGACCATACCGGTTGCTCCTGGGGATGAAATTGCTTTTATTATAGACGGCTGGCTGTTTCCGTCAAAGATTTTTCACACGCCGGCAAGACCTTTGGGCGATAATGCGGGCAGCGCCGGGACCGGCGCCACGGAGTGATGATGAGCGATCTCGAACAACCCCGGGGCATGGCCGGGCCGCCGGGCGGCGCCGACTCACCGTTGGTTGAGCCGACCGCGACCACGGCGCCGCCGGCCGATCCGGCCGAGCCGCCGGCTGTCCTGGCCCCGGTCCTGACGGCGCCGCAGGCCATGGGACGGCCGCTGGCGCTGCTGGAAGTGGTGCTCATTTCGGGGATCCTGACCGATCTCATCGCGGCGTTGGCGGCCGGGTGGCTCACCGGCTTGCCCCGCACCGATCTCCTGCGCCGGCCGGCGGGATTGTTCACGTACCTCATGCTGAGCACCGTCCTGTTGCTGGCCATCTACGTGCTGTGCCAGCGGGCCCGCCGGGAGGAGCCGGCGCTCCGGATCGCCATCCGTCCCGCCGGCGGGTGGGCGCGGGAAACGCTCGTGGCGCTCGCGATCCTGCCCGCGCTCTTCATCACCATGTTCGCGGGCGAGCTGATCATCCGCCTCGTGGCTCCCGGGGCGATCCCGCCCGTCAACCCGGTGCTGGCGATGATCCGGACGCCCGGCGACCTGGCACTCATGCTCGTCAGCGGGGTGATCGCCGGCGGCGTGCGCGAGGAGCTGCAGCGGGCGTTCATCGTCCGGCGTTCCGCGGTCTACTTCTGGACGCCGTGGCTCGGGCTGCTGCTCTGGAGCGCCCTGTTCGGCCTGGCCCACGAGCCACAGGGCATCGCCGCGGTCTTCATCACCGCGCTGCTCGGATTGGAGTTCGGCGTGATCTACCTGTGGCGGCGCAACGTCTACGCGCCCATCCTGAGCCACGCGCTGTTCAATGTGATCGTGCTGATGCTATACTGGTTCACCGTCTAGCCCCGCGCGGCGGGCGTCCGCGGCCGGACGCCGGCTCCGCGACCCATCCTGGAGGAATCCCTATGGAGCTGAAAACCGTCGGCATCGAAGTCCCCGAGGGGTGCAACGTCATCGTGGGGCAGTCTCATTTCATCAAGACCGTCGAGGACCTGTACGAGGCGATGGTCACCGCGGTGCCCGGCGTGAAGTTCGGGATCGCCTTCTGCGAGGCGTCGGGGGAGTGTCTCATCCGCTGGGACGGCACCGACGACGGCCTGACCCAGGCGGCCATCCGCAACGCCCGGGCCCTGGCGGCCGGGCACACGTTCGTGGTGGTGATGCGGGACGCCTACCCCATCAACGTCCTGCCGCGGATCCGGGCGACCCACGAGGTGGTCAACATCTTCGCCGCCACCGCCAACCCGCTGCAGGTCATCGTGGCCGAGTCGGAACAGGGGCGCGGCGTGGTTGGCGTGATCGACGGCCTGCCCCCCAAGGGGATCGAGGACGCCGGCCACCGGCAGTGGCGGCTGGATTTCCTTCGCAAGATCGGCTACAAGCGCTAGAGCCGGCGGCCGTAGCGGCCCATGAGCTGGGCCGAGGCGAGCACGCGTCCGCCCATGGCCTTCTCCAGGTCCCGGACGGTGCAGCCGGCGGGCAGGTCCAGCGTCTCCGACAGCGCGAACAGCTTGAAGTAATACCGGTGCGCCGGTCCGTGGGGCGGACACGGTCCGCCGTAGCCCACGCGCCGGAAGCTGTTGACGCCCTGCCGGGAGCCGTCGGGCAGTTCGCCGGTCTTGGCCACGTTCTCCGCCAGGCTGGTGGCGCCGGCCGGGATGTTGAACATCACCCAGTGCACCCAGGTGCCCATGGGCGCGTCCGGGTCGTCGCACAGCAGGGCGAAGCACCGGGTGGCCGCCGGCGGCGTGCTCCAGGCCAGCGGCGGCGACACGTCGGGGCCGTCACAGGTGTGGCGGGTGGGGATGGCCTGGCCTTCCACAAACGACGGGCTGGACAACTGGAATTTCATGACACCCTCCTGGATCGCGGCCGGTCGGTCGTCGGGCCGATGGGTCGGCCGCGCCGCCGGCCGGTCGCCGGCCGGCACGGCTCTCCCGCCCGCCTGCCCGCAGGCCAGCGCCAATGTGGCTGCCAGGGCAAGCGCGACGGCCGACAGCCATGGACTGACTCGTCCGATCATCGTGTCGCCTCAATCCGCCGGCCTGGATTGTCACTATTTTATCACATTTGCCGATCCGTCGCGGCGGATGCGGCGTTAGAGTCATAGGAGTGAACAGTGAACAGTAAACAGTTAGAAGATAGGAGATAGGAGTTCCGAATTTGTCGTGCTCGTAATTCGTAATCGTAATTCGTAATCGAAATTCGTAATCGTGCTCGCATGCGCAATTGGATCCTGGTGCCGACACCCGCCGCCGACCGGCTGCGGCAGGTGGACAAGCTCGCCGCCGACGGCGCCGCCGGGCAGCGGCGGGTCTTCGACTACAACGCCGCCGGCTGGCTCACCGCGGTGCA
>ERZ1645192.351-NODE-351-length-37506-cov-24.146325_pt1 | contig 37506 bp, 30 predicted proteins | sample MGYA00575354_ERZ1645192 | MGnify/ENA primary metagenome ERZ1645192 (study PRJEB40844, sample SAMN11349763) | freshwater sediment metagenome | isolation source: river sediment | host: Sediment | place: India: Faizupur Khadar , New Delhi | collected 2017-02-21 ...
GCATCTGACTTTACATGGCACTGTAAAGGAGTTGTTGGCTTTGAGACGGTTTAAATACTTGGGATACTGCTTGCTCGGGTTGATCCTGCTTTCGGCTGCTGCGCTGCCGGCTAAAGATCAAGCTTGGGGGCTGCGGGCGAATCGTTTGATCCGGCTTGAAAAAAGCTGGCCAGCCGCCTCGGGCAAAGCTATCCCTCCCCTCTCAAAGGCCGATTTGGATCAGGACGGCCAGCTGGAATGCCTTGAGGCTGAAGGCGGCTCTGTACACATTACAGATTGCGCCGCAACAGTTCTCTGGCGCAGCCCGGAAGGCTGGTTGGTGCCAGAAGCTTTTATGGCTGATCTGACCAACGATGGCCAGGCTGAAGCGGTGCTGCTGGTTTGGCGGGCGTTTCGCCCCTGGCCGATTGACCGCATCATGAAACATGGCGGACGGATCAATTCATTTCATGATTCCAAGGGCAACAGCTGCCAGGTCATCCTGATTGGCTGGCACAACGCTGCCTACCAGGAGGTGTGGGCCGGTTCAGCCCTGCCCAAGGCTCTCTCGCAGTTGACCCCCGCAGATTTGGACGGTGATGGCCGTCTGGAGCTGGCAACGCTGGAATCTGAATATGATCAAGGGCGTCAGGGAGGAAGGCTCACCGTTTGGCGCTGGCAGGGTTTTGGTTTTTCGTTGCTCGACCGGCAAGATGCCTGGTTTGACAAGCTTTCGCTTGTGGGCGAAGGCGTTGAAGAATGGTTGGTTCTGAAGTAAAGGAGGAACGATGCGAAATCCGAAAGGCAGATTCATCATTATCATTTGCAGTATTGTCGTGCTGACGCTTTCATGCAGCCGGCCGGTGCTGACGCGCACCACTCCAGAAGCACCTGACGCGGGGGGCGGGGCCGGCCAGCCGGAACCCACCTCGCTGCCGGGTGAGACGCCGCAGACCCCCGAAGGGATCATTTTGGATGCCAGTCAGGTTTATACCGGCAAGTTTAGCGAATATCAACAGACGGCTGTCAGCCTGCCGCAGCAGTTCGCCGGCGGTTACACCCTGCCATTGGACCCCAGCCAGGTGGAGGACCTGTCAGAATTGGATCTCACTCGCAGCCAGCTGGCGCTGTTAATTCAAAATGGCTTTGTGGTTGAAGCCCCGCCAGCGGATCCGGATGAAATGCTGACGGAGTTCTATCAGGGGTATGAAAAGACGCGTTATGGCGACTTTCCGGTGTTTATTACCACCGATGCCGTCTTCCATGTATATCACCTGGTTTTCGATAAAATGCTGCGCGATTTGGAGCGGGATGCGTTTATTCCGATACTAAAAGAGCTGACTTCGACGATGATCGCCGCAACTTTGGACCAGTATAACCAACTGAAGGGCACGCCGCTGCAGGAAGCGGCTGCGCGAAATGTGGCCTACTTCAGTGTCGCCGGGCAACTGCTCCAGACCGGAGACGCTCTTCTGCCAATTACGGCGGAGTTGGTCGGCCGCGAGATGGAATTGATCAACCAGGCTGCAGGAGCTGACTTTTCACCGATTTGGACATATGATGGCCAGCCGGCAGACCTCAAACTGATTGAAGATTATTCACAGTACATCCCGCGTGGGCACTACACCTTAAGTGAAGATTTGCAGATGTATTTCAAAGCGATGATGTGGTACGGGCGGATGACCTTCCGCCTGGTGGACCCGATGGAAGTGCAGCGGGCGCTGTTGGTGACTCAGGCGCTACGGAACGCCCAGACCTTCTCCGGAGGGTCCGCTTTGCGCCTCTGGCAAAACATTTATGACCCAACGGTGTTCATCGTTGGAAAGGCCGATGACCTGGGGGTGTATGAAATTGGCGCTGTCTCGGACGCCGTATATGGCCCGAACCCCGATCCGGCTCTTTTTGGCGATGAGGCCCTGATGCAGACTTTTTTGGCTACAGCCCGTAACCTTCCCCCACCCCAGGTCAATTCGATGTGGGTATGGATCTGGCAAGATCAGGATCAAGTGACACAGGGCTTCCGCTTCATGGGTCAGCGCTTCACCCTGGATCAGTATGTTTTTGGGCAGTTGATGTGGCGAAACGTGGGCACTTTGGAAAAGCCGCGCGATCTGCCAAAAGCACTCGATTTCTTTGCTGCCCAGGGGTCGGATCTGGCACTGCAGCTGCTTAAGGATATGGGGGAAGATCAATATGCCAATTTTGACTCGCAAATGGCAAAAGTAACCCAAGAAGTGGCCCAATTGGGGGTCGATTCGTGGACGCAAAACTTATATTGGTCGTGGCTGTACGCCCTGCAGCCCGTCTTTGCCGAGAAGGGAGCAGCGTATCCGCCCTTTATGCAAACGGACGCCTGGGCGCGAAAAGATCTGCAGACCGCCCTAAGCTCATGGACCGAACTGAAGCATGACACCATCCTTTATTCCAAGCAGGTCATGGCGGAGATGGGCGGGGGGCCGGGTGATGCTCCGCCGCATGGTTACGTTGAACCCAACCCTGAAGCTTACGCCCGCTTGTTGGCCCTGGCCCAAATGACTTACAGCGGCCTGGAGAGCCGCCAATTGCTGGGGCTAACCACGCAGTACAACCTGACTGAACTCATCGATGAGCTTCAATTTTTGCTGGACATCTCTCAGAAAGAGCTTGCCGGCAGTGCAATTACGTCGGATGATTACTATCGCATGATGTACTTTGGCGGCTGGCTCGAAACGATGACCGTCGCCTCGGCTGATGCTGAGGAAGCCGGCAGCTATCGCGGGTACCTGGAAGATCAGAAATCAGCGCTCGTGGCGGATGTGGCCACTGGGATGAACCGCGTTTTGGAAGAGGGCGTAGGATACCCCACGCACATTTATGTTGTCGCGCCCGATCAACCCTACCGGGTGACGGTCGGGGTAGTATACAGTTACTATGAGTTTGTGGTAGACCCTGGCCAACGCATGACCGATGAAACCTGGCAGCAGTGGCTGGAAAGCGGACAGGCACCAGCTCAGCCGGAATGGGTCACATCGTTCAGTGTAAGATAGGCAGCCCGGCTCGGGCTTTGGGGAGGGCGCTGCTCTTGGTAGTGCTCTCCCCGCTGGTCTTTCAGCCAGCAGCCACCCTGGTGATCACTTTTGGCGGCGATGTTTTCCTGGCACGCGAAGGTCAGCCACTTTTCAGCAATAATCCCTGGGGGCAGTTCGCCCAACCTGAGGCTATTGCGCCCGGCAGCCCCGAGACCCACTGGCTTTTAATTAATCTTGAGTCCCCCCTGGGTGAAGCGCCGCCGGCGCCTGGGTCGGGGTACAACCTGTGCGCGCCACAGGAGCAGGTTTGGGCCTTAAGCGCTGGCGGAGTGCACCTGGCTTCTACACTGAATAATCATGCTGAAGATTGCGCCGCCGGCGGCCAGACGGCTAATGTATTGGAGCAAGCTGGCCTGGTTACGCTCAGCAACGGGTACCAGCCACTATATCAGCAAAGCCCGGCTGGCATCGTCGCATTTATCGGGGCTAACGCCGTGGGTGAACCGCTCGACAGCAGCCGCCTGTTGGCGGCCTGTTCCGCCGCAGCTGCGCGCAGCGACATTGTGATTGTCTCCCTGCACTGGGGGGTGGAATATAGCGCTCAACCCTCGCAGGCGCAGCGCAACCTGGCGCAGGCACTGGCCGATGTGGGGGTCGATGTGCTCTGGGGGCACCATCCGCATGTTTTGCAGCCGATGGAATGGGTAACCTCCAGCAGCGGCGACCATCAGATGCTCGCCATGTACAGCCTGGGTAACTTGCTGAGTGATCAGGCAGCAGTCTGGAGCACAAGCCATTCCGCGCTGGTCTCCCTGCGTTTTGATCAGGATGGGCTGCAGGGGTTGAGCCTGCAGCCGGTAAGTGCCCGTCCAGGGGACTTTGCCCTGGTCAAACCCAGCCAGGGGGATGCCGACCGGATCTCCCGCCGGCTCAACTGGGAAGAAGTAACTGCCCGCCGGCCGTGATGTTAACCCGGCAGCCGCGGGCAGCGCTCAGATTGAATAACACCAACGCGCCGGTATTTACGGCGCGTTGGTGTTCCATGGCAAAGAAGCAGACTAATTTACTTTCACGTCATCCGGATAGCCGATCAAGGCTTCATCGATGCGCTTCATCACTTCATCGCTCAGCATTGGCACCACATCCAGTGCCTTCATGTTTTCTTTCAGCTGTTCCAGCCGGCTGGCACCCGTGATTACCGTGCTCACATTGGGGTTCTTCAGAATCCAGGCGATGGAAAGTTGTGCCAGTGTGACCCCCAGGTCGTCTGCGATTGCGGCCAGATTGTCGACGGCTTTGACCCGGGCCGGGTCTGAGAACATCTCTTTTAACCAATCCATCCCTGGCAGGTTGGCGCGTGAGCCTTCAGGGAACTTGCCGCCGCGGTATTTGCCGCTGAGCATGCCCGACTTGAGCGGGCTCCAGGTAGTGGTGCCATAGCCAAGCAGCTTGAAGAGCGGATCATATTCTTTCTCGAAGCGGGCACGGTGCAGAATGTTGTATTCAGGCTGTTCCATGCTGGGCCCGATCAGATGATTTTCGCGGGCGAAGGCCGCAGCAGCAAGGATATCAGCGGCTGGCCATTCCGAGGTCCCCCAATAAAAGGCTTTGCCCTGCTGGATGACCTGATTGAAAGCCCAAACGGTCTCTTCCACCGGGCAGGTGGGGTCGGGCCGGTGAGCGAAAACCAAATCGACGTGATCCAGCTGGAAACGGCGCAGCGATCGGTTTACCCCTTCGACAATGTGCTTGAAACTGAGCCCGGTTTCATTGGGGGTTTTGCCACCCCAAAAAATTTTGGTTGAAACGACAAATTGCTCGCGTGGCCAACCAAGTTCTTTAAGTGCCTCACCCATCACGCGTTCGGATTCACCGTTGGCGTAACTTTCGGCGTTGTCAAAGAAATTGATGCCATAGTCCCAGGCGGCTGCCATAATTTCTTTGGCCTTCTCAACATCGACCTGATTGTGATATGTTACCCATGAACCGAATGAAAGCTCTGAAAGCTTCAATCCGGTCTTTCCCAAATGCCTGTAGTTCATCATCTTCCTCCTCTTGATTGTTATTTGCCGGCAAATGTGCAGATTAATTTTATTGTACGTCAATTGGGCTTGGCTACAAAGCCTCAAATACAAGCTGGCACATGCTTTCCCGCGGCCCTTGAGCGGTTTATGCTCAAACGCGTGTGGATTGACGCTGATTTGTTCCTGTGATAATATTTCACGCGCTAAGCCCCCATCGTCTAGCGGCCCAGGACGCGGCCCTCTCAAGGCCAAAACCGGGATTCGAATTCCCGTGGGGGCATTTTTCTTGCATAACTCCATCGACTTAATATCCCTGCCTGCCTTTATACTTAACCATAGCCATGGAAACGCCTTTCGCCGACCCGATCCGCTACCCGCGCAAACGATTAGCGCGCGGGTTGATGCGTTTTGGGCTGCGAGCCCTGCTGCCGGCCTTGGCGCAAGTTGAGCTGAAAGGCCTCGAGCGGATCCCTCGCCAAGGGCCGTTAATTTTGGCAGGCAATCATGTTGGGGTCATGGAAGCGGTGCTCATGGCAACGTACGCCCCGCGCCAGGTTGAGTTCCTCGGCAATGGCGACATCCCCTTCGACCCGGGCTATGCCTGGATCGTTCAAGCTTACGGGTTCATCCCGGTCAACCGCGGCAACCCGGACCGGCGGGCCATTTTACAGAGCGTCAGTGTCTTGAAACAGGGCGGCATCTTGGGGATCTTCCCCGAAGGCGGGGTTTGGAACCCGAACAATATGGAGGCGCAACTGGGGGTGGCCCTCATCAGCCAGCGAGCTGAAGCACCTGTTCTTCCAATCGGATTTGGCGGCATGGCTGGCGCGCTGGTGGATCTGCTGAAGCTCAAACGGCCGCGGATGGTCATGAATGTGGGCGAGCTCATCCCGGCGGCCCCCAGCGGCGGCGATGACCTGCGGCAAGGTTTGCAGAAACATGCCGAACAAATTTTGCAGGCGATCAATGCCCTCATCCCACCGCAGGACAAAGCCGGCTGGCGCCTGAGCGAAGAATATCGACTGGCAGTTGGCATGCCCGGTCAGATGCCATCGGAGCGCCAAATTTCTGGCGGAGAGGCCTTTGCCCACTTTCTGCACGCGCCAGTATTGCTGGACGCACTTCGGCGCAATGTTGGGCTGCCAATTGATGTGCTCGAGCAGGCCGGAGAAGCCGCCAATAGCCGCTTCCGAGAGGCCCTCACAGCAGTTTTGGGCTATTTGCAGGTCAACCCGGGCTTCTTCACTTACCGCTTTGGAATGGAAGAAGGGCTGCAGGTGCAGCAGGCGCTGCGCAGCCTGATCGGCTGGGCTGAAGAGGGACAATCTGCTGGGCGCAGCTTGCGCTTGATCGCCAGCGCGCGTTTCACCCTGCAGGATGGGCGCAGCGAAAGCCGGCAAAGCCAGTGGACGATCGTGCCGGACTAATCAGACTGGCTTGGGAATATGCTCAGGCCGGGTTTTCAGCAGGACGGATGTCGCGAATATTCAGCTGGAGGCTCTGGCGGCCCTGGTACTCATTGATTTCGAAAGTGTAAGCCACATCCACCACGGGTGGCAGAGATTTCAGCCAGTAACCCTGACGGAATGCAATGCCCTCATAGGTATTGATGCCAGCCCGCAGAAGCATCTTGAGATGCTGGCCGTCGCTCAAGGCGCGTGGATTGACGACCCGCAGTCCGCGGCTGCAAAACAGCGCTTCCGGGTTGCGTACCCCGGTAGGTTCAAGGCGGCTGACGTCATCCATGATTTCAGGGATGTGTTCCGCTTTCAGTTTGTCCAAAGCGATGTCATAATCAATGAAAAGTTCTGGGGTGAGTTCCATGCCGGCTAACTGGCGGCTGGCCAGGCTGTTCAGGCGCTCGAGCAAGGCTGGCAGGTTGTCGTTCGCGACCGTCAGGCCAGCAGCCATGGAATGACCTCCATAGCGGACCAACAGGTCAGCGCATTCGTCCAGGGCGCGAGTGATGTCAAATTCCTTAATGGAGCGGCACGAAGCCACGATCAAACCGTCTGACTGGTGACCGATGATCGCTGGGCGATAAAACCTCTCCGCCACGCGGGAAGCGGCCAACCCGACCACGCCTTCACTAAATTCTTCTGAAGCAGCAAAAATAATGGGCAGACTGCCGCCCTCAGCCAAGGCTCCGGCAATAGCTTTCTCTTGGATCTGCTGTGTCAAGTTTTTCCGTTGGGCGTTTTGATCGTCCAGAAGCTGGGCCAGGCGCGCGGATTCATAAAGATCATCGCTGACCAAAAGCTGGAAGGCTGCCATTGCGGTTTCGAGTCTTCCGGCTGCATTTAGCCTTGGCCCCAGGCCAAAGCCAATATTGGCGGTGGTAATCCGATCCAGGCGAATCCCGGAAACCTGGGCCAGTGAATAGAGACCCTGCCGGCTTGAGCGGCGGATGACGTTCAGCCCTTGCCCGACCAGCGCGCGGTTTTCACCGGTGAGCTCTGCCAGATCGGCCACTGTACCCAACGCCACCAGGTCCAGCCAGTTTTCGGCTTTGAGGCCTGGTTGGGGATAGGCCTGCAGGTAAGCAGCGGCCAATTTATAGGCCAGGCCGACGCCGGCCAGGTGTTTAAATGGGTAGGCGTCCCCGGGTTGGCGCGGATTGATGACAGCGTTGGCTGGGGGTATTTCGTGCCCGGGCAGGTGGTGATCCGAGAGGATTACATTCATGCCAAGGGAGCGTGCCAAGGCCACTTCTTTAACGGAACGGATGCCACAATCGACCGTGATCAGTAGTTTGACGCCTTCGCCAGCCAACAGGTTGATGGCTTCAAGGTTAAGCCCGTAGCCTTCGTCGAAGCGGTTGGGGATGTAGACGCGCGGAGTGTTGCCTAAAGCCTGAAAGAATTCAAAAAGAAGTGCGCTGGCAGTTACACCGTCTACGTCGTAGTCGCCATAAACTGCGATTTTTTCCGCGTGGCTGAGGGCATCCTGAATAAGACTGATGGCAACATCCATATCTCGCAATAGCAGCGGGTCGGTCAGAGCGACGGTTTCAGCGTCCATAAAGGCATGCGCCTCAGTCGCGGTTTGGATGCCGCGGTTGTAGAGCAGCTGGCGCAGGAATGGGGGAAAATCGTGCAGCTCGCGTTTGACTGCAGGTGGCACAAGCGGTGAGACAATCCAGCGTTTGCTAGTGGGGAGGTTCTCGTTTGGTTGCATGGGAAGTCCGTTTCTCGCCAATTGTACCCGCTTAATGAGCGGGTTTCAGTGGGGAATGTGTTGTAAAATCACTGTAACATTTATTCGTCCCACGGAGGTTTGTGATGCCGCCTTTCCATCGGTCTACCCCAGTTGTTTATTCTGCTGAAGTGCAGCGCGCCCGGCAGGCACGTCAGCCCCTGGTTGCGCTGGAATCCACCGTCATCACTCACGGCCTGCCATGGCCTGACAACCTGCAGTTGGCTCTCGATATGGAAAAGACCATCCGCCAAGCTGGCGCTGTGCCAGCTACCATTGCCGTCTTGGATGGCTGCTTGCACATCGGCCTGGAGGGCGTAGAGATTGAAAAGCTGGCGGCCGATCGGGCTGCTCACAAAATCAGCCTGCGCGATATCGGCGCTTCCGCTGCTCTCGGTTTCAGCGGCGGAACTACCGTAGCTGCAACCATGTTTGCAGCGGAGTTGGCTGAGATCCCGGTATTTGCCACCGGCGGAATCGGCGGGGTGCACCGCGGCAATTCCGCGGATATTTCTGCTGACCTGATCCAACTGGGCCGTTCACCGGTTATTGTGGTCTGCGCCGGCGCCAAAGCCATTTTGGACATTCCCCGGACGGTGGAGTTTCTTGAGACGCAGGGTGTGCCGGTGATCGGGTACCAAACAGATGCCTTCCCCGCCTTCTATTCCAGCGACAGCGGGTTGAGCGTAGACGTTCGGGTTGACTCAGGTGCCCAGGCGGCCGCAATTGCGCAGGCGCATTGGGGGCTCGGGCTGCGGGCGGGGCTGCTGGTGGTTGTGCCGCCTCCGGCCGAAGCCGCGCTGCCTGCAGAGCGCGTTGAAACCGCGATTGAATCCGCCCTGCGGCAAGCAGAGCAAGCCGGCGTGCATGGCAGCGCGCTGACGCCATTTCTGTTGGCTCGGGTCAGTGAACTGACAGGCGGCGAAAGCCTGAAAACCAACTTGGCACTGCTGCTGCGCAATGCCGCCGTGGCAACTGAGATCGCGCGCCATCTGGGGCCAGGAGCACCCCAGTCCAAGCACGTCTGAACCCCTTTTGGCGATGGGGGGCAGCTTTTGAGAGCCTTACTGGGCTAATTGCCGCTCGTTGTGGCCGTCGGCCAGGGGGTGCGGGTCGGCAGTGGTGTGGCAGTGCGAGTGGCCGTCGGCGTAGGTGTGCGCGTCAGGGTTGGGGTGATGGTAGGTGTGCTGGTCGGTGGGTTGCCTGAAACACGGAAGAAGCCTGAGAGCACCCACTCTTGACCGACGAAGAATTGCACCTGGTAAAGCCCCGGCAGCCATTCCGCCGCGGGCAGTTCGAGCACTGAAATACCATAGCCGCCGCTTCCCCCTTCCCAAAGACCGGTTTCGGTCTTAATCGTTGTATCCCCTCGCAGCCAAATTTCCGTCCATTGAACGCCGTTATCCATCAGGTTGTAGCTGTAGGTGGCATAAACCTTTTCCAGAGGATTTTCAAATTCAAAGGCCGGGTCTATGGGCTGAAAATCTTCACCAACCTTTTCAGCGAAGACGATATTGCTGAACAGAAAATCGGGGTTGGGAGTAATAAAGGACTCAAATTGAGTGGCGATAGCCTCGGGGATGAAGGGCGTGTTGGTGACCGAAGGGGTGTTGGTGATGGTCGGCGTCAGCGTCTGGGTTGGGGTAAGGGTGATGGTTGGCGTGAGTGTGATGGTGGGGGTAAGCGATGGCGTCAGGCTGGGAGGAAAGTAGCGATAGAGAACAGTTTCACCGTGCTGAAAATTAAAGTACGCAAAAGCGGCCAGTGCGATGGCTCCCAGAACCAGGCGGATGCCGAGCTCAAATTGATGACGTCGCTTAAAGAAGAAAGGCAGGCGCTTGCCTTCGCGAAAAGCACGCCGGGCATTGGCTGCCAGCGCAATCGCAGCCGCGGCAGCTAAAATCCCGATGATGATTACAGTTGAACGAATATCGATGGCCATTTCACCTGCCAGCGATTATAGCAGGAACCTTCCCGGGCTGGTTTTCGGCAAACCGGGCCTTTTCAGGCTGCCAGTGCGCTGCTGTAAGGCTCTGCAAACAGTGCCGGTGTTCCTCCGGTATGCCAGAACAAGACCGTTTCGGTCGCTTGGAACTGGCCCTTATGGATGAGTTCGATCAGGCCGGCTGCAGCCCGCCCGGTATATACCGGGTCGAGCAGGATGCCTTCCAGGCGGGCAAACAAGCGAATGGCTTCCCCTTCGGCGGGCTGAAGGTTCCCATAACCCGCCTGGCAAAAGGCGGTTTCGATCAAAATCTCTTGCGACGCCGGAGCCCAGCTTTCATTGAGCAGGGCTGCTCCTGCCTGGGCAACCTCACTGACAACCGGCTGCAGCTCAGCGGCCGACTTGTCCACGCTGATGCCCAGGATTTTGCCGGTAAATCCGCTGCGGTGCGCACCGAGCAGCAGACCAGCCTGGGTTCCACCGGAAGAAGTGGCAAACACGATCCAATCCGGCGGACGGGCTTGCTGCAGCAGCTCTTGCATGGCAAAGGTGTATCCCAGTGCGCCCAGGGCGTTGGAGCCGCCGTACGGGATGAGATACGGGCGTTCGCCAGCAACTGCAGCCTGGTCAAACACCTGCTGCAATATTTCGTCCCGCCTGGCAGGTGGAACGAAAACGACGTGCGCCCCGGAAAGATGGTCGAGCAGCAAATTACCCTGCAAATGCTGCGGCGGCTGCCCAGCCAAAACCAACGTACATTTCAAGCCCAGGCGCGCAGCTGCCGCGGCCACCTGGCGGCAGTGGTTGGACTGCAGCGCGCCGGTGCTCACCAACATGCGGCAGCCCTGTCTAAGCGCATCAGCAGCCAAGAATTCCAGTTTGCGTGTTTTGTTTCCGCCCGGGCCCAAGCCGGTAAGGTCATCGCGCTTGATCATCAGACGCGGGCCGCCCAGATGCGCGCTAAGACGGGGTAATTCTTCAAGCGGCGTCGGAAGGTGAGCCAGCTGAACTCGGTCAATCATTAAAGGCCTGCTTTCGATTGTCTGCCTTGCCGCGGCGGCGCATGACGCTCAGCACACGCGGCAGTGTTTGTGTATACAGGCGGTACAGCAGCGGCCGCGGGGCATAATCCCAAGCGCCCAAATAGCGAACGGTGGTACCGTTAAAGCCTTCCTTGAAGCGGTAGACACCCCACATCGGATCGCTCTCGTTAAATTCATTCGGTGCACCCCACAGGTCATAAACCTGGCAGCCCATATTTTTTGAGAGACGGATGGCTTCCCACTGTAAAAGGTAATTCGGCATCAGATCACGGTGCTCTTCCAAGGACATGCCGTACATATAGCGGGCCGTACCGGCGAAAATGAAGACGACCACAGCCGCAATGGGCTGGCCTTCAAATTCTGCAATCAGGAACTGTGCCATCCCTGCCTGAAAGAATTCCTGCCAGAGGGCGAGGTAATAATCTTTTGAGCGAATGACAAAGCCATCGCGCACTGCGGTAATGGCGTACATGTGGTAAAGCAGCTCCAGGTCTGCCAGGCTGCCCGTCCGCACCTGTACCCCTTTTTTCTGTGCCAGGCGGATGTTATAGCGCGTCTTTTGTTTCATGCGGGCCAGGATTTCATCTTCCGCTGCGGTCAGTTCCAGCAAAACGGTGTTGCGAAATTGAATTTGATCCTGAGAAAATACCCAGCCCCGGCGCTGCAGCCCGTCGGCAAAGGTGTGACCATCTGGCGACTCTTGGGTTGAGGGAGCGCCCGGCATACCCCATCCCAGCGGGATGTCGGGGTCAATTTTGATGAAGATTGCTTTTTCTTGCCGGCAAAGTTGCTCAAGAAAACCCAAGACTTGCGCTGCCAGGGGCAGGTCTTGCCAATCCATCAGCGGTCCCTTCGGGCAGTACATCACTCTCAGCTTAACCCCGGCGGGAAGGTCGATGCTGCGCCGGAGGATCATCGCGGCGGCGATAACTTTTCCATCCAGGCCACGCCAGGCGTAATAGAGCGGGGACCAGCCGACGCGTTGTTTGTTGCGCGCCCAGGCCGAAGTTTGCAGGATGTGCGCGTCGGGAAGGCTGGTAATGATCGCGTCCCAATCTGCGGGAGCGACTAATTCAGGCATTGCCGCCTTCTCCCTGGCCCGACCGCCCGCTGCGCCATTGATACAGGCGGTAAAGGAGCGGTCTGTAAACCTTAATGAAGGCTGGAGCGGTTCGCACGATGCGTCCGCCAAAACCGCGTTTGAAGCGGTAAACACCCCATAAACCGTCGGAGCGGGCGGTGAATTGATCTTCCAACAAATCTTCATCTTCATCGGGAATGCCCCATAGGTCATATTCCCGCGCACCGTGTGCCCTGGCCCAGCGCATGGCTTCCCATTGCAGCAAATAAGTTGGCATCAGGTTGCGATAATGATCGTCGGAGCAGCCATAAAAATACCAGGCCCGGCCTGCGGATTGAAAAGCCATCAGATATGCCAGAGCCTGCCCTTCGAACTCCGCCCGCAGCAGCACACATTCTTCCCGTGGCGCAAAAAGCTGCCAGGCGCGCTGATAATACTCGAGGCTGTGTACTGCAAAGCCATCCCTTTGGCCGGTGACGCGCATTAACTCATAAAAACCGGTCAGGTCCTGGCTGGGGGAAACTGAAACGCCCTTCTTTTCAGCCAGGCGGATGTTATAGCGGGTTTTTTGTTTCATGCCGGCTAAAAGCTGCTGCTCCTCCCCTTCGAGGTTAATCAGTACCGTCCGGCGGGGTTGGATGGTGCGTTCCTGCTGGCTGAAGCCAGCCAGCCAGGTTTGGGCCAGGCCCGCTTCGTAAGGTTCGTTCCAATCCGGTTCAACCTGTAAGAAGACGGATCGGCGCCGTTTGCACTCGCAATCCACAAGTGGCCAAAGCTCCTGCCAGTCGCTCCCCAAAGGGCCTTTGGGCAGGTACGCAATGCTTAAGCCAAGCGGCAGACGGCGGAAAAGCACTTGGGCACGGCTATGTTCAGCCTGTACCACCCAGGGCTGCCAGCCAAAAGCCGCTTTCAGCTGACCCCACTCCGGGCTTTGCAAGATGTGCGGTCCGAAAAGGGGCTGAAAGCCTGAAGAATTGGAAACAGCTGGAAGATTCAAAGCCGCTTACCTGCCTTTAAAGCCCAAAACTGACCCCACCGTGCGCATCAGAATATTGATATCCATCCAGAAGCTGGCATGCTCGATGTAATATAAGTCGTATTCCAGCTTTACGGCGGTCTCTTCAACGTTTTCGGCGTAATTCTGATGAATTTGGGCCCAACCGGTAATTCCGGGTTTGACCAGCAATCGGGCGCGGTAGAAGGGAATGCGCGTCTGGAACAAGATCACTAATTCGCTACGTTCCGAGCGGGGGCCAACCAGGCTCATCTCTCCCCGAAGGACGTTAATGACTTGCGGCAGCTCGTCCAGGTGCGATTTGCGCATAAAGCGGCCGACGCGGGTGACGCGCGGGTCATTGTTGGCTGTAACCAACGCTTCACGCACCATATCGCTTTTATTGCGCATTGTGCGGAATTTGTAAATTACATAAGGCTTGCCGCCTCGGCCGAGCCGTTCCTGTTGGTAAATCACCGGACGACCCGAATCGATCAAAATCAGCAAGGCAATAAATGGGTAGATCACGAGGAGGATGATCAGCAGAATTAAGCTTATGGCAAGGTCTAACAGGCGTTTGAACAGACGATAAAATCCACTGGCCGGTGTGCGTTCCAAGAAAGAGCGGATGATCCAATCCGATTCCAGCAAACCGATCGGCACACGGCCGGAAAGGCTTTCGAAGGTTTCGACCATTGTTGACAGGGTGAGGCCCTTTTCCTGCTCATAGAGCACAGCTTGGAACATACCATGGTTCATTTCGTTGGAGATGGCCAGAATCAGGTCAGTGATCTCCTGTGAGGTGATGATTTCTTCCAGCTGGGTATGGTTGCCCAAAATTGGGTAGCCAAACACGTTTTCGCCCAGTTTGGAAGGGTCATCATCAATCAGCCCCACCAGGGTAAAAGGTGGCGTTTCCTGCTCTTTGATGATTTCGACGAGCGCCGAGCCGGCTTTGCCGGCTCCGATGATCAGCACCCTTTTATGGCTGGTATAGGCGCGGAAGGTATGTATATAGATAACCCGCCAGATGAAGGTAAGTACAGCTGCGGCGGCAAAGAAGTAGGCCACCCCCAGGCGCGGCAGCGAGTTGGGTGGTGAGGCGAAATAAACCAGCAGATAGATCGCCATGGCAACGGCGATGGCGATCCCAATCCCCTTTAATGTGGCGTTACGGCTGCCGGATTTTTGCGAATCATAGGTGTCGATCAGCAGGACTAACCAGAGCAGCGGCAGCAGGTAGAACCAGGTGGGTGCCCGGTTTTGCAGGAAATTGATTGAAAAATTAAGCCATTCGTCGCCAGAGGCCCAGATGTAAAGTGCGAGGAATAAGGCAATCACAGCAGCCAATAAGTCGCCCATCACCAAAAGGAAGCGGCGTTCGCGGTCTTCCAACCGCCATTTACGGTAGTCTCTTTTCTCTTGCATGATTGCTCCCTTTAGTGGTTGGTTCTCGTTTGGCGGGTGCACAGACCAGGCCAAAAGGCGGCCCCCCAACTGAAGTGCATGGCAGCGATGGCAGGCGGGACCCCGAACAGAAGGCTGAAATCTTTCTTGCGCCAAGCGATTTGCGCCCCGGCCAGCAACAAGGCCAGCAAATAAACCCCCAACACCGCTAGTAAAACGATACGGGCAGGTCTGAAAAAAAACGAGGCAGCGATCAGTAAACCAATACCTGCCACAAACACCGGGGGGAGGGCCTGGCGCAGCCGCAGCGTTTTGGGGTAGCGTTTCAACATTTGTGCCTTCCAAAAACCATAGCGCCAATACTGTTTGCTCAGTTCCTTTAGATTTTTCCGGGCGTAGTAAACACAGCGAATGTTCGGGTCGAGCCAAATTTTTCCACCGCTCTGGCGGATGCGCGTGTTGAACTCATAATCTTCATTGCTTAGCAGCGTTTCGTCGAAATACCCGATCTTTTCCAACAAGGAGCGCTGGAAGGCGCCAAACGGTACGGTATCCACAATGCCGGCTTTTTCTGCAAAGCGGTAACGGGCATCGCCTGCTGCCAGGGGGTGCGCAGCGGCGGCAGCGATTGCGCGCGCCATCAGAGTGTCATTCTGAGGCGTAATGTCCCACACGCCGCCGACGTTATCCCCGAGGCCCTCCGTCAATGCATGCACACAGCGCTCGATATAATCTGCATTCGGGAGCGCATGGGCATCCATCCGCACGATGACCTCTCCATGCGCGGCGCGAATGGCGGCATTCACCCCGGAAGGAATACTTCGGCTGGGGTTATCCACCAGCTGGAGGTTCATTTCTGGCTGTCTTTTTTGATAGGCAGCAATGACCGTCCGGGTAGCATCCGTGCTTAAGCCGTCAGCAATGACCACTTCCACCAGGTCTTGCGGATAAGTTTGCTGCCGCAGCGCGTCCAGGACCGCATGAATTGTTTTTTCTTCATTGCGGCAGGGGATGACAACGGAAACAGAAGGCGGCATTTCAGGATGGTTAGCCGGTCAGTCGGCTGCAGGCTCTTCTGAATTCAGGGGAGAAATCAGGGCGATCGCTTCAACTTCGACCAGGCCACCTTTGGGCAGGGCTGCCACCTGAACGGCAGAACGCGCCGGGCAGTTTGCTGGAAAAAATTCTGCGTAAACAGTGTTCATTTGGGCAAACAGATTCATATCGGTCAGGAAGACGGTTGTCTTGACCACCTGATCTGGGCTGGTGCCGGCCGCCTGCAAGACAGACCGCAGGTTGCTTAGCGCCTGACGGGTTTGGGCCTGAATGCCGCCTTCGACCAGCGCACCGCTGACCGGGTCGAGCCCCAACTGGCCAGAAACAAATACAAAATGCCCAACCGAAACCGCGTGGGAATATGGCCCGATGGCTGCCGGCGCGTCCGCGGCTGTGATCACGTGCTTTTCATGAGAATGTCTTGGCATGGCTGATCCTTTTGTTCGTGTATACTGTGGGCTTATTATAACATCCTGCATCTGCACGACCTGAGCGCTGGCGGGAAAGGCTGGCCTTCCTTCTTTTTTTGTCCTTTTTAGGGTATGCTTAATTCACTTTTAATGGCCAGCTGAAGAGGAGGAAGGAATGATCAACGATCTCTATAAGGACAGTGTGGCGCGGATGGAAAACGCGCTGGAGGTGTTGGAAGAAGACCTGATGGGCATTCGTACCGGCCGGGCCTCGCCAGCATTGGTTGAAAAGCTGCAGGTCGAATACTTTGGAACCAACGTTCCCCTGATACAGCTTGCAACCATTAGCGTTCCTGAAGCGCGCCAGCTGCTCATCCGGCCTTTCGACGCTTCAACCCTTAAGGCCATCGAAAAAGCCATCCTCGCGTCTGAGCTCGGGCTCACGCCTTCCAACGATGGCAAAGTCATCCGATTGAATTTGCCGCCGCTCAATGAGGAACGCCGCCGCGACCTGGTTCGGATGGTCAATCACCGCTTGGAAGAATGCCGCGTGGCCATTCGCAACATCCGCCGCGACACGCTCAAAGATCTGCGCGACCTGGAAAAGGAAAAGTTGATCTCGGAAGACGAATTGAAGACGGCTGAAGAAAAGCTGCAGGAACTTACCGAAAAAATGATCGAACAGGTGGGTGAGATTGGCAACCGCAAAGAACACGAAATAATGGAATTTTGACCTATGGCAAAAAATGACATTCAACCAGCTGTTCCGCAGCATGTTGGCATCATCATGGATGGCAATGGGCGCTGGGCAAAGCGCCGCGGGCTGCCACGCCTGGCCGGGCACCGTGCCGGCGGGCAAAACTTGCGCCGTGTGATCCGCGCAGCGCGGGATGCCGGCATCCGCTATCTCACTTTGTACGCTTTTTCGACTGAGAACTGGAACCGCCCTGCGGAAGAAGTCTCCGGCTTGATGGCTCTTTTGGATGAATTTTTGGAAAAAGAAATTGCGAGTCTGCATGCCGAAGGTGTGCGTCTTGTGCATATTGGAAACCTGCAGGTGCTGGAAGCTGCTCTGCGCAAGCGGATCGAAGATAGCGTCTCCCTGACAAAGGACAACCGTGCAATTACGGTCGTGCTGGCTTTTAATTATGGCGGCCGGGATGAAATTGTAAGAGCGGTTCGCAAGCTGATAGCCGCGGGCCTGCCGGCAGAATCGGTCACCCAAGAGACGCTGACGGCGGCTATGGATACCGCCGGAATCCCCGACCCCGATTTGATCATCCGTACATCCGGGGAGCAGCGCACTTCCAATTTCTTGACCTGGCAGAGCGCATACTCCGAATGGGTGTTTACTCCGACATTATGGCCAGACTTTGATGAAAAAACGCTGCAGGATGCACTGGCGGAATATGCCGGGCGTGACCGGCGCTTTGGGCGAATTTCGGAATCGTGATGCTCTGGACCCGGATTAAGTCGATCTTGGTCTTCGTGCCACTGGTCCTGGCCGCAGCCTGGCTGGGAGGTTATTTTTACAGCATTTTCATCCTGATCGTCTTCGGCCTGGCCGCGTGGGAATATGGCCGGCTGTTGAAGGGGATGGACTACTTTGTCTCTTTCCCTTTTCTGATTGTTGGCGTGACGGCCTTGTTGGCCTGGCGTGCGGTTTGGGGGTTTTGGCACGCCGATTTAAATATCGTCATTTTGGTGATGGCAGTCGCAATACTTGGGTTGGTGCGCTTTGAGAAAGGTGATCCGCGGGCGCTCCTGGTGTTTGCCCTGCATCTTTCGGGGATACTCTATCTCGGTTGGCTGGGGGGATACTTTTTGTCGGTCAGAGCCTTGCCGAATGGCCGTTGGCTGATGATGTTATCCATCGGGCTGGTATGGCTGGTGGACGCCAGCGCTTATCTGGTGGGCGCCCGCTGGGGAAGCCACCACATGACCCCGCGCCTTTCGCCCAACAAAACATGGGAGGGATACCTGAGCGGTCTGGCAGCCGGGCTGCTTTTTGGTGCTGTGTTGCCGCTGCTCCTCCAGCCGGTTTTGCCAGACGTAAACCCCGGGAAGGGGGCTATTCTGGGTGCCGCGATTGCACTGCTGACCCCTTTCGGTGATATTTTCGTCAGCATGCTCAAGCGGGTTGCCGGGGTGAAAGATACCGGCAATCTCATCCCCGGGCATGGCGGTGTATTGGACCGGGTGGATAGCTGGATTTGGGCGATGGTGATCGGCTATTATTTTGGCCTGGTCTTGGGGCACTAAACGCCACTTCGTTTGAGAGACATTCAGTAAGTATTGAACCCAAGGAAGCCGTTAGCGGCTTCCTTGGGTTTCAGATATGCGTTTTGGGGTGAGGCTAGACTAAGCCGTAAGGGCTTGGTCAACGATGATGCGAGCTTCAGATTGAATCTGAGCCAAATGGGCGGCGCTCTTTAGGCTTTCAGCATAAATTTTGTAGACATCTTCCGTGCCGGAAGGTCTTGCAGCAAACCAGCCGTTTTCACTGACCACTTTCAACCCGCCGATTGCTGCGCCATTGCAGGGGGCTGTGGTCAGTTTTGCCTGGATGGGCTCCCCGGCGAGCAGGTCGGTTTTGACCGCTTCCGGTGAGAGGCGGGCTAGGGCTGCTTTTTGCCGAGAATCTGCGGGGGCGTCGATGCGGTCATACCAGCTGCCACCCATTTTTTCTTCCAGGGCCAGGTAATGTTGGCCCGGGTCAAGTTGAGTGACTGCTAAAATCTCCGCAGCCAGCAGATCCATGATAAAGCCGTCTTTGTCGGTCGTCCAGGTGTGACCGTTGAGGCGCAGGAAGGAAGCGCCGGCGCTCTCTTCCCCGCCAAAACCAAGCGAACCGTCCAATAGCCCGGGGACGAACCATTTGAAGCCGACCGGCACTTCGCACAGCGGACGGCCAAGGCTCGCAGCCACCTTGTCGATGATGGAGGATGAAACCAGGGTCTTGCCGACCGCAGTTTTGGCGGGCCATTCCGGCCGGTGTTGGAACAGATACAAAATTGCCACTGCCAGATAATGGTTGGGATTCATCAGGCCAACACTCGGCGTGACGATGCCGTGTCGGTCGTAGTCGACGTCATTGCCAAAGGCAATATCGAAACGATCCTTCATGGCGACCAGGTTGGCCATTGCGTACGGCGAGGAACAGTCCATGCGGATTTTTCCGTCGCGGTCCAGTGGCATAAAGCTGAAAGTAGGGTCAATGCGTTTATTGACCACCTCCAAATTAAGGTGGTACCGTTCCGCAATCGGTTCCCAGTATGCCAAGCCCGACCCTCCCAGAGGGTCAACGCCGATATGGATGCCGGCTGAGGCGACTGCCTGCAGATTAATAATGTTTTCCAGATCTTCCACATAAGGTGTGATCAGGTCAGCCGGGTGCGTGCCCGGTGCTTTTAATGCCTGGGCGTACGGCAGCCGGCGTACCTCTTGAAGATGGTTCGAGATGATTTCGTTGGCGCGGGTTTGAATCCAGCGGGTGGTGGCGGTGTCAGCCGGGCCGCCGTTGGGTGGGTTGTACTTGAAGCCGCCATCCTCAGGTGGGTTGTGGGATGGCGAAATTACTACGCCATCTGCCTGGGTTTGACCGTGGAGGCTGTTAAAGGTCAGGATAGCGTGAGAAATGACGGGTGTCGGCGTTGGTCGGTTATCGGCATGGATGATGATTTCCATGCCATTGCCCGCAAACACTTCGATGGCGCTGCGCAGTGCTGGTTCAGAGAGCCCATGGGTGTCCATCCCCATAATCAAAGGGCCGCTGATTGCCTGCAGTTTACGGTACTCGAAAATGGCCTGACAAATTGCCAACACATGATCTTCGTTGAAAGTCCCGTTTAGCGAGGTCCCACGGTGGCCAGACGTGCCGAAGGCAATTGCCTGGGCCGGGTTGCCCGGTTCGGGGTGAAGGGTGTAGTAACTGGAGATAAGCTGCGGGATCGAAGTCAGATACTCAAGGGGAGCAATCTGACCTGCCAAAGGATGAATGGACATAAGGGCCTCCAGATGGTAATGACAAAGCTCATGTTTGGACGATTTGGGCGGCCGATCGCCGACTGCCTGCGCCCTGAGCCGTTCAAATTCTAACACAGGGCAATCGTCAATTTTAAAGAATACCCCTGGAAACCGGGGCTTCCAGGGGTAAACCTGCTTTAGGGGAGCGCAGGTTGGTAAAGGGCAGAGGTTTACTTGATTTCGTAAATCAGATTGGCATCAAATGTGATCACGACCTGGCCGGCTGCGATCGGAACGGTGCTGTCTATGGCTCTTTCGGCTCCGCCCGTTCCGCCCATGGCTTGGTTATAGCCCTGGACAAAACTGGTATTGGTCACATTGATGGTTTGGATTTGAAGCAGCTCTACACCGGCAGCGGCGGCTGTGGCTTCGGCTTTGGCTTTGGCATCGGCGATTGCCAGGTCGCGGGCCTGGGCCAGCGCGGTTTGCTTATCGGCAATATCGAAGCTGATGCCATAAATGCTATTGGCCCCGGCTTTGAGCGCGGTATCCAGCAGTTTGCCCAGCGCAGGCAGATCGCGCACGGTAATGTAGAGCGTGTTTTCGACAGCATAATTGCGCTGGATGTACTGCCCAGTGGTGGGATCGTATTGATCCGAAGGGAACACGTTGAGATTAGCGGTCTGTATGTCTTTGGCGTCCACACCTTCAGCCTGGAGGGCAGCCGTGATGGCGCTGGCCAGGTTGTTATTGGCATTAAGTGCAGCGGTAATGTCAGCTTCATCGCTGCGGACGCCAATGTTAATGTATGCCAGATCTGGAACCAAAATGACTTTTCCGGTACCTGTGACGGCCAGTGTGCGCAGCGTGCTGGCTGAGCCAGTCGAATCGGTGCCGGCTTTGCTGGCTGGCAGTGCGCTGCAGGCCGCGATGAGCATCGCGCCGATCAACAGGACGCTTATCGTGATTATTGACTGTTTTTTGTTCATCGTTAACTCCTCTTGATGAATAATTCTAAATTTAAAGACGCTGCCGCCCATTTTTTTGTTCCATTCAATTTTAGGCTGTTTACCCCACACCATGGCACTACGTGGCACTTAACTGCCAAAGAAAAACCGGCTGAAAGAACTTCAGCCGGTGGTTTTATACGCGTGCCCTGGGGGTGGGCTTTAGGCCAGTGCTTCTTTGCCAGCCTTAATCCACTGTGCAAATTGAACTGTGCGTTTCGTCTGATAGAAAACCGCGTCGCGCGCGTCTTCAACGATCTTGCCGGTCTGGTCAATTGTGACGCTCAACCCGTACGGATTTCCGCCGGCTTTGGAGATGGAGGCATCAGTGAAACCGGGTGGGACGATGATGGCACCCCAGTGATACATGGTGTTGTAGAGCGAGAGCAGGGTGGACTCCTGGCCGCCGTGAGGATTGCCAGCACTGGTCATGGCGCTGACGGTTTTGTTAGCCAGTTTTCCGGCTGCCCAGATGGGGCCGGTTGTATCGAGGAACTGGCGCATTTGCGATGTCATGTTGCCGAACCGTGTTGGCGTACTAAAGATGAATGAATCCGCCCATTCCAGATCATCCAGGCTGACCTCAGGGATGTGGGCGATTTTTTCGGTAAATGCTTTCCATTCCGGAACTGAATCAATCACTGCTTGCGGAGCCAGTTCGGCCACCCGGCGCAGCCTGACCTCCGCCCCCGCTTCCAAACCGGCCTGCTCGGCCCAGGTTGCCAGTTGATAGTTGGTGCCGCTCTTGCTATAGAACACGATTGCCAATCGGACTTTTTCCATGATTACCTCTTCTTTACTTGTAGTTTTATAAGATTGTAAAGATTCGCACGAGCCGCAACAAATTTTTGTAAGACCTTTACGGTATGCAACCATTTGTTAATGGAACTCATATGAATGATATAGACCTGCTAAACCCGGCAGTTTCAATTTAAGTTAAAATCAATAACAAGGAAAGCAATAAGAAGGTAAAAAACTCAATATGACCATAACCCATCATGTGACTGACGATCTGGAGGCCATGCTCAGCGTCTTTCCTTTGGAACTGGCTGAAGCCGTCCGGCGCAGTGATAATTTTGATGATCTGATCGAAGTCATTTTAGACCTTGGCCGCCAACCAACCGCCCGTTTTGTCAACAACGAAATTGTCCTTTTGGACCGGTTGGTCACCCAAGACGATATCGAACATGTGACCACACGCATCGGCGACTTTGACGCCGATAACCGCGCGGGCATGGAACGTACGCTGCACCGCATCTCGGCCATTCGCAACCGCCGTGGCCGGATCGTCGGCCTGACTTGCCGGGTTGGGCGGGCGGTATACGGGACCATCGATATCATTAATGACCTGATCACTTCCGGCGAAAGCATCCTCATTTTGGGGAAGCCCGGTGTTGGCAAAACGACAATGCTGCGTGAAGCTGCCCGCATCTTGGCTGAGACGCGCCGGGTGGTGATTGTAGACACCTCCAACGAAATTGGAGGCGATGGCGACGTTCCCCATCCAGCGGTAGGCAAAGCCCGACGCATGCAGGTGCCGAAACCCTCGCTGCAGCATGAAGTGATGATTGAAGCGGTTGAAAACCATAACCCCGAAGTTATCGTCATCGACGAAATCGGGCGCGAGCTTGAAGCTTTGGCTGCCCGCACCATCGCCGAGCGCGGCGTTCAGCTGATCGGCACAGCCCATGGCAATGCCCTCGAAAACCTGCTGATCAACCCCACCCTATCTGACCTGGTAGGGGGAATTGAATCGGTGACGCTTTCTGATGATGAGGCTCGCCGGCGCGGTACCCAAAAGACGGTTCTGGAACGGCGGTCACCGCCGACTTTTAACGTCCTGGTGGAAATTCAGGATCGCACGCGTGTGAACGTCCACCGCGATGTTTCCAGTGCGGTAGATTCCATCCTGCGCGGCTACCCGATCCCGCCCGAACAGCGCTATTGGGACGAAAACGGCAAGGTACATTATGTCAAAGCCAGCCCGACCGCGGCTCCCACCGCGCGCCAGGCGCTGAAGCATGGCAGCGGCATGGAAAAATCCCCTTTTCAACGTAACGGATTTGCTGCCAGCCCAAAGGAAGCTTCTGGGCGGGCACCCGCTTATTCAGAATTAATCGAAAATCATCCGGTGGATGCAGCCAAAACCGACACGCCAGTGAAAAATTTGTTTGCGCTTGGCGTGGCACGCAACCGGCTGATTGCAACGATTCGCGCCATGGGCGTTCCCGCCCGAGTGGTGCGGACCCTGGACGAGGCAGACACACTGGTGACACAGCGCCGTTATTACCGCGAACGCCTGCAGCCGATTGTCGAAGCAGAAGAGAAAGGAATCCCGATCTTTGTGCTGAAATCCAACTCTGACGCCCAATTGGAACAGTTTATATCCGATTTGTTTGGCGGGACATTTTCAGGCAATGTTGCTGATTTTCAGAACGATGCGCTCGAACAGGTCCGCCAGGCCATAATGATCATTCAGTCCGGCGAAAAATATGTCGATCTGCAGCCAGCCCCGGCCGTAATTCGCCGCCAGCAGCACGCGTTGGCCCGTGACGCGCATTTGATCTCTCAGTCTTTTGGCAAAGACCCCAACCGTTATGTCCGTATCTACCGGGATTAGCGTATGTTAATCACCCTTGAAGGGCCGGAAGGAAGTGGAAAAACCAGCCAGGTACCGCCATTGGCGGAATTTTTGACCGGCATGGGCTGCGATGTGCTGACGACGCGTGAACCTGGCGGAACGCCCATCAGCGACCAAATCCGCCGGGTGCTGGTCAGCATGGAAAATCAGGCGCTTCATCCCCGTACAGAAATTTTGTTGTTCCTGGCCGCCCGAGCGCAGCTGGTGGAACAGGTGATTAAACCGGCGCTGGCTGATGGTAAAATCGTCCTTTGTGACCGGTTTGGTGATTCCACCCTGGCATATCAGGGCTATGGGCACGGTCTGGATCTGGGCACGCTGCGTTCCATGCTGGCTTTTGCCACAGATGGGCTGCAGCCGGACCTGACTTTGCTGCTGGATGTGCCGGTGGAAATTGGGTTGGCCCGCAAAAAGAAGGATAATGAGTGGAACCGGCTCGATGCCTATGCGTTGAACTTTCATCAACGCGTCCGGTTGGGCTACCACCAGCTGGCTGAAGAAGAACCCGGCCGGTGGCGGGTGATTGATGCCACCCAACCTAAAGACCAGGTGCAGCAGGCCATGCGCAACGCGATCACGGCTGCCCTGGATGAGAAGAAGAGGAATCAAGACCCGCGCCACTGAAAGGCAGCGGGCTTGATGAAAGGATACAAATGAAAAAGAATGCCCGAATCATAGTGCTTTTTTTGGTGGCCGCGCTGGCGCTGAGTGCCTGCAAGGTGCAGACCCCCGTTCCACCGACCGCTGTACCGAGCGCTACCGCCGAAGATACCTCCGCCACCCCTGAGGGGACTGTGGAGACCGTCAGCGGCACGCCAACTGCCACGCCCGACACACGCCTGTCTGACGATGAAGGCCTGATGATCTGCACTCCCATGCAGCCGTTCTTCCCGGAATTGACTCAGGAAGAAAAAGATCAGTTGGCTATCTTCCCGGAAGTTACTTCTGCGGATTGGACCCTCGGCCCGGAAGATGCCACGCTGACCATCATGGCTTATGATGATTTTCAATGCCCGGCCTGTGCTTCCTTCTATCAGGAACTTGAGACCCTGATGGAGAAATATCCGGGTGAAGTGCGCTTCATCTTCCGCCACTTCCCGCTGGTAAGCATTCACCCCAATGCCACCCTGGCTGCCCAGGCTTCTGAAGCTGCCGGCCTGCAGGACAAATTCTGGGATATGTACCACGCGCTCTATTCCAAGCAGAGTGAATGGTCTGCACTGACCACCGAAGAATTCACCGCCTGGCTGACCACTGAAGCGGAGACGCTTGGGCTGGATGTGGCTCAATTTACCAGCGACCTGACCAGTGAGGCGATCGTTCAAAAAATCCAAAACGAAATCACTTACGATCAGAGCATTGGGCTGAACTCTACCCCTACGCTGCTCGTCAACGGCCGCCCCTGGCAGTATGACTGGTCTGCCAGCACGCTGGGCATGGTCATTGAAGTTTTGAAAGCCGAGAAAGACCTGGATATGGTCTGCCCGCCGTTTGTGATCGATACCGAAAAAACCTACACTGCCACCATCACTACTGAGCACGGCGACATGGTTTTCGAGCTCTATCCCAAGGAAGCTCCGCTGGCGGTCAACTCATTCGTTTACCTGGCCCGGGAGGGCTTCTATGATGGCATTACTTTTCACCGGGTGATGCATGACTTTGTTGCCCAGGCTGGCGACCCGAGTGGTACCGGCATTTCAGGTGGCGGTTATGAGTACCGGGAAGAAATTGCAACCACGCTCACCTTTGATGAGCCTTATATGCTCGGTGTGGCCCGCGCCAATCAGGCGAATACCAGTGGCAGCCAGTTCTTTATTACATACGTCGCTTACCCGACGCTGAACGGCCAATACACGATTTTTGGCAAACTGATCGAAGGCGTGGATGTGCTCAACCAGATTACTGAACGCGACACCTCCACTAACCCCGACGCACCGGCTGGCGATAAGATTATCTCGATCACCATCACGGAAGATTAATGTCTGAAGACCCCGGAACGGTGCGCCTGACCCGGAAACCAACGGATTGGACCAGCATTTTGCAGCTGGTCCTTTCCGCTTTGATTGCGCTTATGCTTTTGGGGGCAGGCGTGGCCGGCCTGGCTAACAGCCGGGCTGCCAGCGGCAATATCCGCCTTTCAGCACAGCTGCTGAGTTTTTCGAGCCTGGCGCTGGCGCTTCCGCCGGCGATCTCGGCGGTGAGTTCCGCTTTTCCGGTTTCCAGATCCACACATGCCCGGAAAGGCCCATCGAGGTGGCTGACACTTTTTACTGGATTAGTTTCTGCCGGGCTGATCGCCCTGGGCTGGCAGCTGCAGCAAAAAGCTGCACCGGGCTGGCCCGCTGCGCTGCTGACAGTTTTGGGGATAGTCTTGCCGCTGCTCTGGCTGCTGCAGTTGGGGCTGGGCCGGCGCTTTGGGGCGGCAGTCAAACGCCAAAGCGGGCTGATGACTTTCTCAATTGCGTTCAGCCTGCCACTGATCCTCATCATTGAATTGGTCGGCTTGATTGGCCTGATGTCAGTAGTTGCCCTGCTGATTTTGGGTAAACCCGAAATCAGCGCACTGCTGCAAAACCTGGCTCAGAATTTGGAGACACTGGCACAAAACCCAGATGCGCTGATGCGCCAGCTGGAGCCGCTGCTGCGGGAACCAGCGGTCATTGCAGGGGCATTCCTGCTGGTTTCAGTGCTGGCTCCGTTAGTCGAAGAAACGCTCAAGACCTTGGGCGTCTGGCTTTTGGCCGGGCGCAGCCTTACCCCGGCTGAAGGGTATGCCGCCGGTTTGGTCAGCGGCGCTGGTTTTGCCCTGGCAGAAGGCCTGGGCAGCACACTCCAAAGCGTTGGGTTGGTAAGCGCAGGCGAATGGATCGCGATCATCCTCGGACGGTTTCAGGCTAGCCTGGTACATGTCTTTGTAGGGGGGTTGGTCGGATGGGCGCTGGCGAAAACCTGGCGTGACCGTAAAATCTGGCGGGCGCTGGCAGTGTATGCGCTGGTGATGGTGCTGCATGGCCTGTGGAACGGCCTGACCCTGACTGCAATTGTTTTGCCTTATCTACGCAGCGGCTTGTCAGTAGAAGGGACCTATCAGGTGATCATGACCCTATTCACTGCAATTTTACTGATCGGGTTTGTCTGGTTTTCACGGCGGGTGGCGGCTGAAGCACAACCCGCGCAGGTTGGACAAAACCAAGCCGATTTACAGGAAGCTTAAAGATGAGCGATTCACAGGAAGCGCTGGTTACTGAGACCCAGGTACGCAAACGATCCAGAGTCATGAGTATCATCCGCTGGCTGATTAAGCGCCTGGTTAACCTGCAGGTGATTGGCGCTGAAAACATCCCCAAAGACGGCCCGTGCATGGTGGTGATCAGCCACATCAGCCGGCTGGACCCGCCATTTTTGATGGCTTCAACTGACCGCAGCGACCTGGTGGCAGTGGTGGCGCATGAATACCGCAGCGCTCCATTTATCGGCTCGATTATGAACGCCCTGCATGTGATTTGGATCGCCCGCGGCGAAAACGATATGCAGGCCTTCCGCAAGGTACTTGAATACCTCAAAGCGGGTTGGATTGTCGGGATCGCTCCGGAAGGGACGCGCTCAAAGGATGAGAAGCTCTTGGAGGCAAAACACGGGGCTGCCGTACTCGCTGACCGGGCCGGCGTGATGCTCCTGCCGATTGCCTTGAGTGGTTCCAATAAAATGGTGCAGAGCTTTTCGCACCTGCGCAAAATGAACGTGCAGGTGGTGATCGGAGAGCCATTCGCGCTGCCTCCGCATGGCAGCGATGACAGCCATCAGTGGCTCAAACAGGCGACTGATGAAATTATGTGCCAGATAGCCGCACTTTTACCTCCCGAACGGCATGGTTTTTATGCCGGCCACCCCCGCCTTGAGGAACTGCTCGCACTGAAGGGCCAGACACAGAAAGGATCCTGATGATACCTATCCGCGATGAAATCAAGTCACACCGCACACCACTGGTTAATTACGCGCTCATTCTGGTGAACGTGGGTGTATTTTTGTATATGCTTCTTTCTGGCCCACAAATGGATCGACTGGTCAACACCTACGCTTTCTTCCCTTATGAGCTGACCTCCGGGTTGGATTTAGGGGATGCGCGCAGCATTCTGACTAGCATGTTCATGCATGCCGGCTGGATGCACCTGATCGGCAACATGCTTTACCTGCTCATCTTTGGCGATAACGTCGAAGACCGCCTGGGCCATTGGGGCTATCTCTTGTTTTACCTGGCCGGCGGTTTTGTAGCAGCCTTCGCGCATACGCTGGTGAACCCCGGGTCACAGATCCCGACAGTGGGAGCCAGCGGGGCCATCTCGGCGGTACTGGGAGCGTATCTGATTTTTTACCCGCAGAGCCGGGTGTATACCTTTGTGCCACTGGGTTTCTTTTTGCGGCTGACCGTTCTGCCAGCATCGCTGGTGCTCATTTTATGGTTCCTGCTGCAGCTGCTGAGTGGTGTGGCAAGCATTGGTGCAACGGATATGGGCGGGACGGCGTTTTGGGCGCATATCGGCGGGTTTGTGTTTGGGGTGCTGCTGGCGCTGATCGTCAAGCAGCGCGGTGAGCCAGTGGCGACTGAACGGGTGTGGGGTTAGGTCGGGGCAGACCTAGCCGGCCGGCATCACCCCGGCTGCGCTCATTTGAGGCGAGTTAAACTCCCCCATGCAGCTAATATTGCTGCTGCTTTGAACAAATCAGCCCCGCGTCTGGCGGGGCTGTGAATTTTTTAAATCTCAGCTCAGTAGTGAATGATTTGTTCCCGCACGGCACCCCAGCGCAGTGCATCGGCAATGCCCTGTTCAATGGGTAGTTCGGCTTGCCATCCCAGCAGGCGCGCAGCTTTGTCGGCGTTGGCGTAGGCGCCGGCCACGTCTCCCGGTCGGGGCGGTTGGATGCTGAGGGGCAGCTTTTGCCCATACACCTTCTCGAAAGCGCTCACAAACTCTTTAACAGTGACACCCCGGCCGGTGCCAAGGTTGATTACGGAATAAGGGACGCCTTCCTGGGCATCCGCGGCGGTGACCTGATCAAAGCGTTCCACAGCGTTCAGATGCGCCCGGGCCAGGTCCCAAACGTGGATGTAATCGCGAATGCCGGAGCCGTCGCGCGTGGGCCAGTCAACACCGGTCAGGTTAAAAACCGGTTCGTGCCCGAGAGCAACTTCAACTAGTTTGCCAATCAGGTGGGTCGGGTATTGGATATGCAGCCCGCTGCGCAGCTTTGGGTCCGCGCCAATCGGGTTGAAGTAGCGCAGGGCAATCCCTTTGAGTGGGTAGGCCGCGCAAAAATCGCGCAGGATCATTTCGATCATGAATTTGGTGCGTGAGTAGGGGCTCTGCGGGCGCAGGGGTGAGTCTTCAGTGACCATGAAGCCGGGCACCACGTCATATAGCGCTGCTGTGGAGCTAAATACCACCCGGCTTTGACCCAATTCAGCCAGCAGTTTAAAAAACTCCATCGATTTGACCACGTTTTCTTTGTAGTATTCGTATGGGTGCGAGACGGACTCGGGGACGACAATAAGCCCGGCGCAGTGGATGACCGCGTAGATGTCAGGGTGGTCGCTGAAAATTTTGCGAACCATGGCCCGGTCAGCGATATCCGCTTCGTAGAAGATGCGCCCGCGGGTGAATTCGCGCCGGCCGGTGATCAGCGAATCGAGAATGACTGGTGTATGCTGGTGATCTTCAAGCAGGGAAGCAATCGTGCTGCCAATGTAGCCGGCGCCGCCGGTGATGAGTATCTTCATGCGGATCTGATGGGCTCCTTTTTTTGCTGGTGCCGCTTTCTGGGGTGAAGCTGCAGGCATCTGGTGTAATTGCACCGATTTTACTGCCAGCCGGCCATTCTGCCAACCATAACTTAGGCAAGCAGCCCGGTCAGTTCTGCGTGAGCGGTAAAATCAAAGAATGACAGAAAAAGAAATTCCACCGGCAGACGGGCAGCTGCAGCTGGGCGGCATAGCCCCCGATTTTGAGCTGAGCGATGGCCAGGGTCAGCTCTGGCGGCTTTCTGCACTGCGTGGCCGGCAGAATGTGCTGCTTATTTTTAACCTGGGCTTTACCTGAGTGCACTGTGTCAGCCACATGACGCAGTTGCGTGATGATTATTCAGCTTTTCAGGCCTGCCAGACCGAAGTTCTGGTGATTGTTCCCAACGGCCCGCATATGCTCAAAGCGCGCCTGCCGGAACTGGCCTTGCCTTACCCGGTCTTGATGGATAAAGGCTCCAAAGTTGCCTACCGCTACAGCGGAGTGGAAAAGTTTTGGTTGGAGGGGACTGCGTTGGCGGTGTTGGTCGATAAAGACGGCCTGATCCGCTACATCCATGCAGCCCAGACGCAGTCAGAAGAACCAGATAACGCAGAAATTTTGCGGGTGCTACAGGAAATGACCGGCAGGTAAAGTCAAAAGAACGGGATCAAAAAGCTCCCCACCCGAGCCGGGTGAGGAGCTTGATTTTTACGGTGCGCCAGGGCTTATTGGGCCTGGTACTTCTTCGAACTCACCGCTTTCATCACTTCAGCGGCGATGGAAGGCAGCAGGATCAACGGCAGAATGATCAGCCAATGACCTAAGTCAATGGTGCTGGTATTAAAAACATCCTGCAGGAATGGCACATAGATCACCAACCCAACTAGAGCCAGAGAGAGCAAGACCGCCAGGTTCATATTCTTGTTGGTGAAAACGCCAATTTTGGCGAGCGGGTAATACTCTGAGCGGGAAGTGAAAGCGCGCAGTAGTTCACTGACCGAGAGGGTGGTGAAGGCCAGGGTCTCTCCTAATTTCAGGGAACCAGCCATATTCAGCCAATCCAGACCTTTCCAGCCAATAAAGAAGGCCAGCAGCGTGGCACTGGTAATGGCGATGGTCTGCACCACGATGCCGCGCAGCATGTAGTTATTGATAATCGGCTCGGTAGCCGGACGGGGTGGGTGCTGCATAATATCCGGGTCGCCTTTTTCGCTCCCCAATGCCAGCGCCGGCAGGCCGTCGGTCACCAGGTTGAGCCAGAGCAGCTGGACGGCCACCAGAGGCGGCGGCCAGCCCAGCAGGGTGGCCAGGAAGATGATCATGATTTCGGCCACGTTGCACGACACGAGGTAGTACACAAATTTGCGGATGTTGCTGTAGATGACGCGGCCTTGCTCAACAGCGGAGACGATCGAAGCGTAATTGTCGTCGGTCAGCACCATATCGGCAGTTTCTTTGGCAACGTCAGTGCCGGTGATTCCCATGGCGATGCCGATGTCAGCGCGCTTGATGGCTGGCGCATCGTTCACGCCATCGCCAGTCATGGCGACGACCTCGCCGTTCTGACGCAGCGCATCCACAATCTTCATTTTGTGTTCCGGGCTGACGCGGGCATAGACGTCGGTAACTTTGACGACTTCCCGCATTTCTTCATCCGTTTTGTCTTCAACCTCAGCACCGGTCAATACCTGATGGCCGGGTAGCAGCAAGCCGATATCTTCAGCAATGGCGCGCGCGGTGTTGGGGAAGTCACCAGTGATCATGACTGAACGAATGCCGGCGGTTTGAGCCTCCTTCAGGGCTGGTTTTACTTCCGGACGGGAGGGGTCAATCATGCCAATCAGGCCGACGAAGATCAAGTCTTGTTCCAGCTCTTCAGCCACAATTTCAGCGGGGATTTCAGGGATGATACGGTAGGCCACACCCAAGACGCGCAAAGCCCGGCTGGTCATTTGATCATTGGCATCAAGCACCTGTTGGCGCAGCTCAGCGCTCAGTTCTACCGGCTGGTTCTCCATATTCAGCCGATGCCGGCAAAGATCCAAAACTACATCCGGCGCTCCTTTGACGGCCACAATGTAGCCAGCCGGTTTTTCCTGATTGTCGAAAGGTGAGATATCGGTTTTGCTTGGGTTGGCAATGGCATGAATGGTGACCATGCGCTTGCGAGAGGAGTCAAACGGGATTTCCTGTTTACGCGGGAAAGCTTGCTGCAGCTCTTGAATGGAAGCGCCTGCTTTCATTGCGGCAACCAGAATGGAGCCTTCAGTGGGGTCTCCGATCATGCGATAGGTGGTTTTTCCGTTTGTCTCGCCGCTTGGCTCAAGTTGGGCATCATTGTTCAATACGCCGATCCACAGGGCGGTTTCAGCACCGTGATAACGATCAAGGTCAATCGGATTTCCATCTGAGCTGAACTGGCCGATGGGTTCGTAACCGGAGCCAGAAATATCAATAAACTTGCCGTCCACCCATAGGCGGGTGACGGTCATTTGATTCTGGGTGAGTGTGCCGGTCTTATCGGTGCAGATGGTGGTCACAGAACCGAGGGTTTCGACTGATGCCAGCTTGCGGATGAGCGCATGGCGGTTGACCATCTCGCGCATGCCGCCAGCCAGACTAATGGTGACCACAGCCGGCAGGCCTTCGGGCACGGCGGCGATTGCCAGTGAAACGGCAATCATGAAGAGGTTCAGCAGGCCGTCACGGATTTCAGGGTTCGCCAAATCGAAGCTCCCGTGGGCGATTAACAGACGGGCAGCGCCGATGCCGAACACCAGCACACAAATGGCCATGGCGGCGATGCCGAGCGTTTTGCCCAGCTGATCCAGCCGCTTTTGAAGTGGAGTCTGCTCTTCCTCCACGGTTTGAAGCATGGTGGCGATCAGACCGAGTTGGGTGTGCATGCCGGTGCTGGTTACCACACCCCGGCCACGGCCGTAGGTGACGGTCGTGCCCATGAAGGCGCTGTTTTCACGGTCGCCAATCGGGATGTCGGCAACCAGGTGACCCTCAGCGTTTTTCTTGGCAGGCACTGACTCACCAGTCAAAGAGGCTTCATCAATACTCAGGTTGACCGCTTCCAACAGACGCAGGTCGGCTGGGACGAAATTGCCAGCTTCGATGAAGACCATGTCGCCTGGAACCAGCTCACGGGCTGGGATGGTTTGGCGGTGACCGTCGCGCACCACCTGGGCTTCGGGGGCGGCCATCTTTTTCAGGGCGGCCAGTGAGGCCTGGGCACGGGATTCTTGAATGATGCCCATGATGGCATTCAGGACGACGATCAGCAGGATTGCTCCAGCTTCCACCCAATCTTGCAGGAGGGCAGAAATTAGCGCAGCGCCAATCAGCAGCCAAATCACAAAACTATTGATTTGCGCCCAAAGCATTTGCAAAAAGGTGGTGCCGCCTCGTTCGACTAACTCATTCGGCCCATATTGCTCCAAACGTTTTTTTGCTTCGTCACTGCTGAGCCCGGTGGAGGCAGGCACGTCCAGCTGTTCGAGCACTTCTTCCGGCTCGAGGGCATGCCAGGATACACTCTCCAAATCGTTTTGAGCGGGTGGCACCTCAGGTTTGCTGTTTGTCATATTTATTTTTCTCCGATTTGTGTGGTTAAAAACACTTTGGCGTTGATTATAGCTGAAAAAGGTGCCTGTTATCTTGTTGTAAGGATTTATGCATCTGTGTTTGCGCTTTGCTCGGGGCCTTGAAGCATTGCTGCAGGATGGGCGAACCGCGAGTGCAGAAGGGGACTGGTCGGCCGACCGGCTGGGTGTGTTAGAATTTTGGCATGGCTTGGCAGATTGTCGGCAATGAGCGCTCGGTCGCATTCCTGAAAGGACAAATTGAATCCGGGAAGCTTCGGCATGCCTATCTGATTGCCGGGCCAGCCGGTTCCGGCCGGCGCACCCTGGCGCTGGCGTTCATCAAAGCGCTAAACTGCCAGAACCCACCGCAGCAGGGGGAATTCTGTGGGCATTGCCCTGCCTGCCGGCAAATCGATGCCCAATCCTTTGCCGACCTGACGGTGCTCCAGCCGGCGGAAGGTACGCGCGATCTGCGTATTGATCAGATCCGCGAGATGCAAAAAAGCCTGGTGTTGGCGCCGTACCTGGCGCAATACCGGACGGTGCTCATCCCCGACTTTCAGCAAGCGACCAGTGCGGCTTCCAATGCGCTGCTCAAATCGTTGGAGGAACCCCCAGCCCGGGCGGTGATCATCCTGACCGCGAATGCGCGAGAAAGCCTCCTGGAAACGATCGCCTCACGCTGTGAGACCGTACGCATGAGCCCGCTGCCAGTGCAGGCAGCGCAGGAGGCGCTGCAGCAGCAGTTTGGCATCGCAGCAGAAGAAGCACGGTTACTGGCGCATATGTCCGCAGGGCGAATTGGGTTGGCCGTTCAAATGGCACATGACCCTGACTTGCTCGGCCGCTACCAGCAGGCTTTGGAGCAGCTGCGCGAGCTTTTGCCAGCCAGCAAACGCAGCCGGTTGAGCTTCGTGGAAGGCTTGCTCAAAAAGAAAGCTTCCAACCGCGAGCAGTTCAGCTGGCTGATAACCGTCTGGCTCCCATTTTGGCGCGATGTACTGATTTGTGCCAGCAACGCTGAGCTGCCCCTGATCTACACAAGCTATGAAGCTGATGTGCGCCGGGCAGCCGGGTTGGTCAGCCTGCCCGAAATCCGGCGCATCATCCACCTGCATGAAGATGCCCTGGATCAGATCGACCGCTACGTCAACCCGCGGCTGGTGATGGAAAACCTGCTGCTTAATTTGCCGCGAATATAAGCCAATGATGGAAACCAGTTCACCTACCCAAGACCCAAACGCAACCGCTGCGGGCACCACGCAGCCCGCGCCAACCTCAGATGGCCCGGGCGCGCTGCCCAGCCTCAAAACCCGCCTGGTTGAACTAGCTTTGGTTTGTGCGAAAATCGGCGCCACGAGCTTTGGTTCCCCGACAGCCCATATCGCTATGATGGAAAATGAATTTGTTCAGCGCCGGCATTGGCTGAGCGAGGAACACTTTTTGGATTTGATGTCTGCCGCGAATCTCATCCCAGGGCCCAATGCCAGCGAGACCTGTTATCACGTCGGTTACATCCGGGCCGGTTACCCAGGCCTGCTCACTGCTGGTATGGCGTTCATCACCCCGGCTTTTATCACCACGGCTGCCCTGGGGTGGGCTTATACACGCTACGGCGGCCTGCCGGCCGTCGAAGGCATTTTTTATTTCCTCAACCCGCTGGTGCTGGCCATCGTATTGGACACCACCTGGCGGCTGGGCCGCTTCAGCATCAAAGGCTGGCAGCCAGTGCTGATTTTTGCCCTGTCGCTAGTGGCAAAATATTTTGCGGTGAATGAAACCCTCATCCTGCTGGGAGCGGGTGTGCTGGGTATTTTGATTTATTACATCAAGACGCAAAAGCGCAAAGACAGCCCGGCCCTTCCGCTGATGATGGTCGGGCTGCCGCTACCGTTGATCGGGCAGTTCTGGCAGACCGCTACCAACTGGATACAGTCACGCACCCTTCAGGTTTTTTTGTATTTTTTCAAAACCGGTACCGTGCTCTTTGGGTCGGGGTTGATTTTGTTTGGATTGGTGGAAAAAGATGTGACCCAGCGCTTTGGCTGGCTGAGCGTGGCACAGCTGACAGATGCCATCTCCGTTGGTCAGATCACCCCCGGGCCGGTAACCTCTGCCAGCACGTTTATTGGCTACCTGGCTGGCGGCCTGCCTGGCGCCGTGGCAGCGACGGTGGGTGTGTTTTTGCCTTCCTTTATCATCGTGATGATTACTGCGCCGATGGTTAACCGCATGCGCGAGTCTGAACTGGCCCGGGCCTTCCTGGGTGGGGTAAACGCATCAGTCATTGCGTTGATTTTGGCTGTTGCCTACACCCTCGGGCGCAGCAGCCTGACCGATGTATGGGCATTTTTGCTTTTGGGTGGCGGACTGCTGGCATTGGGAAAATTTAAGCTGATGCCATATGTGCTGGTCGTCAGCGGTCTGGTGTTGGGTTTGGTCAAGGCTTTCATCTTCTGAAGCGCTAAAATCCCGACCTGATTGCGTTACAATCAATAAACTTATGAACGATCTCCTCGAAGTTCTAAACCCGCAGCAGCAGCAGGCTGTGGCTGCCCCGGCCGGCCCGACGCTGGTTTTGGCTGGGCCGGGTTCAGGCAAAACGCGCGTTTTGACATACCGCATCGCCTATCTGGTGGGGGCGATGAACGTTCCAGCCTGGCATATTTTGGCAGTCACCTTCACCAACAAGGCGGCCCGCCAGATGGGCGAGCGCGTACAAAAATTGCTGGGGGCTCAAGCCGAAGGCATTTGGCTGGGCACATTTCACGCAGTCTGTGGGCGAATCCTGCGCCGCGAAGCAGATCTGCTGCCGGTAGACCGTGACTTCGTCATCTTTGACGCGGACGATCAGGAAACTCTGATGAAGGAAGTCGTGCGGGAAGCCAACCTGGATGATAAACTCTACCGGCCGGCTTCAATTCTGGATGCCATATCGCGGGCAAAAAATGACCTGGTTGCGGCGGAAGACTTCCCGGTGCACAACTACCGTGACGAAGTAACCCGGCGCCTGTATCTGCAGTACCAACAGCGCCTGGTGCGCAACAATGCCATGGACTTCGATGACATGCTGGTTTATACCAACCAGATTTTGGAGAATTATCAGGTGGTACGTGAAACGTACTCCCATAAGTTTGAACACATCCTGGTAGATGAATTTCAGGATACCAATCTGGCCCAATATGCCATCCTGCGCAACCTGGCGCTTTTGCACCACAACTTATACGTCGTGGGGGATGAAGATCAGTCCATCTACCGTTGGCGAGGCGCAGATTACCGCAACATCCAACGCTTTCAGACGGATTTTAAGGACGCCCGGGTGATCCTGTTGGAGCAAAATTATCGTTCCACACAAACCATTTTGGATGGGGCTATGGCGGTCATTGATCGGAACCTCAACCGGACCCGCAAGAAGCTCTTTACAGAACAAACCCGTGGTGACCGGATCAATCTGATTGTGGCGCAGGACGATCGTGACGAGGCTTCACGAGTGGTTTCGGCGATCCGTGATGGCATCATCCGCGAACGGCAACCCGCCAGCGCTTTTGCCGTCATGTACCGCACCAATGCGCAGTCGCGACTGCTGGAGGAAGCTTTCCGGAGGGAAGGCATTCCGTATCGGCTGGTCGGAGCCCAGCGCTTCTATGGTCGGCGGGAAGTAAAAGACATCATCTCGTTCCTGCGCCTTATTCATAATCCGAAAGATGAGGTCAGCCTGCGGCGGGTGATCAACCTCCCGGCGCGCGGTATCGGAGATAAAAGTATTGAAAAGCTGGCTGAAGCCGCCGCTCAGGCTGGCATTTCCATGGGGGAAGTGCTGCTCGACATGGCGGCGGGTGGAACTGAGACCGGGCTGAGCATCAGCCGGGAGGGTGCGCGACTGCTGGCTTTCGCCCGAATGCTGCACGCCTGGCGCGAGAGCAGCACAAAAAACACGCCTGCCATCCTGTTCGACCGGGTGGTGGAAGATACGGGCTACCAGAACTATATCCAGGATCACAGCGACGAAGGCATTGAGCGCTGGGAAAACGTTTTGGAACTGCGCACGGTTTTACTTGAATATGAAGACCAGGGGCTGGGCGCATTCCTGGAAGCGATGGCCCTGGTGGCCGATCAGGATACTCTGCCGGAGGCGGTAGACGCCCCGGTAATGCTGACACTACATGCGGCCAAGGGGCTGGAGTTTGACCAGGTGTTTATCGTCGGCCTGGATGAGATGCTTTTGCCGCACAGCCGCTCGCGCGATGACGAAGAGGCTTTGGCCGAGGAGCGGCGGCTGCTTTACGTGGGCATCACCCGGGCGCGCAAGCGGCTGACCCTGACCCGCGCGCAGCGGCGGCGCAGCCCGTATGGGTCGTACGAAGAAACCATCCCTTC
>ERZ1645192.352-NODE-352-length-37424-cov-9.638979_pt1 | contig 37424 bp, 37 predicted proteins | sample MGYA00575354_ERZ1645192 | MGnify/ENA primary metagenome ERZ1645192 (study PRJEB40844, sample SAMN11349763) | freshwater sediment metagenome | isolation source: river sediment | host: Sediment | place: India: Faizupur Khadar , New Delhi | collected 2017-02-21 ...
ATCTCGATTCATGAAGTAACAAGCCTCCTTGACGGACGAACCTCCCACCTGCGGGTGCTGTACCAGGTAGTCGAACAGCGAGGTGGTACCACATTTGGGCGCGCCGGCGATGATCAGATTGGGCAGCGGCGGCAAAGGTTCGACGGAGCTCATCAGTACTGCAACCTGTCAGGAATCGATCTTGCCGAACATGTCCCGCAAGCTCTGCTTGTCGAGCTTCGAGCGGATGACACGCCGGCTCGGGGCTTCATCCGCATCTGGCACCACATCGCCCAGCAGCGGCACCGGGTCGGTGAAGATGCCGGTGCGGGCCTTGTCGCCAATCACCTCTTCGAGCAGGCTGGCGTCGATCTGCTGCTGCTGTCCGGCATAGCCATAGACCAGCGCCATGTCGCAGAGGATGTTGATGCGCCGGGGAATGCCCTGGGTGTGACGGTGCAGCAGTTCGATCGCCTCGGGCGTGAACAGCGGCGCGTCGCGGCCGGCGATCTGCAGGCGGGTGGTGACGTAGTGGGCGGTCTCTTCGGCATCGAGCGGCAGCAGTTCGTAGTCGACGGCGACCCGCTGGGCGAACTGGCGCAGCTCCTGCCGCTTGAGTTTCTCTTTCAGCTCCGGCTGGCCGGAGAGGATCATCTGCAGCACCTGGTCCTTGTCGGCATTGATGTTCGACAGCATGCGCAGCTCTTCGAGAATGGCCAGGCTCAGGTTCTGTGCCTCGTCGATGATCAGCAGCGTGCGCCGCCCCTTGGCATATTCGGCAATCAGAAAGTCGGTGAAGATCCGGTAGAGGGTGACCTTGCTGCGGCTGTTGCCGTAGTCGAGCCCAAAGGCGTGCAGTATCCACTGCAGCAGTTGGCCGAATGATTCATGGGTGTTGGTGATCATGCCAACGGTGATGTCGCCGCTCAGCCGGTTGAGCAGGTGGCGAATCAGCGTGGTCTTGCCGCAGCCGACCTCGCCGGTGATGACGGCAAAGCCGGCCTGGTTCTCGATGGCATATTCGAGCAGGGTGAAGGCCATCTGATGCTTGCGGCCGAGATAGAGAAACGACGGATCGGGCAGGATCGAAAAGGGTTTCTCTTTCAGTCCGAAATGGGCTTCGTACATGGTGCTGATTCTGTTTGCGGCCCCGGCGCCTTGGCATCGAGGTACAGGGGTTTCGGGTCGACTTCAACTCAAACAGCAAACAGCCTGCCAGAAATGGCGCATCGCCCTGCTCAGGCGCCGCTGACGGCAGGCCGAATCGGGGCGGTCAACCATGGGCGTAGCCATATCCGCTGCCGTAGGCGGAGCTCTCTTCTCGCGATTTGTTGAGCACGACCCCACAGAGGTTGACGTTCTGCAGCAGCTCGTGCGAGCGCCGCAACTGCAGATCGGTGGTCGCGCCCTCTTCGACCACCAGCAGCGCGGCATCGACATAGGGCGAGAAGGCCAGCACATCGTCGAACTGCAACAGTGGCGGCAGATCGAAGATGATGATCCGGGCCGGGTAGCGGTTTTTGATCTCTTCGACCAGTTCGACCACCTGTGGCGACGAGAGCCGCTCGGACGAGGAGTCGGCCAGGGCTTCGTGCCCCGGCAGCACCACCAGCCGCTCGATCGATGGGTTGAACAGCATCTCGCTGAGTGGCTGCCGATGCAGCAGATGGTCGCTGATGCCGGGCATCGGCGCATCGCTGAAAAAGCCGCCGATGGTCGGCCGGCGCAGGTCGAAATCGACCAGCAGCACGGTGTGGTTGACCTCGCGCGCCATGCTGATGGCCAGGTTGATGGCGGTGAGGGTCTTGCCATTGCCTTCGGTCGGACTGGTGACCATCAGCGTGCTCCAGCCGTTGTCGGTCATGCGCCGCAGCACCTGGGTCCGCAGCACCCGGTAGGCGTCGGCCGCCGGGTGGGCCGGCAGATGGGCGACGATGCGCCGTTCGACCAGCCGGGCGGAGTCGAGCGGAATCACCCGGGTCTGGGTGTATTCGATCTCGTCCGGGGCCACCGCCACCGGCCGTGATGCATCAGAACGGGCCCGGGGCTGGCCACCACTGCTGCCTGCTCCGGCGCGCTCCTCACGGGCCCGCTCGAGCGCCTCTTTGATCCGTTCCATCTCTTTTACCTGAATAGAAGTTTGGACTGTCACACGGCAAGCCAGCCGGAATCGGCGGCTTCCCCTTCATGAACTCTCGCCGCTAGATCCCCAGCCGCCGCAGGACGCTGAACCAGATGATGTCGAGCGGCATGATGAAGAAATGAATCACCAGCACCAGCACCAGCGCCAGCACCAGCAGCATCACCAGAATCAATCGCCGCTGACGCCGCTGGCTGGCATGATCGCGCTCGGTCAGGATGTAGGGAATGGTCGCCAGCGGCGAGATGCCCAGCACGTTGTTGACACTGGCGGCCCCGTACAGTGATTGATCAATGTTCTCGCGCATTGCCACAGTGCCGACGCCCGCCGCAGCGGCCAGCATCAGACCGAGAAACAGGATCGCCGGACGATTTGGACTCGCCGGATCTTCAGGCAGCGGCGGCGGCTCGACCAAGGTGAAGCGTTCGCCCTTCTGCTCTTTTTCGAGCGCTTCGGAAAGCTGCGCCTGGACCTGCTTGGCGCTGATGTCGGCGTGATTTTTACGGGCACTGTCAAGCTCGGCCAACAGCTTGCTGTATTGCTGTTGAACCTCAGGCATCTGCTTCATGCGCTGTTCGAGCTCGCCGATCTTGGCCTCGGCCTGCTTTTTCGAGAGTTGCAGCGACTTGAGCTCGCTCTCGGCGGCCTGCAACTGTGCCTGCATCTGGATGTAGACCGGGTTGTCCGGCTTGCTGGCCAGTGCCGCACGCTGGCTCTGCTGGCTGCTGGCGCGGCTCAGCGCACTCTCGGTCTCGGCAATCTGCCGCTCCAGCCGCTTCACATCGGGGTGGTCGGCCGAATAGCGCTCACGCAGACTCTGCAACTCCGCCTGCTGTTGCTGCTGGCGTGCAGCGAGTGATGCAGCAGTTTCGGTTGAGGCAACCTCCTTGCGCAGTGCCTCGATCTCTTTCTTCATCTTGATGATGTCGGGGTGGTCCGGCCCGTAACTGGCCGAACGGCTGACATATTCGGCTTCGAGCGACTTGAGCCGGCTCTCGTTGCCGAGAATCGGCTTGCCTTCGGTTGAGTAGAGCGTGCTGTTGGGGCTCAGTTGCGCCAGTTGGCCCTGCAGGGCGATGCGCCGGTCCTCCTGCACCCGAATGCGCTGATCGAATTCACTCAACTGCTGCTCCGCCCTCAGCATCGCCTGCTGGTTGAGCTCGGCCAGTTCAGGCAGCACTTCACCATGTTTGCCCTTGAAGCTGCTCAGCTCGTTCTCCAGTTGCGTCACCTGCGTCTGCCATTTTTCCGCTTCGGCGGCCAGAAAACGGGAAGCCTCACGGGTCTGCTGGGTGCGCTGCTTCAGGTTCTCGTTGAGAAACAGCGTGGCCAGTTCGTTGGCCACCCGCTGCGCCAGCTCTGGAGATTTGTTGGAGTAGGCCAGCGTAAAGGCGATGGTGGCGGTGGTGGGCTTGCCGCTCTTGGGGTCGACCACATTGGCGCTGACCGGCGTCAGCAGAATGTCTTCACGCATCTGCTCGACCACGGTCGCCAGGGTGTCGCGTTTGCGTTCATCGGCATAGAGATTGTACTTCTGGATGATTGCCCCCAGATTGGCCGTGGTCATCACCTGCTGGCTGATGACCTGCATCCGCTCGGCCGCGTAGCCGCCGACGGTCGACTTGACCATCTCGGCCGGAATCTCCTGCTGCTCGATCAGAATGGTGCCCGACGAGGTGTAGACCGATGGCAAGGCCAGGGTCACCAGCACCGCGATGACGAACACCACGCCGAACACCGACCACAACAAAACCCTGCGCCGGCGCAGGATGCGCAGATAGTCACTGATTCCAATCATCTGTTCCATGCAGGGTTTGCCTCGGTTCGGTAAGCGTTGTCTTCGATGTTCATTGCGGTGTTGCGATCACCCGGTCAGTCTCATTCCGGTTCAGAGCGGCTTGCCCTGCCCGCTGCTGCCCAGTGGGCTTGGCCAGAGATAGGAGATCGAAACAAAGAGTGCGTTGCCTTCGGCCTCGTCACCCTGGTCGAGAAATCTGTTCTGCCGGTAGCGGTAGTCGAACCGCGCGGTCCAGTTGCGCTCCACCCGCCACTCGATGCCGGGTGCGAAGGTGAGGTAGCGACGGTCATTGCTGCTCAGCGAAACAAGGTCATTGGTTTGCTGAATGTCGAGGTGGTTGGCATTGAAGATCAATCGCGTCCGCTCGTTCCAGTCATAACTGGCCGTACCGCCCAGGCGGTCACGCTGAATCAGACTGCCGTCGCCACTTGGATCCGTCGAACGCCCCAAGTTTAAATTCAACCGCCAGCGCTGCCAGGATTTCTCCAGCGCCGCATCGAACTGGGCGCCAGAGCTTTCATCCTCAATCTGGAGACCGAAAAAGGTCCGCTCCGACTTGTCCTTGCGCGCTCCGACCGAGAGCGAACCGGTGAGACTGGGCGAGAAACGCTCCTGCCAACCGAAGCTGACACCCTGCCCACGCGAGATGAAGTCGAAATCGGTGGGGGTGTAGCGGGTGGCAAAGAGTGTACCGGTGAAGGAGCGGTCTTCGCTGACCCGGTATTGCAGCGCGGTCTGCGCCGTGACATAGCGGTAATCGGTCAGACTGCTGCCCACGCGGTCTTCATATTCGACTTCGGAGTAGCTGGCGCCAACCGACCCGACCCAGCGTTCAGCAAAGCTGTGCTCGAAACTGGGCTGCAACAGTTGCCGCGTCACCCGCAGATTGTCATCGACCCGCCCGGTGGTCTCCAGTTCGCTCTGCAGGGTGGTGTCACGGTGCAGGCTGGTCAGCAGCCCGAAACTGTTGCGTTCGCCCTTGTGATCGAGGTTGAGATCGGCAAACAGGTTTTCGTTGTTCAAACCATCCTGCTGCTGATACTGGTTGGCCTCGGCCTTCAGCTTCAGTGCGGCACTTTCGGTTTCGGTGCGGTAACCGAACAGGCCGTCACCCTGCAGCGTGGTGACGAAATCTTCCTGCGGATCGCTGCTGCGCAGCCGGATGTTGTCATCGAACCCGGTGCGCAACCGCACGCTGGGCTCCTGGTACCAGCCACCCGCCGTCGCGGACCCCGCCGCCAGCAAGGCCCCCGCCGTCAGCAGGGTCGAAAATGTGGCCCGCCTCATGGCACCACGACCACATCACCGGCCTGCAGCAGGATGTTCTGCTGCAACTTCTTGCCCTGCTCCATCTCGGCGTAGTTGAAGCCGACGCTGGTCTGCTCGCCATTGACCCGCCGCAGCACCTGGATGTTCTTGGTGTCGGCAAAGGGGTTCATGCCGCCGGCCATGCTGAGCGCCTGCAACACGTCAACGGCACGGTTGACGGCAAATTCGCCCGGCCGGTTGACCTTGCCGATGACATAGACCTTGTTGCCGAGGTTCTGCTTGAGCGCCACCGTCACCACCGGGTCGGGAATGAACTTGGTGAGCCGTTTTTTGATCTCTTCGCTCACTGCCGGCACGGTCTGGCCGGCGGCACCGATCTCGCCCACCAGCGGAAAGCTCAGGCCGCCATCGGGTCGCACCAGTGCCTCGCGTTGCAACCCATCTTCACGCCAGACCGAGATCTCCAGCACGTCACCCGGCTGGATCAGGTAGGGATCGAGCGCCAGGACCAGGGTCGATGTCGACATCAGCACCACTGCAAGCAGCGCCTTCGCGAGGAGTTCGAATTTTTTTCCGACCTTCACCTTGTGCGCTCCGACTTGTTGTGTCACGAGAGTTCTTCCTTTTCATTCGCTGGGTTATATGAATTTTCGAGCATCTTCATCAGCATGCTCGAATGGTGCGATTATAGGATCAGGCACCAGAAATGCCAGCACACTGCCCCATGGCAGGGCGGTCGCGAATACTGCAGCAGAATGCTGGCAGTTTGATGACACTCTGCACAGCCATGCTGAGGCCGGGGTTTTATAAGCACATATCAGGCCAGTTCAGCCGAAAGAGTCCCGGTAGTGCCGGCCGATCTGCTGAACCCAGCGCTGGCCGACCGGACGACGGTCGAGCCAGCCGCCGATCAGCCACTGCCCGCAACGCTCAAGCAGATTGCCGCCATAGGTGATGATGGCGTGCCGTGGCGACACCACCACATCGATCCGGTCCACGGTCTTGAACACCCGTACCCCTGCTCCGCTCGGCAGCAGAATGGCATCCTGACGACCAAGAAATGCACCACCCGGTGGCAGTTCGAACACCTTGCCGTCCTCTTCGCCGAGCAGAAAAAGCGTTCTGGAGGAGTGGTTGAAAACATCAGCCGAACAACCCAGCGCCAGACCGAGCAGCAGCCCGCCCAGCCAGAGTCGAAATCTTTGCGCTTTCATCAACTTTCCCCACTCTCGACGCGGCCACGCAGGAACGGGCAGCCCTGTGCAGCAGTATAGAAAAGGGCGACGAACTCCGTGTCGACAGCGCGACAGAGTGCGCAGCCGATCACATTTTCAGCGTTCACCAAAGGGGCGCGCCAGCGGCTCGCCGATGAAGAGCCCCTGCCCCGGGCTGGCCACGCTCTTCCAGTAGGCTTCGAGCAGGGTCTCGCCACGCTGGTAATGGTCGATCAGCACCGCGGGCCTGGGGAATTTTTCGGGAAAGTTGCAGGGTTCGCTCACCGTGCCGTAGCTGCCGGTGGCCCCGGCGCTCAGCCAGGCCAGGGCCGGCATCTGCTTCTGGCCATCGAGCTGGCCGCCGGCGCTGGTCAGGTGGTCGCCGACCGCGCCGGGCAGAAAGCGGTTGCTGTCGAGTTGCCGCACCCAGGCCGTGCCGGTGAAGTAGAAGAGCACATCCTGCTCATGCTCGATCCAGTCGGCCTCGATGCGGCGCGGGCGGATCGGTGGCCGTGCCACCCGAAAGACCTCGCCATAGCCGAGGGCACGCACGCTGCGCGCACGGTCGGCGGTGACCAGCAGGTAGGCACTGCCGGCAGGATGGCTGCCATCGGCGGCGATGCCGCGGTCGATCAGCCGCTTCACCTCCTCCAGATTGTTGCCGGCCAGCATCATGGCCGGACGCAGACCCAGTTGCCGGTGCGGATCGGTGACGGCGCTGTCGAAGTAGTCGAGCCGGCGGGTCGGCGCGCAGACCACCCCCTCGGGCGGACAGAAAGCCGCATCGAATCCGGCGGCCACGGCGGTGGTGATCGACATGCAGCCGACCCGGTAGGGACGGCTCCAGGTGATGGCATAGGCCTGAATGAAGTCGGGCGTGGCCCGCTCGATCTGGGCGCGAATGGCCGCAAAGGCCTCGGGCGAGAGCCGTGACTTTCCGGTCGGAAAGTTCAGGTGAATCAACTGTCTGGCCTCCAGCTTGCGCGCCTGCTGGTAATACTGCCCCACCTGCACGCTGAGCGGGTCGGCATCGTTCACCAGAATCGCCAGCGTCGTCCGATCGACCCCGCCCTGCGCCCACAGGCTGAGGCCGCAGCCCAGCGCCAGAAGCAGCACACCGAAAAGACGCGCATTCATCTGGAGTGTCGAGTTGCCATCGGTCAAACCCTCTTCGCCAATCGCTCTTATACTAGCCGCTGCTCGGCAACACGCAGACCCACCCATCTCTTTTGGCAGTGAAAACACCCCGATGAACGATCCGGAACTCCTCGAACAGCAGTCGTCATGCTGAATGAAGCGCAATACCGCACGCTGCGCCAAGCCTACAGCGAGTTTGCCACGCCGGCGCAACTGAACTGGCTGGAGCGTCATGAACGGCTGTTGCAGCAGGTGGAGCGGCAGCGTCTGTTCGCCAGCTCACTGGAGCTGTGCGAAGCGGCCTGGCGCGAGCTGGGCGACAGCGAGCCCGGTGCGGTCTATTCGCTGATCCTGCGCGAGCCCCGGCCGACCGAAATACGGCTGGGGCAGTGGTGCCGCGCCGATCTCGCCATTGCGCTGTTGCTGCTGCTCGGTGCGGAGCTGGCGGCGGCACCCCCTGCGCGCTGGTTGACCAAGCTGTTCGAGGCGGCTTCGGAGCCGGTGCGTGGCAGTGGCCTGCGGATGCTGATGCTGGTCGACCCGACCGGTAGCCTGGCGGCATGGAGCATCGATGCGGCACTGCCGGCCCGCTTTGCCCAGCGACAGGCGGCGCTGTTCCGTCACAACCCCTATCCGGCGCTGCATTTTCCTCAACCTGCCTTCAACCAGCTGGTGCTGGCGGCATTGAGTGCCGACGCCAACCTGCTCGATCTGCAGAATCTGGAGCTGCGGCTCGATGCGAGCCTGAGCCTGGCAGTGGTGGAGTGGCTGCAACAGCGGCGCGATGCCGGCGCCAGCCTGCCACCCTCGCTGTGGCTGGCGATTCGTCCGGCCGATCTCGATGCCGCCAGCAGCCGGCTGTTTCAGGCCGCGCTGGGCGACGGCGATGAAGCGCACCGCTTTCATGCCGCACTGGCGCTGAGCCGCAATGGCGAGGTGCCGGAGCCGCTGCTGCGGCTGGCGGCGCAGCGCGAGGATGTCGAACCGGTCGCGGCCATCCGGCGCCTGCTGCGCAACCTGAGCCGGCTGGCCGGACCACGCAGCCAGAATTGACCTGCCGATGCACCACTCCCCTGCCCCCACCGTTACCCCGATTCCGCGCGGCGTCTGGCTGCTGGGGCTGGTCAGTCTCTGCATGGACCTCTCTTCGGAGCTGATCCACAGCATCCTGCCGCTCTTCATCGTCACCACGCTCGGCGCGTCGCCGATGGTGCTGGGTCTGCTCGAAGGTCTGGCCGAGGCCACCGCCGCCCTGGTCAAGGCGGTCTCGGGCGGCCTGAGCGACTGGCTGGGACGACGCAAGCCGCTGGTGCTGCTCGGTTATGGACTCTCGGCGTTGACCAAACCGCTGTTTCCGCTGGCGAGCTCGATCGGCATGGTGTTCACCGCCCGGCTGCTCGACCGCGTCGGCAAGGGCATTCGCGGCGCGCCACGCGACGCCCTGCTGACCGATCTGACGCCGGCCACGCTGCGCGGCGCTGGCTTTGGTCTGCGGCAATCGCTCGACAGCATCGGCGCCCTGCTCGGTCCGCTGCTGGCGATGGGGCTGCTGGCCTGCTTCACCGACGATGTCAGACTGGTGCTGTGGGTCGCCGTGGTGCCGGCGCTGCTGGCGGTGCTGTTGCTGCTGGCGGTGAAGGAGCCGCCACAGCCTGCCAGCGCGCCAGAACCACCGGTGAAGGATACGGCACCGACCGGTCGCTGGCGTGCCCTGCCCACCGCCTTCTGGGCAGTGACCGGCTTTGCGCTGCTGCTGACGCTGGCCCGCTTCAGCGAGGCCTTTCTGCTGCTGCGCGGCAACAGCCTCGGACTGCCGATCGCCTGGGCACCGGCGGTGATGGTGGCGATGAACCTGGCCTATGTGCTCTCCAGCTACCCGGCCGGGCGGCTCTCGGACCGGATCGGCCGACGGCGGCTGGTGGCGATGGGTTGCCTGCTGCTGCTGGCCGCCGATGCCATGCTGGCGCTGGCCGACGGCTGGTGGCTGCTGTTTGGCGGCGCGCTGCTGTGGGGCATGCACATGGGACTGACCGAGGGGGTACTGTCGGCGATGGTGGCCGACACGGCGCCGGCCGCACTGCGCGGCACTGCCTTCGGGCTGTTCCGGCTGACCACCGGCATCGCGCTGCTGGCCGCCAGCCTGATCGCGGGCGCGCTCTGGGAGTGGGTCGGCCCGGCGGCCACCTTCATGGCTGGCGCGCTCTGCACCGCGCTGGCGCTGCTGGTGCTGCTGCGCCTCCGGGCCGGAGCAGGCTGACTGGCGCGTCAGACCAGCTCCGCGGTGCCACCATGCCGCTCGAGCCAGTGGCGGCGGTCCGACGCGCGCCGCTTGGCGAACAGCATGTCGAGCATCTCGTGTGCCGCCTGTTCGCCGTCGACACCGAGCCGCACCAGCCGCCGGGTGGCCGGTGCCATCGTGGTCTCGCGCAACTGCAGCGGATTCATCTCGCCCAACCCCTTGAAGCGCTGCACATTGGGCTTGCCGCGCCGCTTCTCGGCGCTCAGCCGGTCGAGAATGCCCATCTTTTCGGCCTCATCAAGGGCGTAGTAGACCTCCTTGCCGAGGTCGATGCGGTAGAGCGGCGGCATCGCCACATGGAGGTGTCCGGCACGCACCAGCGCCGGAAAGTGGCGCAGGAACAGCACGGTCAGCAGCGAGGCGATGTGGCGACCATCGGAGTCGGCATCGGCCAGGATGCAGACCTTGCCGTAGCGCAGTCCGCTCAGGTCGTCGGAGCCGGGGTCGATGCCGAGCGCCACGGCGATGTCATGCACCTCCTGCGAGGCGAGAATCTCGCTGCTGTCGACCTCCCAGGTGTTGAGAATCTTGCCGCGCAGCGGCATCACCGCCTGGAACTCCCGGTCGCGCGCCTGCTTCGCCGATCCGCCCGCCGAGTCACCCTCGACCAGAAACAGCTCGCCACGCCCCATCTCCTGGCTGCTGCAATCGGCCAGCTTGCCCGGCAGTGCCGGACCCTGGGTCACCCGCTTGCGCGCCACCTGCCGGCTGGCCTTCAGCCGCCGTTGCGCCTGGCTGATCGCCAGTTCGGCCAGCAGCTCGCCGACCTCGACATGCTGGTTGAGCCAGAGGCTGAAGGCATCCTTGCCGACACCGGAGATGAAGGCGACCGCTTCACGCGAGGAGAGCCGCTCCTTGGTCTGTCCCGAGAACTGCGGTTCACGAAGCCGCGCCGAGAGCAGATAGCTGGCCCGTTCGAACAGGTCATCGGTGGTCAGCTTGAGCCCGCGCGGCAGCAGGTTGCGGAATTCGCAGAACTCGCGCAGCGCCTCGGTCAGGCCGGCGCGCAGCCCGTTGACATGGGTGCCGCCCTGCGGCGTCGGAATCAGGTTGACATAGCTCTCGGCGATCGGCTCGCCCCCCTCCGGCAGCCAGAAGATCGCCCAGTCGACCTGCTCGTCGCGCCCTTCGAAGTGGCCGGTGAAGGGCTGTGGCGGCACGGCGGTCGCGCCCTGGGCACTCTCGAGCAGATAGTCGGCCAGACCGCTGGCATAGCACCATTCGATCTGCTCGCCCTCGGCACGCTCCTCGAAGCGCAGTCTGAGGCCGGGACAGAGCACCGCCTTGGCCTTCAGCAGCTGCTTGAGCCGTGGCAGGGCCAGTCTGGGTGAATCGAAGAAGGCCGGATCGGGCAGAAACCGGACCCGGGTGCCGCTGACCCGCCGTGGCGCGCTGCCGACCTCGGTCAGCTCGGTCACCTTCTGTCCCGATTCGAAGCGCATCCGCCACAGCTTGCCGTCGCGCCGCACCTCCACCTCCAGCCAGAGCGACAGCGCATTGACCACCGAAACGCCGACGCCATGCAGACCGCCGGAGAAGCGGTACTGGTCGCCGGAGAACTTGCCGCCGGCATGGAGCCGGGTCAGGATCAGCTCGACCCCGCTCACCCCCTCGACCGGGTGCAGATCGACCGGCATGCCGCGCCCATCGTCATTCACCTCGATCGAGCCATCGGCATGCAGGATCAGCTCGATCAGGGTCGCATGGCCCGCCAGCGCCTCGTCGACGCTGTTGTCGACCACCTCCTGCACCAGATGGTTGGGGCGGCTGGTGTCGGTGTACATGCCCGGGCGCTTGCGCACCGGGTCGAGCCCGGTCAGCACTTCGATGGCGGTGGCGTTGTAGTCACTCATGATCGGATTCGGCCGTGGCAAAGAGAACGGTGATCAATATCCGGAACTGCTGTGGTCGGCGGTGAACAGGCCAGCGGCCACCCGTTCGATGCCGGTCTCGAACCGGCCATCGTCATGCAGTCGCAGCCAGCGCAGGCCGGGCGCCAGGCTGTCGATCGCAAAGTCGTGCGAGTCGGGCCGGAACTGTACGCAGGTCGAGGGCGCCGACAGCAGCCAGAGCGGACCGAACTGCCGGGCCTGCTGCTGATGGATGTGACCACACAGCAGCAGCCTGACCTGCGGATGGTCGGCCAGCAGCGCCAGCAGCCGTGCGCCGTTGTCGATGCCCTGGTCATCGAGCCAGGCGCAGCCGAGCGCGCAGGGCGGATGGTGCACCGCCAGCAGTGTCGGCCGCTGCGGTGCGCTGCACAACGACCGCTCGACGAAGTCGAACTCCGCTTCGGCCAGATGGCCCGCCACCGTCGCCGGCAGCGTCGAGTCGAGCAGCAGCAGCCGCCACGCCCCCAGATCGAGCGACTTCACCAGAGTGCCCGCCGGCGACAGCGCCGCCATCACGTCCGGCAGGTCGTGGTTGCCCGGCAGCCAGACAAAACGCTCGCCGCGACCCTGCACCTGTTCCAGAAAGCGGCGGTAGGCGGTGATGCTGCCATCCTGGCTGTTGTCACCGGTGGCCAGCAGCAGCGCCGGCCTCGGTCGCCCGTCGAGCCGTTGCAGCACCGCAGCCAGACTGGCGTCGGTGTTGATGCCCAGCAGCTCGGCCTCGCGGTCGGCAAAGAGGTGGCTGTCGCTGATCTGCACCAGCTCGACGAAGGTGTCACGCATCGCTCAACCTGCCGGCAGGAACGGCAGTTCGCAGGCGGTGGCCCGCCCCTGTTGCAGACAGAACCGCAGCCACTCACCCAGAAAAAAGTTCAGTTGCCACTTCTCGTCGACCTGATGCATCCGCCGGTTGGGGTAGTCGTGAACCGCCGCGACCGCCCGCTGGTCCATGCAGCGCACCACCTCGGCAAGGCCAGCATCGTGGTAGAGCGACAGCTCCATGCACCAGGGCGCCAGCCACGGCGGGCGCGGCTGGTCATGGTGAATGGTGACGAAGCTGGTGTAACGCGATGGATGGGTGATGACGAAGCGGACCAGCCGCTCCCGCAGCAGCAGCTCACGGTACGTCCGCTGGTGCAGCTCGGGCAGCAGCCTCAGCAGCCGCTGGTAGTTGCTGGCCGCCTGCGCCTGCTGCGCCACCAGATCGACCCGGTAGCGCCGCCTGCCAGCGACCGGCGCTGGTGTCGCGGTCAGCACTGCCACTGCGCACGCACCCGGGCATGGTTCAGTTGCAGCCATTGCAGCGCCACCAAGGTGGCGGCATTGCGGATCAGACCCTGCTCGACCCAGCCATAGGCGGTCTCGCGCGCGACTGCCCGCACCAGAATGTCTTCGGCTTCGTGGTCGACACCATGGATGCCGCCGGCCTGACTGCTGTCGACCCGGCCGCAGAACAGATGCAGCCGCTCGTCGCTGCCACCGGCACTGCTCAGGTAATCGGCGATCGGCAGCAGCTCGAACAGCGTCAGCCCGGCCTCTTCGTGCGCTTCGCGGTGGGCGGTCGCCTCGATTGGCTCATCCGGTTCGGTGATGCCGGCCACCAGTTCGATCAGCCAGGGCGAGGCTGCCTGCCGGCGTCGCGCCGGTTCGACATCGTCGGCGAGCAGTGCCGGATCCAGCGCGCCGACCCGGAACTCCTCGATCAGCACCACTTCATCGCGCAGCGGATCATAGGGCAGCAGCGCCACCGCCGGCCGGCGCAGCAGCAGCTCGCGCCGCAGCGGCGGGCTCCAGCCGCCGCCGAACAGCCGATGGCGCAACGTGAAGCGCTCGAGGCGAAAAAAACCCTGATGCAGCAGCTCGCGCCCGAGCAGTTCGACATCATCATGCGAAAACTGCTGCAACACCCTCGACCTCAACCGGTGTTGCCGTAGAGTTCGCCGCCCTGGGCGCGGAATTCGCTGGCCTTCTCGGCCAGACCGCTGTCGATGGCCGCATCCGGACCATCGAGCCCGCGCTCGCGGGCATATTCGCGCACCTGCTGGGTGATCTGCATCGAGCAGAATTTGGGGCCGCACATCGAGCAGAAGTGGGCCACCTTGCCCGACTCCTTCGGCATGGTGGCGTCGTGGTAGGCACAGGCGGTGTCGGGGTCGAGCGCCAGCCTGAACTGGTCCTCCCAGCGGAATTCGAAGCGCGCCTTCGACAGCGTGTCATCCCACAGTTGTGCGCCGGGATGCCCCTTGGCCAGGTCGCCGGCATGGGCGGCGATCCGGTAGGCGATCAGCCCCTGCTTCACATCCTCGCGGTCGGGCAGGCCCAGATGCTCCTTTGGGGTGACATAGCAGAGCATCGCGCAGCCGAACCAGCCGATCATCGCCGCACCGATGCCCGAGGTGATGTGGTCGTAGCCGGGCGCGATGTCGGTGGTCAGCGGCCCCAGCGTGTAGAAGGGCGCCTCGTCGCAGCATTCGAGCTGCTTCTCCATGTTCTCCTTGATCAGTTGCATCGGTACATGGCCGGGCCCCTCGACCATGGTCTGCACGTCATGCCGCCAGGCGATGCGGGTCAGCTCGCCCAGAGTCTCGAGCTCGGCGAACTGGGCAGCGTCGTTGGCATCGGCGATGGAACCGGGACGCAGGCCATCGCCCAGCGAGAAGGAGACATCATAGGCCTTCATGATCTCGCAGATTTCATCGAAGTGGGTGTAGAGAAAGTTCTCCTGGTGGTGGGCGAGGCACCACTTGGCCATGATCGAACCGCCGCGCGAGACGATGCCGGTCAGCCGGTTGGCGGTCAGCGGCACATAGCGCAGCAGCACGCCGGCATGGATGGTGAAGTAGTCCACCCCCTGTTCGGCCTGCTCGATCAGCGTGTCGCGGAAGATCTCCCAACTCAGCGCCTCCGGCTTGCCGTCGACCTTCTCCAGTGCCTGGTAGATCGGCACCGTGCCGATCGGCACCGGCGAGTTGCGGATGATCCACTCGCGGGTCTCATGAATGTGCTTGCCGGTCGAGAGATCCATCACCGTGTCGGCACCCCAGCGGATCGCCCAGACCAGTTTGTCGACCTCCTCGGCGATCGAGGAGGTGACCGCCGAGTTGCCGATGTTGGCATTCACCTTGATCAGAAAGTTGCGGCCGATGACCATCGGCTCCAGTTCGGGATGGTTGATGTTGGCCGGAATGATCGCCCGCCCTCGGGCCACCTCCTGTCGCACGAACTCCGGCGTCACCTCGAGCGGCATCTCGGCGCCGAAGCTGCGGCCACGATGCTGCCGCTGCAACAGGCCCTGCTCGCGCGCCTGCTCCAGATAGAGATTCTCGCGCAGGGCAACGAACTCCATCTCGGGCGTGATGATGCCACGCCGCGCATGGCCGAGCTGGGTGACATTGCTGCCGGTTCGGGCACGGCGCGGCAGCGGTGGCTGCGGGAAGCGCAACTCCGCAGTCTTGAGGTCGTTCTGCCGTTGCCGGGCGTAGCGTGAACTGAATGCGGCCAGTGGTTCGCTGTCGCCACGCGCGCTGATCCAGTCGGCCCGCAACGGCGGCAGCCCGGCACCGAGATCGATCTGCTGCGTGGTGTCGGTGTAGGGTCCGGAGCTGTCATAGACCCGCAATGGCGGATTCGCCGTCGTGCCGGTGGGCGAAAGCGTGATCTCCCGACAGGGCACGCGCAGGTCGTCGCGGCTGCCGACCCGATATTGCTTGGTCGAACCAGCCAGCGGCCGGGTGCTCTGGGCGGGCAGGCGCATCGCGTCGGATGCCGGGATTTCTCGTGATGAGCTCATGGTCATGGTCCGGGGTCCTGGGCCGGTTACGCTATCCGATGATGCAATCGCTGTCGAGCCGCGCGATGGTCCGGTTTTTTTGATATGCTTAGCAAGCTAACGATCACACTGATAACTCCGATATCCAGCAAGGAAAAAAACAACCATGAAGGTGACGGCAAGAACCGCTCTGCCCACACTGCTGGGCTGCCTGTTGAGCCTCGGACTGCAGGCCGAGAACCTGGCCGAGGTCTATCAGAACGCCATCGACAACGACCACCGGCTGAAGGCGGCGCGCGCCACCTATCAGGCGCAGCATGAGATCGTCTTTCAGGCCCGTGGCGTGCTGGCACCCGACGTCCGGCTCGATGGCAGTGCCACCCGCTCCTATGTCGACAGCCAGGCCAGCGATTACAAGGTGCACATCAATGGCCATGGCTATGGCCTGAAGCTCAACCAGCCGGTGTTCAACCTGCAAGCCTGGTATGGCTACAAGCAGGCCCAGGCGATCGACCTGCGCGCCGCTGCCGACCTGTCGGCCGCCGAGCAGGATCTGATCATCCGCACCGCCGCCGGCTACTTCGATGTGCTGCGCGCCAGCGATGACCTGCGTTCGGTCCAGGCCGAGGAGACCGCAGTCAAGCGTCAGCTCGACCAGGTCAGCGAGCGTTTCAAGGTGGGTGTGTCAGCGATCACCGATGTGCAGGAGGCGCAGGCGGCCTATGACCTCACCGTGGTCAACCGCATCAATGCCGAGAACCAGGTCGAGGTCTCCTTCCGGGTGCTCGAAGCCATCACCGGCGTGCGTTACAACCGCCTGTCGACGCTGAGCCCGACCTTCCCGATCGTCCGGCCCGAACCGGCACAGCCCGAACCCTGGATCGATCAGGTTCTGGCCAACAACTACGGGCTGAAGAGCCTCGAGCAGAGCGTCGAGGCCGCCAGGCAGAACGTCCAGGTCAAGCGCGCCGCCCACTATCCGACCGTTTCGCTGTTCGGCCGCTATCAGGATGACTACACCAACAATGCACCTGAACTGGTTGTGGGCACTCAAAGATTCCAGCTCAGGAACACCGATCAGGACACCTCCTCCTACGGCCTGGAACTGAAAATGCCGCTGTTCACCGGCGGGCTGATCTCCTCCCAGGCGCGGCAGGCTGCCTACGAGCATGAGGCGGCCAACGAAAACCTCGAGACCGTTCGCCGCAACCTGACCCAGACCACCCGCATCCTGCACAGCCAGTTGCTGACCGATGTCGAGCGGGTCAAGGCGCGTCAGCAGGCTGTCACCTCGAGCGAGAGTGCGCTGAAGGCAACCGAGGTGGGCTATGAAGTGGGTACGCGGAACATCGTCGAACTGCTGCAGTCGCAACGGATGCTCTACGCCACCCAGCGCGAATATGCCCGCTCACGCTATGACTACGTGGTCCGCTATCTGCAACTGAAGCAGGCGACCGCCCAGCTGGCGCCGACCGACCTGCTCGATCTCAACGCCTGGCTGCAAGCGCCCGGCAGCGTCAAGCCCTGATCAGCTTCGGTCACACCTGCGGCAGGTGGTGCTCCAGCAGCGCCAGCAGCCGCAGGGTGGCACCGCGGTTGCCCTCGACCACTGCACAGCCGGCGCCGCCCATCTGCGTGCGCCGCACCCTATCGGCCAACAGCAGCAGGAGCTGTTCAAGCAGCGCCTGCTGATCCTCGACCACCCGTGCGGCACCGGCCTGCAACAGCAAGGCCCTGGTCTCGTTGAAGTTGAACAGATGCGGACCACTCAACACCGGCCGACCGAGCGCGGCGGGCTCGAGCAGGTTGTGTCCTCCCACCGGCACCAGACTGCCGCCGACGAAGGCCAGGTCGGCCAGCGCATACCACAGCTGCAACTCGCCCATGGTGTCGCCCAGCAGCAGCTGGGTGGCAGCGGTGACCCGCGCGCCGCTCGAGCGGCGACACTGCTTGAAGCCCATTTCATCGACCAGCCGGGCGACGGCATCGAAGCGCTGCGGATGGCGCGGCACCAGAATCAGCAGCGTATCGGGCAGTTTCTCCAGCAACTGGCGGTGCACGCTCAGCAGCAGCGGCTCCTCGCCCTCATGGGTGCTGCCGGCCACCCAGACCGGTCGTCCCCCCAGTGACCAGTGCACCCTGAGCCGTTCGGCCTCGCTCACCAGCCGCGGATCGACGGCATGATCGAACTTGAGGTTGCCGGTCACCACCATCCGCTCGGCCGGCAGACCCAGCTCGACGAAGCGCTCACCATCCTGCCGATGCTGCGCCGCCACCAGTGTCATGCGCTGCATCATCGCGCGGCTCACTCCGCCGATGCGGGCATAGCCCTGCGCCGAGCGCTGCGAGAGCCGGCCGTTGGCAAGAATGGCCGGCACCTGCAACTGCTGCAGACGCGCCAGCAGATTGGGCCACAGCTCGGTCTCCATGAAGATCGCCAGCGCCGGGCGGGCACGACGCAGAAAGGGGTCAAGAAAGATCGGCAGGTCGTAGGGGAGATAACAGTGCTCGACACGATCGCCGAACAGAGTGCGCACCCGCGCCGATCCGGTGGCGGTGGTCGAGGTGATCAGCAACCGACCCTGCGGAAAGCGCTCGAGCAGCGCCTCGACCAGCGGCCGGGCCGCCATGGTTTCGCCAAAGGAGACCGCATGAATCCAGATGCAGGGCTGATCCACCTTGAGCGTGCAACGGCCAAACCGTTCGGCGATGCGCTGCCGGTAACCCGGCTCGGCCCGCGAACGCCAGAGCAGTCGCAGCAGCAGCGCCGGCAGCAGCAGCGCCAGCAGCAGCGTGTAGAGCCCGCGCAGCAGCCGTTCGCTCAGGCTCGAGACCGGTTGCGGCAGTTCGGCATCGCTCACTCGGCACCTTGTCGCGCGGCCATCTTTTCGATCATCGCCGTGGTCGAGCAGGCTTCGACGTAGTCGAGCACCCGCACCTCGCCGCCCTGCGCGCGCACGAAGTCGGCGCCGGCAATCTGCTCCGGCCGGTAATCACCGCCCTTCACCAGCAGGTCGGGCTTCAGCAACCGGATCAGCCGCTCCGGCGTCTCCTCGCTGAAGGCGACCACCCAGTCGACCGCGGCCAGCGCGCCGAGCACCGCCATCCGCTGTGACAGCGGGTTGATCGGCCGGCCTGTGCCCTTGAGTCGACGCACCGACTCATCGCTGTTGACCGCCACGATCAGACGATCCCCCAGCGCACGGGCCGCAGCGAGATAACTGACGTGACCGGTATGGAGCAGATCGAAACAGCCATTGGTGAAGACCACCCGCTCGCCACGCGCCTGCGCGGCTTCCACCATGGCCTGCAGGGCCGATTCGCTCATCACCCCGCGCGGTGGCGTCTCGGCCGCCGCGTCGGCCCGCAGCAGTTCATCGGCGCTGACGGTGGCGGTACCGAGTTTGCCGACCACCAGGCCGGCGGCACGGTTGGCCAGCACCATGGCCCGTTCGAGCGATTCGCCGCCGCCGAGCGCTGCCGCCAGCACCGCGATCACGGTGTCGCCGGCACCCGTGACATCGTAGACCTCCCGCGCCTGCGCCCTCAGGTTGATCGGATCGCCCTCCCGCGGTACCAGCAGCATTCCCTGCCCGCCACGGGTCACCAGCAGTGCGGTCAGATCGAGCCGCGCCGTCATCGCTCGCGCCTTGCCGATCAGCTCGGCTTCATCGGCGCAGCGCCCGGCCACCTGCTCGAACTCGGCCTGGTTGGGCGTCAGCAGGGTCGCACCACGGTAGCGGTCGAACTCACTCCCCTTGGGGTCGACCAGCACCGGCATCGCCACCGCCCGTGCCGCCTGGATCAGCGGTTGCGGATCGGCCAGCGTCCCCTTGGCATAGTCGGAGAGCAGCAGCACCTGACTGCGTTTGAGCGCCTCGTGCAGTGCCTGCGAAGAGAGCGCTGGCATCGGGTCGAAGCGCTCCTCGAAGTCGAGCCGCAGCAGCTGCTGGTTGCGGCTGATCACTCGCAGCTTGGTGATGGTGGGGTGGGCAGCCGAATGCTGAAAGTGACAGCGCACGCCGGCATCGACCAGGATCTGCGTCAACCGCTCACCCATCTCATCGACGCCGACGACGCCGGCCAGCTCGACCGACACACCCAGCGCGGCGAGGTTGCGGGCGACATTGCCGGCACCGCCGGCGCGCTCCTCGATCCGGGTCACCCGCACCACCGGCACCGGCGCCTCGGGGGACACCCGCTGGGTGTCGCCATGCCAGTAGCGGTCGAGCATCAGATCACCCACCACCAGGGCGCGCACATGCTCGAACGGGGGCAGGGAGGCTCTCATGGAGTGGTCGGTCTCACGCAGCATCGGTTGGAACGTCCTGGCATAGGCCCAAATGAGCCGCTGCCGTATTATAGGCGCTTTGGTTTTCGGGAATGGTTATGGAACAGGTTGAATTGCCGATCGACATCGACCAGGTCAAGGGCTTTCTGCACCCTGACGAAGGCGCAGCGCTCTACCGGCAGGCGTTGATCGCCAGCCGCCTTGGACCTTGCCTGGAGATCGGCAGCTACTGCGGAAAATCGACCCTCTACCTCGCCGCCGCCTGTCGTCAGACCGACGCGCTGCTCTATGCGATCGATCATCACGGCGGTTCGGAGGAGCATCAACTCGGCGAGGAGTACCACGATCCGGAGCTCTACGACCGCGAAGAGGCGGTGATGGACAGCTTCCGCACCTTTCGCCGCAACCTGCGCCGTGCCGGTCTCGACGCACAGGTGGTACCGATCGTCGCCCCCTCGGCACTGGCAGCTCGCCACTGGAACACGCCGCTCGGCATGGTCTTCATCGATGGTGGCCACAGCCTGGAAGCAGCGCTGACCGATTACCGCTGCTGGGCCGGCCACCTCGTGCCGGGCGGCATTCTCGCCATCCATGACATCTTTCCCGACCCGCGCGATGGCGGTCAGGCCCCCCATCAGATCTATCAGCTTGCGAGCGCCTCGGGGCTATTCGAACAGCTCCCGATGGCCCGCACTCTGGGGCTGCTGCGCCGCCTCTAGCAGATTGACCTCGGTGAAGAGCCGCGCGGCCGGGGTCGCCTCGGCCAGCGCATCGGCGGCCAGCAGCACCGCTCCGGCAGTCCAGGTGGGCTGTTCATCGGGCCAGAGCAGGTCGAGGCTGAACTGGTAGCCAGTCCAGTAGACGCCATTCTCGCAGCGGAACTGGTGCAGCCAGCTGAAGAGTTCGTTGGCCTTGTGCCGCTCGCCCGCCGCCAGCAGCGCCAGCGTCAGCTCGCAGGACTCCGCCACCGTCACCCAGGGTTCGTCGCTGACGCAGCGGCAACCGAGCTCATGTTCGACAAAGCTGCTCCAGCGCGTCTGCAACCGTTGCCGGGCAGCCGCACCGCGCACCACGCCCCCCAGAATCGGATAGAACCAGTCCATCGAGTAGCGTGTCTTGCTCTGATCGAACCGCTCGGGGTGGTTGCGCAGCGCATCGCCCAGCCGTTCGCGCGCCAGTGACCACTGTGGCCTGGCATGGCCCAGCACCGTGGCGATGTTGAGGGCACACTCCAGGCTCTTGTGCACCGAACTGCAACCGGTGACCAGCGCCTGCGCACGGGGCACTCCTTCGGCATCAATCGCCCAGGGGATGGTGCCACGCCGGCACTGCAGGGCCACCACATGGTCGATGGCCCGCTCGACGGTGCGCCACATGCGGCGCAAGAAGGTCTCGTCGGTGGTGATCAGGTAGTGGTGCCAGACGCCGGTGGCCACATAGGCGGTGAAGTTGCTCTCCTTGCGCGCCTCGGCATCCAGCACCGGCTGGCCCTGTTCATAGCGTGCCCACCAACTGCCATCCTCCAGCTGCCACTGCCGCAGCCAGTCATAGGCCTGCTCCGCCTCCTCCAGATGGCCGGCAATGCTCAGCCCCATGGCGGCTTCGGTGTGATCCCAGGGGTCGAAATGGCCACCGTGAAACCAGGGAATGGCGCCGTCGCTGCGTTGCACGTCGAGAATGTAATCGATTGACGGACGAAAATAGTCGAGCGGCAGAGCGCCTTTGGAGAGGTATAACTGGGTCACGATCTCATCCCTTCGTGAAGTACATGACGACGCTTTTTCCAATCAACGGGTTGAGCAGGCGCTCGGCGGTTTGGGTCAGCCAAGGCTTTTTCAGCAAATCCCACACCAACAGCTTGTGATACCACTTCACCAGCCAGGAGTGGTCACGTCTTGACCAGAGCAGGCATTGCAGCCACCAGTAGGGGCTGTGCAGCGCATGGGCATGGTGGCGGTCGTAGCAGCTGAATCCAAGCCGTTCGATGTCGGACTGGAGCGCTCCGGCATCAAAGATTCGCACATGCCCACCCTCGACCTCGTGGTAGGCATCGCTCAGCAGCCAGCAGATCTTCTCCGGCCAGAAACGCGGCACACTGGCGACAAAGGTGCCGCCCGGACGCAGGACTCTGACGATCTCCGCCAGCGCGCCCCGATAGTTGGGAATGTGCTCCAGCACCTCGGAGCATACTACGGTATCGAAACTGCCATCGGCAAAAGGCAGCCGCAGCGCAGTGCCCTGCAACAGCGCAAGGCGCTTGTTCGGGTTGTCCGGTTCGGCAAAGTCACGGAAACGGCTCTGGCTGGTCTGAAGATCCTTCCAGCCGAGGTCGATCCCCACCGCCAACACCTCGGCTGCCATGTAGAAGGAGATGACATGCCGCCCTTCGCCACAGCCGAGGTCGAGCACCCGGTCACCCGGTCGCAGCGCGAAACGGTCGAGGTCAACGGTCAGCATGGGTCAGCAGCGTCTGGTAGTAGTCGGTCATCTGCCGGGCAGTCACCTGCCAGCTGAACTGCTGCTCGATGCGCCGGCGGGCCGCCTCCCCCAACTCTTCGCGCCGTGCCGGATCCTCCAGCAATTCGGCAATGGCACTGGCGAGTGCGACGGCATCGCCCGGCGGCACCAGCACACCGGCATCTCCCACCACTTCGGGCAGCGCGCCGCCGGTGGTCGAGATCACCGGCACGCCGCAGGCCATCGCCTCACCGGCCGGCAGCCCAAAGCCTTCATACAGCGATGGCACCACCGCCAGCGTGGAGCGTGCATAGAGCTGCGCCACCTCTGCGGTCGAGAGCCCGCGCACGAAACGCACCCGGTCGGCCAGCCGCAGCCGTTCGATCAGCCGCTCGGTGTGACCGCCCGGTTTGGGTTGCCCCAGCACCACCAGCCGCAGCGCCGGATAGTCCGGCACCAGCCGGGAAATCGCCTCCAGCAGGTGGTCGAGCCCCTTGAGCGGAGCATCGGCACTGGCCGTCGCCATGATCTGGAACGGCTCGCGCGGCAGTTCCGGACAGGGTCGGAATTCGTCGGTGTCGATGCCGTTGTAGACCAGGTTGATCGACTCGATCGGCAAGCCAAAGGCCTCGGCAATGTCACGGCGAGAGCACTCCGAAACCGTCACCAGATGGTTCAGCTCCCGCGCCACCGCCTTCTGCATGGTCAAAAAGGAGTGCCAGCGCCGGATCAGCAGTCGATGCCAGCCGTTGCGGGCGCTGTCGAGGGCAATCTCCAGATCACGGGTGATCGGATGGTGAATGGTGGTGACGGTGGGAATGCCCCACTGTTGCAACTGCAACAGCCCGTAGCAGAGGCTCTGGTTGTCATGCACCAGATCATACTGCTGGCGGCGATCGCGAAAGTGGTGGACCAGGCGGCGCCCGAAGGTCTCCGGTTCGACGAAACCGCCAGTCAGCTTGCCCCAGTATTCGAAGCGGTTGATCGGATCGCGCAGCGCGCGCAGGCTGGCATGGGGAAATAGAGAGGTCTGCGCAAAAAGATCAAGGCTGGGCAGCTTGACCAGCCTGACTCGCGGATCGAGTTGCGGATAGGGGGGGCCGGAGATCACATCGACGCTGTGACCGGCCTCGACCAGCGCCTTGCTGAGAAAGCGCAGGTAGACCCCCTGCCCTCCGCAATAGGGGTGACTGCGGTAGCCCAGCAGCGCGATGCGCAGCGGACGCTCGATGGCCATTGCATCGAGCGGTGGTCGTCGTTCAATCACTGCCGAAGCCAGCGCCATCAGGTATCCATACATCGATCAGGTCGAACTGCCACCCGGCATGGTCATCCCTCGCCGCATCAGGGCTGGTATGAAAAAACGTGCCAGAACCGGGCACTTGAGCCGGTGAATTCTACTTGACTGATCAACAATCAGGCAAGAAACAAGCAGTTACGGCTTGGCAGCAGACCTTGATTTGACCTAGGATAACGACCGTCGCCGCTGTGCGGTACCCCCTCCACTCCACTGAAAACGAGCCACCATGCAGACCCTGCGCAACCTACCGCTTCTGTTCCTTTCGCTCTGTGTCGTCCTGCTGCTGTCGCTGCAGGGTTGTACCGGCAACCGCTATGACCGCAGCACCGGAGAGCGGCTCGATGATGCGGTCATCACCACCCGGGTGAAGTCGAACATCATCGCCAACCCGCACCTGAAATTCTTCGACATCACCGTCGACACCTTCAGGGGCGTGGTGCAGTTGGGCGGCTTTGTCGACAACGAGAAGATGATTCGGTTGGCCGAGAAGGTGACCGCCGAGACTCCGGGCGTGGTCAAGGTGAACAACCGGATCGCCGTCAAGCCTGCCAACGGCCACTGAACCGGCACAGCGGTCAAGACCTCTCCGAAACAGCACCACACAGGGCCCGCCTCATGGATCTGGGCATTCGCAACCGGGTGGCGCTGGTCACCGGCAGCCACCGCGGCACTGGCCAGGTGATTGCGCAGCGGCTGGCCACCGAGGGGGTCAGGGTCCTGAGCCACGGTCCCACGGCCGACAGCGAACCCGCCGCGGGCTGCCTCGGCCATCTGTGGGGCGATCTTACCACCGACGAAGGTGCCGCTCAGGTGGTGACACAGGCCAGGGCGCTGTGCGGTGGAGTCGACATCCTGATCAACAACCTCGGCGCCGCCGAAGCGGGCCAGTGGGGCGAGTTGACCACCGCCGACTGGTTGGCGAGCTATCAGCTCAATGTGCTGTCGGCCAGCCGCATGATCGATGCCTGGCTGCCGGGCATGAAGCAGCAAGGCTGGGGCCGGATCCTGCAACTGGGCACCCTCGGCACCGACCGGCCTGGTGGCAGCATGCCGCACTACTACGCTGCCAAGGGGGCGCTGCTGACCCTCACGCTTGGTCTGGCCCAGAGCCTGCCGGCCAGCGGCATCACCGTCAACATCCTCTCGCCCGGACTGATTCTGACGCCGGAGGTCGAGGCCAGCTTCCGCCGCCGGGCCCAACGTCAGGGCTGGGACGGTGACTGGTCGCAGATCGAGGCGCGCAGCGTGCAGGAGCGCCATCCCAACCTGATCGGCCGCATCGCCCGTCGTGACGAAGTGGCCGATCTGGCACTGTTCCTGGTCAGTGAGCGCGCCAGCTTCATCACCGGGCAGAACATCCGCATCGATGGCGGTGCGCTGCTGTGCAGTGCCAGCACCACTCAGGGGCAGGTCTGACCTTCAGCTGTCGCCGCCAGCTCCGCAAGCGTCATGCGTCCCACTGCCCCCTGCTCGGCCTGCATCAGCCGCTGATGGAGCTGCTCGACAGCCGCCGGCAATGGTACGGTCGGCGTTGCTGACGGCTCACCCCCCTCGTCCAGAAGACGCAGCAGTGCCGCCAGCTCGATCTGCGCCGGTTCACACGCCAGCCGGCAGGCTTCGGGCGCGGTGGCCTGGCGTGTCAGCAGACCCGCGACCCCCAGCAGGTCGACCACCGCGCTGACACTCCAGATCGGTGTCTGCAACCGCTCGCTCAGTGACGCCAGCGTCACGCCCTCCTTCCGCTGCGCGCTGCACGCCAGCTGATGCATGATCGACAGGCCGAGCAGACGGGTCAGACTGCCGCCGACCCACAGCTCGTTGCGCTCGCTCTTCATCTGCGCCGGATTCTGCAGATAAAAGGCGACAGCGGCTCCAAGCAGCAGGATCAGCCAGCTCCAGAACAGCCACAACAGCAGCAGAATCAGCACCGCGAAGCCCGAATAGATCGCCTCGTAGTGGGCCGATGAGATCAAAAAGCCGGAGAAGATCCGTCCACACAGCTGCCACAGCAGGCTGGCCACCGTCGAACCGGTGAATGCCGCAGAGAGCCGGACCGAGGTGTTGGGCACCAGCAGATAGACAGCGCCGATCATCAGCGCCGCCAACAACACCGGCAGCAGCCAGGAGAGTTGCAGCAGCAGGCTGCTCACCGCCCCCAACGCCAGCAGATGGTGCATCAGGGTGCTGTTCATCACCACGGCGATCGCACCCATCAGCACGACCAGCAGCAGCGGACCCAGCAGCACCAGCAGCAGACAGTGGCCGATGAGCTGCAAAAAGGTGCGATGGCGCCGCACCCGCCAGATCAGATTGAGCGACCGTTCGACCTTGTAGATCAGCGTGACGGCGACATAGACCAGCAGGATCAGACCGATCGAACCGAGCGGTGCGATGTCGATGCGCTCGATGAAGTCGATGACGGTTCTGTTCACCGTCTCGCCCCGCTCACCGAGCGGCTGCAAAAACCCATGCAGCAGCGGCAGCAGTTGATCCGGCAATCCAAACAGCTTGATCACCGCGACGCCCAGCGCCATCAGCGGCACCAGTGACAACAGCGTGGTGTAGACCAGACTGGTGGCGTGCAGAGGAAGTGGACCGTAGAAAATGTCACGCAGCATGACGTAGAGCAGCCGTGTCGGCCACAGCAGTCGGCGCCGCCAGCCCGGCAGAGCGTCATCTTCAGCAAAGAGCCGCTTCTCGATCCGGCGCAACAGCAGAAAATCCATCTCGGTCCGCATCGGCCGGGTCACCTGCACCGGATCAGAATCAGCTCCCGGTCGGTCACCACCGCATCGAGCGGGACATCCCAGGTCGCCATCGGCAGTTGGGGCCGCTCCTGAAAATGGTGGGCAACGCCCACCAGCAACGGGCGCGATGGCCAGGGGCGATCCAGCGCAAAGGTCCGGTCATAGTAGCCACCGCCCATTCCCAGCCGCGCCCCACTGCGGTCAAACGCCACCAGCGGCAGCAACACCAGATCGAGCGACCAGGCCGGCGTCAGCACCTGCCGGCGCAGATCGGGCTCCGCAATGGCATAACGGTTCAGAATCAGCCGCTCACCGGGCCGGTGCGGCGCAAACAGCAGACGGTTGTGGGCAAAGGGGTGCAGGATCGGCAGAAAACCCTGCGCACCACGGGCCTGGCCACGCAGCAGTGCGCTGGTCGGATCGATCTCGCCATCGCTGGCCAGATAGTGACCGATGCGTCGGCTGTGGAGAAAATGCAGCCAGCCGGCCAGATGGCGCGCGACCGAAGCGGCAGCCTGGCGCTGCGCGGAAGCAGAGAGGGCGCGACGCTGGCGACGCAGTTCGCGCCGCAGTGGCCGCAGATCACTCATGCAGGGAGCTCCCCGAGAACGCCGCTGTCGGTAGAGCCCTTGAACCAATAGAGTCCAAGGCGGCGGTCACTGAGGTGAATCAGGCTTTCCGACCAGCGGACATGCACACCATCACCTGCTGGCGACCTCCAGTTTTCAGAGAATCGGCTCGGGGACATACCCGACTGGCCAACGCCCCAGGGAGCTGGCTTGAGTATAGCAGCGTCAGCGCCAAAGCAGCATCTTTCGAGAATCGGAAAACCGGACGGGCATCTTCACACTGCACCGTGCGGCAACTCATTCGCCAGGCAGCAGCTGTGTCAGCGCCACATCGAGCTTGTCATGCAGATGTTGCCGGCCCTGCTCCAGCAGCAGGCGCTGCTGCTCGCTGCGCAGGTAGTCGTGGGCGATGTTCAGCGCCGCCATCACCGCGATGCGCTCCATGCCGATGATCGAACCGCTGCTGCGAATGCCGCGCATCTTCTCATCGAGATAGCGGGCGGACTCCGCCAGCGCCGCGCGCTCCTCCACCGGACAGCTCACCTGAAACGATTTGTCCAGGATCTGGATGGTCAGCGTACAGTTTTCGCCCTTTTCAGCCATGACTCACTCCTGATCCAGCGCCTTGAGCCGTTTGATCATCTCGACCACCTGCTGCCGGGCATGGTGCTGCTGTTCGACCAGCCGCGTCCGCTCACCACGCCAGGTCGATTCACTGGCGCGCAGCCGGGCATTCTCCTTGCTCAACTGCTCGCAACGGCCGATCAGCAGGTCGATTTTGCGTTCAAGATCAGCAATGGCCGGGTCAAGGTGGTTCATGAGGCTCTTTCAGGGCGATGCAGAATCGATTCGATCAACTATAGAGCGCCGGGCACCATCGATCAATCGCTGCACGGCGATGGCGTCAACGATGCTGCTTGCCACCGCTTGCATCGTCCGCCGCGCAAAACTAAGCTCGCGCCACCGCTTCGACAGGTGGATGCTTCGATGAGAGAGCGCTTCGCATGGCTGCGCCTGGCAGCCCTTTTCGCCACCCTTGGCAGCAGCCTGCCACTGCTGGCCGATGATGGACGCCCGATCGGCGAGGTCAGTACGGTGTTCAAGTTCCTGACCCCGAATGACAAGATCAAGATCCATGCGTTCGAGGATCCCGCCGTGGAGGGGATCACCTGCTACATCAGCCGGGCGGTGACTGGCGGACTCAAGGGGGCGTTCGGCGTTGCCGAAGACACCTCCGATGCCAGCATCTCCTGCCATCAGACCGGCCCGATCCGCTTTCGAAGCGCGATCGCCGCCGGAAAAAATGGCGAGGAGGTGTTCAACGAGCGCCGTTCGCTGCTGTTCAAGGAGCTGCATGTCACCCGTTTTCATGACGCCCAGAGCAACACGCTGGTCTACATGACCTGGAGCGACCGGCTGATCGAGGGCTCGCCGCGCAATTCGATCTCGGCGGTGCCGCTGGCCGCCTGGAATGGTGTCGCCGCCCAGCCAGCGCGGTTCGATCGCTGACTTCGACCTCAGCGTCGCCGCCATGCCAGCGCAACCACCGAGATCAGATAGGTTGCACTGGCCAGCAGGATGATGGTCGCACCAGCCGGCAGATCAGGTCCGTAGGAGAGCGCCAGCCCGGCAAAGGTGAAGAGCATGCCCAGCAGGGTGGCACCCACCATCATCCAGCCGAGCGTGCGCACATAGTGGCCACTGACGGCGGCGGGCAGCGTCAGCAGCGCAATCACCAGAATCAGCCCCACCATCTGGATCAGCACCACCACGGTCACCGCGATCAGCACCAGCAGCAGCGGGTAGTAGAACGCCACCCTGATGCCACGCAACCGGGCGAACTCCTCGTCAAAGACCACCGCAAGAAACTGCTTCTGGAACAGCAGCACCAGCAGCAGCACGATCAGGTCGAGCCAGGCCATTCGCCACAGTTCAGAACTCGGCACCAGCAGAATGTTGCCGAACAGGTAGCTCATCAGATCGACGTTGTAGCCGGGCGTGCGCGCCATCAGCAGGATGCCGACGGCCATCCCTGCTGCCCACAGTGCGCCGATCACGGTGTCCTCATGTTCGCGCCAATGCAGATTGACCCAACTGATCAACAGCGCCGCCAGCACCGCCGCGACCAGTGCGCCATCCATCGGGTCGCCACCGAAGAAGTAGGCAACCCCCATCCCGCCCAGCACCGAATGGGCAATACCGCCGGCCAGGTAACCGATGCGCTTGACCACCACATAGCTGCCAATCACGCCACAGGCCACGCTGGCCAGCAGGCCGGCGAACAGTGCCTGCCGCAGAAAGGGCTGGCTGGCCAGCGCCTGCAGAAAATCGCTCACCGCATCCCCTCGCCCGGCGTGTGGTGGGCATGTTCATGGTGGATCAGGTGCATCGGACGTCCATACATCTGCTCGATGTCACTGCTCTTGAGCTCAGTGGCCGGATGGCAGATCAGCGTGCGGTTGAGGCAGGCGACCCGGTTCACCTGCTGCGAGATGAAGCCGATGTCATGCGAGATCACCACGATGGCCATGCGCTGATTGAGCAGCCCCAGCAGGTCGAACAGCCCCTGTTCGCCCTGCTGGTCGATGTTGGCGGTCGGCTCATCCAGCAGCAGCAGCCTGGGTTCGGTCACCAGCGCACGCGCCACCAGCAGCCGCTGGAGCTGCCCGCCGGAGAGGTTGCCGATCGGACGGTTGGCCAGACCGCTGATGCCCACCTCGTCGAGGGCACGGGCGGTGGCCAGCCGATCGGCCCGGTTGAAACCGAACCAGCGCCGCGTCAGCCCCAGCCGACCCAGCATCACTGCCTGGGTGACGGTGATCGGAAAGTCGCGGTTGAACAGCGGATATTGCGGTACATAGCCGACCCAGCGGCGCGCTTCGCGTGGCGGGCGGCCGAAGAGCCGAATCGTGCCACCATCGGGCTGCCGCAATCCCAGAATCAGCTTGAACAGGGTGCTCTTGCCACTGCCATTGGGGCCGATCAGCGCCAGAAACTCACGCGGCTCGACCCGCAGGTCGATCTGCTCCAACAACGGAACACCTCCATAGGAGAAGCGGAGCCGGTCGATCTCGAGCGGCAATCGTTCGGTATTCATGGTGTGGGGTCTGCCAGCAGGGCACCCAACTGGCGCAGCGTGGCCGGCACATCCTCGGCCAGGTGGTCCACCTTGACGACACGGGCACCGAGGCTGTCGGCCACCATTTCAGCCACCCGCCGATCGGTCTGCTGCTCGACCAGAATCACGCGCACACCGGCCTGCCGACCCGCTTCGATCACCTGGGCCAGCGAGCGGGCACCGGGAGACTTGCCCTCGCGCTCGATGGCAATCTGGCGCAGTCCATAGGCATCGGCAAAGTAGCCAAAGGCCGGATGGTAGACCATGAAACTGGCGCCACGCCGGGAGGCCAATTGTGCACTCAACTCGGCATCGAGGGCGGTCAGCTCCTGCTCCAGCCGGCCATAACCCTGCTGATAGTGCACAGCCGCGGCCGGATCGGCGGCCATCAGTGCATCGCGCATGTTGGCCGCTTGACGCAGCAACAGTCCGGGCGCCAGCCAGAGATGTGGATCGGCAAGTGCCTCTGACTGCCGTGAATCACCATGATGATGCCCATCCATCTGCAGCCGCTCGATGCCGGCGGCGACATCGACCACCTGCAACGCCGGATGGAGCCCACGCACCTTGGGCAGCCAGACACGCTCGAAGGGCAGGCCAAGCTGAAAGTAGAGCTGGCTGCTGTCCAGTTCGCTCATCAACCGCGGGGTTGGCTCGTAGGTCTCGACGCCCTGCCCCGGCGGCACCACCTGCAGCACTTTCACCCGCGAACCGGCCAGGCGTTCGAGCAAATACTTCTGCGGTGCGATGGCGACCGCCACCCGCAATTCAGCCACCGCGAACGAACTGGCCAGGAGCCACAAAAAAAACAGTGCAAAGCGGCGACCCATGCGTGGCCTTGACCCAAAAGTTTTCATTATATCCATTCACGAGATAAAGCCGTCGCCTTCGCCGATGGCGCACAGCGCATGCTTCTGAAAAAAAGAAACCCCGACGGTCGCCGGGGTTTCATCGACAGCCGAACCGCACGGGCGCGGTCAGCGCAACGGGGGTCAGCCGAGATTCTGGTTGACGAACTCCCAGTTGACCAGCGACCAGAAGCCCTTCAGGTAATCGGGGCGGACGTTGCGATAGTCGATGTAGTAGGCATGTTCCCACAGATCGACCGTCAGCAGCGCGGTCAGGTTGGCATCGGTCAGCGGCGTGGCAGCGTTGCTGGTGTTGACGATGTCGAGTGATCCATCGGCCTTTTTGACCAGCCAGGTCCAGCTGGAACCGAAGTTGTTGACCGCCATGTCATTGAACTTGGCCTTGAAATCATCAAAGGAGCCGAACGCCTTGTTGATGGCCTCGGCAATCTTGCCGGTGGGCGCACCGCCACCTTTCGGGCTCAGGCTGTGCCAATAGAAGGTGTGGTTCCACACCTGCGCGGCATTGTTGAAGACACCGCCCGATGAGCTCTTGATGATCTGTTCGAGCGTCTTGCCTTCGAACTCGGTGCCCTTGATCAGGCCGTTGAGCTTGTCGACATAGGTCTTGTGATGCTTGCCGTAGTGGAACTCCAGCGTCTCTTTGGAGATGTGCGGCTGCAGGGCATCCATCGCGTAGGGCAATTCTGGCAGGGTAAACTGGCTCATGCTGTGATTCTCCTTCGACTCACCAGTGGTTAATGGCCCAGCTATTGTATCAACTATCCCCCGCCATGGCGCCTGCCGATTCGATTGAGTGCCGCTGTCGCGCCAGCCCCCGTCAGCCCAGTGCCTGCTGATAGCCACCGCTGGCCGAACGGCGCGAATTGGCGACATGCAGCGCGGCCTGGTTCACCGCCTGCGCCACCTTCTGCTCGAGTTCGGCGCGCTCCTGTGGCGAGAGGTAGAACAGAAAGTCCACCTCGTAGCGCAGATAGCGCGGCGGCAGGTGGTTGAGCGCGACACAGGCCACATCGGCCAGATAGTCGCTGTCGTTTTCGCTGCTGTTGAAGCCAAGGGTCTGCCGAATCTGTTCGACGACCAGCCGCTCGTAGACGTTGTGAACCGAGGCAAAGGGCGATTCTGCCGACACGGGACGGGGTGGTGCACGGAACATGGTGAGTTTTCTCCGGTGAACAGGACATTGATCCTCACCGAAGTGTAGGCCAGAAGCGCCACTTGCGCCCGGCGCCTCAAGGCGATGGCCGGTCACGGCCGGCCATCGTCCTTGGCCGCCTCCTTGACCTGAACCAGAAAATCCTCGCGGCTGATCCTGAGAAGCAGCAACAGGCTCGACGCGACATAGACCGAGGAGTAGGTGCCGAACCCCACACCGATCAGCAGTGCCTTGGAGAAGCCATGAATCGCATCCCCGCCCAGAAAGAACAGCGCCAGCACCGCCAGAATCACGGTCAGGGAGGTGAAGATGGTCCGGTCGAGCGTCTGGGTGATGGAGATGTTGATCACCCGATAAGAGCTCTCCTTGCGAATCTTGCGGAAGCATTCGCGAATCCGGTCACCGACCACGATGCTGTCATTCAGCGAGTAGCCGATGATCGCCAGCACTGCCGCCAGCACGGTGAGGTCGAACTCCCACTGGAAGAGCGCAAAGGCACCGAGGGTGACCACCACGTCATGGAACAGCGCCAGCACCGCACCAACCGCGAACTTCCACGGAAAGCGCCAGGCGACATAGAGCAGCACGGCGATCAGCGCGACAAAGAGCGCCAGCAACCCTTTCTGCAACAGCTCATCGCCCACCTGTGAACCGACGAATTCAGCCCGCGTCAGAGTGACGCTGCCGCTGCGCTGCGGATCGAGCAGTTGCACGACCTCTTCACCCAGCCCGGCCTTGAACTCCCGGTGCAGCCGCACCAGCAGCTCATTCTGACTGCCGAAGTGCTGCACCACGGCATCGAGACCCGCACCATGCAGGGTGTCGCGCACCTGTTGCGGATCGGCGGGCTGGCTGAAGTGCAGCTCGATCAGTGAGCCACCCGAAAAGTCGAGCCCCAGATTGAAGCCACGCAGCGCAATCGCCAGCACCGCCACCACCATCAGAACGATGGAGAAGCCGCCGACCGGCTTGCGCCAGCCCATGAAATCAATGATCTTTTCATCCGCCATCCGGCCGCTGCTCCTGGTATCAGATCAACAGTTTTTTCACTTTGCGCCCACCGTAGATCAGGTTGATCAGCGCCCGTGAACCGGTGACGGCCGTGAACATCGAGACGATGATGCCGATCGACAGGGTGATGGCAAAGCCCTTCACCGGTCCGGTGCCGATCAGATAGAGGATGAAGGTGGCGATCAGGGTGGTCAGGTTGGAGTCGAGAATGGTCAGAAAGGCCCGGTCGAAGCCGGCGCTGATCGCCGCCTGCGGTGACATGCCGTTCTTCAGCTCCTCGCGGATACGGCCAAAGATCAACACGTTGGCATCGACCGCCATCCCCATCGCCAGCACGATGCCGGCAATGCCGGGCAGCGTGAGGGTCGCCGAGATCAGCGACATCACCGCCACCAGCAGCGCCAGATTCACCATCAGGGCCACATTGGCAATCAGGCCGAACAGCTTGTAGACCAGCACCATGAACAGCATCACCAGACCAATGCCGATCAGCGCCGACCGGGTGCCCAGACGGATGTTCTCCTGCCCCAGGCTCGGGCCGACGGTGCGCTCCTCGACAAAGACCATCGGCGCGGCCAATGCGCCGGCGCGCAGCAGCAGTGCCAGTTCGGCCGCCTCCTGCGGACTGTCGAGACCGGTGACCCGAAAGCTGTTGCCGAGCGGCGACTGAATGGTGGCCAGCGAAATGATCTTGCGTTCGTTGACCCGAACCGGCTCGCGCACCCGCTGCCCATCGCGTTCACGCTCGACCATGCGCACCTTCTGCTCGATGAAGAGCACGCCCAGACGGCGACCGACATTTTCGCGCGTCGCATCGAGCATGCGCTTGCCGCCACGGCTGTCGAGGTCGATGTTGACCTGCGGCCGGCCATTCTCGTCGTAGGAGGATTGCGCATTGGAGACGCTGTCGCCGGTGGTGACCACATCACGCTCCAGCCGCGCCTCGCCGAGCCGTTCGTCACGGAAGGCGAACTGCTCGCCCTTGGCCGGATCGCGCGCCTCCAGGCGGAACTCCAGGTTGGCGGTCTTGCCGAGGGTCCGCTTGGCCTGCGCGGTGTCCTGCACGCCGGGCAACTCCACCACGATGCGGTTGCTGCCCTGGCGCTGCACCAGCGGTTCAGCCACGCCCAGCTCATTCACCCGGTTGCGCAGGGTGGTGAGGTTCTGCTCCATCGCATAGTCGGCGATCTCCTTCACCTTGGCTTCGGTCAACCGCAGATCGAGAAAGAGCCGCTCCCCCTCGCCCCCTTCGGTCACCGCGAATTCACGGTACTGTCCGCGAACCCACTCCGCCGCCTTGGTGCGCTCCTCGGCCGTGTTGAAGTGCAGCCGCAACCGCCCATCCACCTGCGGCTCCAGCTGCCGGTAGCGCAGCTTCTCTTCGCGCAGCCGCTGGCGCAGTTCGGCCACATAGATCTCCTGCCGCTGCTTGATCGCCGCCTGGGTATCCACCTCCATCAGGAAGTGCACACCGCCACTGAGGTCGAGCCCCAGCTTCATCGCCTTGGCACCAATGGCCAGCAACCACTGCGGCGTGGTCGGCGCCAGGTTGAGGGCCACTACATGCCCCTCGCCCAGGCTCTGATCGATCACCGCCTTCGCCGGCAGTTGCTGGTCGCGCTGCTGCAGGCGGATCATCACACTGCCGTTGTCGAGCCGCTCGGCTGCCTGATGGCCAATGCCGGCCGCATCGAGTGCAGTGCCAAGCTGGGTGACCACCCCATCGGTCACCAGTTCGCCACTGCGCTCGCGCGAGATCTGGATGGCTGGCTGGTCAGGAAAGAAGTTCGGCGTGGCATAGATGAACCCATACAGGGTCACGGCCAGAATCAGCAGATTCTTCCAAAGCGGATAACGGTTCACCATGCCACCCTGTGCAGCTCGTCCGATCAGAATGCAGAAAAAAGGATAGAAGAGGGCCGAGCGGTCGCCTTCCGGACTCAGATCGCCTTCATCGTGCCCTTGGGCAGCGAGGCAGTGATGGCCTGGCGCTGGAACTTCAGTTCGATGTTGTCAGCCACCTGCAACACCACGAACCCCTCTTCGATCTTGGTGACCCGACCGATCAGCCCGCCGGTGGTGAGCACCTCATCGCCCTTGGCCAGCTCATCGATCAGCTTCTTGTGCTCCTTGGCCCGCTTGCTCTGTGGCCGCCAGATGATGAAGTAGAACAGCAACACGAAGCCGGCCAGCATGGCGATGTTGATCAGCTCCGCGCCAGGCGGCGGCGCGGCGGGTCCTTCTGCATGCGCCAAAGAAATGAGAGACAGCATTGATTGACAGACCTTTGATGAACAATAACAAGAGGTTGGATAAATTTTATTATCCGTTTTCGATGGCCTGCTGGCCATGAAAGTCGGCGACAAAGGCGGCTAATCTACCTTGTTCGATGGCGGTGCGCAAACCAGCCATCAGCGCCTGATAGTAGTGCAGGTTGTGCAATGTATTGAGCGTCGCACCGAGCATCTCGCCACATTTGTCCAGATGGTGCAGGTAGGCACGGCTGAAGTGGCGACAGGTGTAACAACCGCACTGGGGATCAAGCGGCGCCGTGTCATGCCGATAGCGGGCATTGCGAATCCGCACCTTGCCCTGACTGGTGAAGAGGTGACCATTGCGACCATTGCGGGTCGGCAACACGCAGTCGAACATGTCGATGCCCTGGCAGACGGCATGGACCAGATCCTCGGGCGTGCCGACACCCATCAGATAGCGGGGCCGATCGGCCGGCAACTCGGCGGCGCAGTGCGCCAGCGTCTGATACATCTCCGCCTTGGGCTCACCAACCGACAGGCCACCGATCGCATAGCCGTCAAAACCGATCTCGACAAGCCCGGCCAGCGACTGCGTGCGCAGCGCGTGGTACATCCCCCCCTGCACGATGCCGAACAGCGCCGCCGGATTGTCGCCATGGGCCTGCCTGCTGCGCGCGGCCCAGCGCAGCGACAGCTCCATCGACTCACGCGCCTGCTCGAAGGTGGCCGGATAGGGTGTGCACTCGTCAAAGATCATGACGATGTCCGCACCCAGTTCGCGCTGCACCTGCATCGACCGCTCGGGCGACAGAAAGACCTCGGCACCATCGACCGGTGAACGAAAGCGCACACCCGCCTCAGTGATGCGCCGCATCTGTCCCAGGCTGAACACCTGAAAACCGCCCGAATCGGTCAGGATCGGCCGCGGCCAGCCGATGAACTCATGCAGATCGCCATGGGCGCGCACCACCTCGGTGCCAGGACGCAGCATCAGATGAAAGGTGTTGCCGAGGATGATCTCGGCGCCCAGCGCCTCCAGATCACGCGGCATCATCCCCTTGACCGACCCATAGGTGCCGACCGGCATGAAGGCGGGCGTCTGCACCATCCCGCGCGGAAAGCGCAACCGCCCCCGCCGCGCCGCGCCGTCACTGGCCAGCAGCTCGAACTGCATGAAGCTGCTCACGAAGCGGCTCCGGCGCGCGGCCAGGGCAACTGCCCATGCTCGATCAACATCGCATCTCCATAGCTGAAAAAGTGATAACCCATCTCGACCGCGACCCGGTAGGCCTCCATCGTCTGCCGATGGCCGGCAAAGGCCGCCACCAGCATCAGCAGCGTCGACTCGGGCAGGTGAAAGTTGGTGATCAGCGCATCCACCACCCGAAAGGGCACGCCGGGGTGGATGAAAATCTGCGTCTCGCCACTGAAGGGCTGCAAGAGCCCACCCTGCGCCGCGCTCTCCAGTGCGCGCACGCTGGTGGTGCCGACCGCCACCACCCGCCCGCCACGCTGTCGGGTGCGCGCCACCTGCTCGACCAGTTCCGGCGACACCTCGATCGACTCGCTGTGCATGCGATGCTGATCGAGCGCATCGACCCGCACCGGCTGAAAGGTCCCCGCCCCCACATGCAGGGTCACGGTGCCCCAATCGATGCCGGCCTCGGCCAGCGCGCTCAACAGCGGCTGATCGAAGTGCAACCCGGCGGTCGGCGCCGCCACCGAACCCTCCTGCCGGGCATAGAGGGTCTGATAGCGCTCGCGATCGAGCGGCTCGGCCGCGCGCGCCATGTAGGGCGGCAGCGGCACCTCGCCATGCCGCGCCAGCAGCTCGGCAAAGCTGATGGCGCCATCGAGCTCGATTCGATGGAGATCCGCTTGCCGGTCGATCAACTGCGCCTCGACCCCTTCAGGCAGCAGAATCACTCCACCGGGCCGCAGCGGCTTGCTGGCCCGCAGATGGCACAATGCCTGTCGCGGCGACAACATCCGCTCCACCAGCAGCTCCACCCGGCCGCCACTCGGCTTTCGGCCATAAAGACGCGCCGGAATCACCCGGCTGTCATTCGCCACCAGCAGATCACCCGGGCGCAGCAGCGCGACCAGATCGGCAAAACGGTGATGACTGAGCGCACCGCTGTCGGCCTGCAACCG
>ERZ1645192.353-NODE-353-length-37415-cov-7.848126_pt1 | contig 37415 bp, 32 predicted proteins | sample MGYA00575354_ERZ1645192 | MGnify/ENA primary metagenome ERZ1645192 (study PRJEB40844, sample SAMN11349763) | freshwater sediment metagenome | isolation source: river sediment | host: Sediment | place: India: Faizupur Khadar , New Delhi | collected 2017-02-21 ...
TTATCTTCATTAAGAGGATGATCTTCCCTCAGAGGATGAGATTCCAGCAGAGGATGAGATTCCCACAGAGGATGAGATTCCAGATACATCACCATGTATCGGCTCCTCATATTTTACTGCTTCTGATGATTCTGACAACGATGAGCTTCACGATGAGAACGAGCAGGATGAGCTTGAGACAGCTGATGAACTCGCTGCTCTTGATGAACAGCCGAGCTTGTTTGATTTTGATGATGACGATCTTGATCATTATGAGGACCAAGATGGGGAAGGGGATGAATATGAGCTGGAAGCCTATTGCATCCTCGAACCTGCCATTGAACATGATGATGAGGACGATGATGTCCAAGAGGATTACTTGAACTTTGCTGACGAGGACGCGGAGGATGGAACTGAAGAATTCTCCGAATTGTTCCACACCGGTGACGCTGATGAAGACGACGAAGACGATCTGGTGTCCATGCTCCAGACAGATAAGGAAGAACCAGAGCCGGTTGTCAGCAAGCCTTCCTCGCCATTCTCCTTCTTTTCCCATCTCTCCGATATTGCAAAAGGTGGTTCCAGTCCTGTAGAGAAGAAACCAGAGCCAGTCCTCCAAAACGCTATCCAAACTGAATCCGGGCTTGCATTTGATGAAGATACGCCACTATCCGAACTAATTGACCAAGAACAGGAGCCTGTGGTAGAGCAGGAGCCTGTGGTTCCCATTGGGGAAAAGCTTGCTCGAGATAAGGACGAGCCTTCGGAAAAAACAGAGGGGCAACCGTTTCATCCGGATTATCGCCTCGCAATGCCGCCTGACTTCAGAAGTCAGAACAAGCAGGAAACTGTCAAGGAAGGCAAGGAAGAGGAAAAGCTTGGGCTCACGCCTCCTGCAATCCCTCGCTTTATTCTTGCAGACAGGATTGCAAAAACCGGAGGCAAGGAAGCAGTTCCTGCTGATGCAGAGAAAAGCATGCCTGCTGCCATGGTACAATTGGAGGAAGTCGAGAGTTCCTTCGATGGAGATCTTCCATTCACAATCAGGGAAATATTGGGGAAATTGAAAGAGAATTCCCCTACTTTATTTTTTGAATTCTGCAAGAACGCAGAGCCTCAGCTGCTCATGGGGACATCGTCTTTGATCGAGCAGGCTCGCCAGGCACAGAATACAGACAATAAAGATAAGATGTTCACCATTCCCGGCATCGATCTTACCGTGGTGCTGATGGCTGGAAAAGGGGACATGCTGAGGGCTTGGGATCGGAGAAACAATGTCGGGGCCATAATGTATACTCAAGGCAAGACAGTTTGGAATGTCCTGTATTTGGGATACACCCATGCCGGGACGCTCTATCATGCCGAGGAGAAGACGATCAAGTTCGAGGACTTCTCGCAGTCGGACTGGAAATATGTAGTCAACTTGGGTGAACGAATCCTGGAGAAGAAAAGAATACGATGAATAAAACAGATCTCATTTCCCGCCATCTGGAGGTAGCCTTGCAGGCAGCAAGATTGGCTGGTTCCTTGGTACTTGAGGCGGGAAAGAATCCCCATATCGAAGTACACAACAAGCATCAGAATGACTTTGTTACTGATGCAGACCTTGCCTGTGAGCAACTCATCATTTCGACCATCAGGCAGACGTTTCCCGATGATACGATTTTTGGTGAAGAGACAGGTACGAACGGGAATGCAAGCCATGGTCGCTGGATTCTGGATCCCATCGATGGTACTACCAATTTTTTCCGGTCGCTTCCCAATTACACGATCAGCATCGCTTGGGAACTCGAACCATTTCATCCGCTTGTGGGTGTGGTGTTCAATCCAAGGCAGGAGGAACTCTTTTGGGGCAGCGAAGGTGGAGGGGCCTATCTGAATGGACAGAGGATTGCTGTATCTTGTGTAACGGATTTCTCAAAAGCCCTGTTGGTCTGTGCTCCTCCCCATCGACAACATGATCTAGTCGAAGGGTACTTTAATACTGCACAGAGACTGTTTTTGGCTGTAAGCGACTTTCGCTCGTTCGGCTCCTGTGCATTGGAACTGGCTTATATCGCAGCAGGGAGGCTGGATGGGTACTATGAGCTTTGCCTCGGCTATTATGATATGGCCGCCGGCATGCTGCTGGTCCGTGAAGCCGGAGGAGAGGTGGCAAACGCCAATCCCGAGATGCCGTTTACTGATATCCGATGCGATTTGATCGCTTCAAATGGCTTGATTCACCAGCAAATATTGCATATGGTTCACCCATGAATTTCAAACTCGCAATATTTGACCTCGACGGGACCTTGATGAACACTTCACCAGGCATCTTTGCATCGGCAAATGCTACTGTTGAACGGTTGGGTTTGGAACCTGAACACGATCTGAAACAGTTGAGCAAGTTCATCGGACCTCCCATAACCCAATGTTTTGTGAAAGTTTATGATCTTGATCCCTCCTTGATCGATCAGGCTGTGGTTATCTACCGCAAGGAGTATGACGAGCATGGAAGATTCAATGCGACTCCCTATGAAAAGATAGAAGATACGCTGGATGCGTTGAAGAAGAGCGGGTATTTGCTTGCAGTGGGCACCCTGAAGTACGAGCCGCTTGCACGACAAATGATGGAGCATTTTGGCCTTGCCCCCTATTTTGATTCCATTCGAGGAGCCAATGAATCATCTTCACTGTCCAAAGCTGACATTGTCCGGAAGGTCCTGGATGACCTCGGCGTTCAAAGGCAGGATGCTGTTCTCATCGGAGACACGACACACGACCAGAAAGGTGCAGAGGAAGCCGGTGTAGCCTTCATCGCAGTTGACTGGGGATTTGGATTTCCCAAGGGGATGGAGAAAGAGCCGTCCATGTATGCAATGGCTCGCGAAGTTGAGGATCTGCTTACGCTTTTGTAAGAAGATTCCTCGCTTGCTCGAGAGCCTCTTCATTCTCTTTGGCAGGATTGTCATCACCGGCGCAAACCGGTAAATAGCCGGCAAATTGCATGGCGGTATACTCGCATATCGCCTCGAACTGTTCCCTGATCAAGCGGTATTGCACTCCATCGAGTGTGTCTTCCCCTGTTGCAATCACATAGAGTCTCTTGCCCTTGAAATCATCAAGTTTGAGCTGGTACAGCCTATCGATGAACAGCTTCAGTTGTGCCGAGAAGCCCCACCAATACACCGGGGTGGCAAAACAGATTGCGTCACTTTCCCTGAATGCCTGGCACAGGTCATTCATTTCATCTTCGATTACACAGCGAAAATGAGTCTTGCACCATCTGCAATCACGGCAGGGCTCAAGATGTTCATCCTGCAGGAATACCTCTTTCAGGGTGTAGGTTTGTTTGGCTGCTTGGGCAAAAGTTTTCGCCAGCGTCGTACTGTTTCCCCGTTTCCTGGGACTGGAGTAGATCATCATCATTTGCATGCCACTACCATACAATGCATGCTTTCGCCTTGCAAGAGTGTCTTGCAAAGGGTATCCTGCTTATGTACCAAGAGGAGATGCACAATGATGTTTCAACTGAAAAAGACCCAAGTCAATACTGATAAGGCTCCTGCAGCAATCGGTCCCTACAGCCAGGCTGTCATTGCAGGTCCATTCGTTTTTACCAGCGGACAGCTGCCCGTAGACCCCAAGACCAATGAGCTCGTAGGCGGTGATGCCGCCATCCAGGCCAAGCAGGTTTTTGAGAACCTCAAGGCAGTCCTCGCCGAGGCGGGAACAGACCTGTCGAAAGCAGTGAAAGCAACCGTGTTTCTCAAGGACATGAATGATTTTGCAGCGGTAAACCAAGTATATGCTTCGTATTTTGGTGAAGGGATCCTTCCCGCTCGGTCTGCCGTCCAGGTGGCAAAATTGCCCAAGGACGTAGCAGTTGAAATCGAGATGATAGCCTTAGCCTGAAGAATGAGGAATTGTCATGAAACGGACTCCATTGTATGAGCGGTACAGCACCTACCCGGGTGTAAAGCTGATTGATTTCGGCGGATGGGAACTGCCTGTCCAATTTGCAAGCGGCATTCTCAGCGAGCACGAAGCTGTTCGTACGAAAGCCGGACTTTTCGATGTTTCGCACATGGGGGAGTGCATGGTCAGTGGAGAGAGCGCCGACGCATACCTTGACTACCTGTGCACCAACTCGATCAGCGATATGGCCGTCGGGCAGTGCCGCTATACCCTGATGTGTTATCCCAATGGGACGGTGGTGGACGACCTGCTCATCTACCGCCGCACCACCACCTCCTTTTTAGTAGTGATGAACGCCTCCAACACAGATAAGGACTTGGCATGGATACAATCGGACAATCCTCACGCCCATCTTTGTCCGCAAGTAGTCGATATCTCCGTTTCCACCGTACAGCTGGCTCTGCAAGGGCCGCTTGCCGAGCAGATCTTACGTACGCTTGTTCCTGATTGCGCCCAGATCAAGAGCTTTACCTTCAGAAGCCAGTGTGAAGTCGGTGAAGTGATGGCTCTCATCAGCCGGACCGGGTATACAGGGGAGGACGGCTTTGAACTCTACTGCGCAGCCGATGATGGTCCTCTGCTTTGGGACACCCTGCTTGAGGCAGGCAAGGACTATGGCCTCATCCCCTGTGGCTTGGGCAGCCGGGATACCTTGCGCATGGAAGCGAAGCTCCCCTTGTACGGGCATGAGATCAGTGACAGCATCACCCCCCTTGAAGCCAATCTCGGAGTTTTTGTAAAGCTTGAGAAACCTGATTTCTGTGGGAAAGAAGCATTGGTGAAGCAGCAGGAAACGGGAATCCCCCGAACTCTTCGGGGCATTGAGATGCTTGATAAGGCAGTCCCCCGCAGCGGCTACCGGGTACTGCTCGATCAGCGGGATATCGGATATGTCACCAGCGGAAACAAGAGTCCGACCTTGGGCATATTCTGTGCCTATGTGCTCATCGACCGCTCTACCAGCCTCTCATTCGGGGATGTTGTGGAAGTTGAGATTCATGGGCAGCACAAACGGGCGAAGTTGGTTCGGACCCCGTTTTACAAACGAGGAAAAAAGAACGAGCAATCTTGAAGATACGAGTACAAAACTACGCCCCTGAGGGGTTTATTGCGCTGGATAATTCCGCTCTGATATACCCTCCGACTGAGGCTGTATATAATGCAAATACATTCAGAGTCTCCTTGGATTTGAGTTTTACGATCAAGAAGGAGATTCTTGAGCAAGCGGTTCACGATATGCTCGAGCGGTGTTCCTATGCAAAGGTGAGTCTGCATGCAGGCTTCTTCTGGTATTTCCTCAGTCCGAACCCCAAACAGCCGATTGTGCATCCCGAAGGCTCATACCCAAGCGGGCGCTTCTCCTTCAAGGAGAACAACGGATATCTGTTCAAGGTATTGTATAGTGAACATCGTATAGCACTGGAGTGTTTCCATGCACTGACCGACGGCTCGGGGGCTATCGCTTATTTGAAGTTATTGGTGGAGCGGTACTGCCACCATGCAGATATTGCTGATTTCCAGTTTCCCGGTGGCTTGATTTTCAAGGCACGACCTTCCATCCAGGAGTTTAGCGACCCCTTTCAGCATCTGTATGACAAGACCCTGCCTTCGTATCCAAAAATCAGCAAAGCCTATCACCGAAAAGGAAATGGCAGCATCGACGATCGCGTGAAAGTGATCAGTGCGAGCATATCGACCAAGCAGATCAAGGCGCGGGCGAAAGCCAGGGGCATTACCATCGGTGAATACTTGTCATCCACATACTTGTATGCATTACAGCAGTTGCAACAGCAGGAAGTGCCGGTACGAAGGCGACGAAAACCCATCCGACTGTCGGTTCCTATGAACCTGCGCAAGATATTCGGCTATGAGACGATGCGCAATTTCACCCTGTTTGCAGTCATAGGCATAGAGCCGGCTCTTGGGTACTATACGTTTGATGAAATTGCCAAGGAAGTGCATATGCAGATGGCTATGAGCCAGGACCGCAAACGCCTGCTCAGCCAGATCCGAAGGAATGTAGGTGGTGAGCGTACGCCGTTGATTCGGTTCGCTCCCAACATGCTGAAAAACCCCTTGTTCAAGCTGCTCTCCGATTACTTGGGGGATGACCAGTACTCGGGAGTCATCTCCAATCTAGGGCAACTCGAGCTCCCACCGGCTTTGGAGGGGGTGATTCGCAGAGCGGATTTCCATCTGAGTCCAGGGCTGCTGAACAGGGTGGCCTTGGCGGTGATCGGATATCTCGATACCATTGTGGTTAACTTCACCAGCTTCCTCAACACCGATACCGAGTTGGAACGGTTGTTTTGCACCTTCATGGTTGAGGATGGAATTGAAGTCACCCTGTCGACCAATAGAGAAACTGACAGGTAGGAGCAACTATGGCCTATTGCATTCGATGCGGCGTGAAACTTGAAGAGGGGAGCAAAGCTTGTCCCCTCTGTAAAACACCGGTACACCTCCCCGAAGGTATGGAAGAGCAGAAGCAGCAACCGCTGTTTGCACAGAATCTTCCTTCCAAGGGTATGGGCGGGGTCAATAAGACACGCAAGGGTGTTATTGAGTTGATCGTCTCCCTGCTGGTCATCAGTGAGTTGACCGTATTCCTTTCCATGTGGCTCAGCGGCAACGGAAGCCAGAGCTTCATCCCGCTTTTCAGTATCGCCATGGCCTCCCTCTCCCTGATTCTTGCCTTCAGTGTGAAGCCGGCCTATACCGTGCAGGCATCGATACAATGCCTGCTTGTCGCCGTCTATCTCTTCGGCTTGGACGCTGCAGACTTGAAAATAAGTTGGTCCTTGATCGCCAGCCCCGCCGTCGGAGTAGGCTGGTTGTATTTCGTCTATCCCTTCTCCCGCAGGGCTGCCCAAAAACCGAAAACGGCTGCAGGGGTATGTCTGGCAGGCTCGCTTGCATATCTTGCGTTGATCAATCTCGTGCTGGAACATAGCCTGACCTGGTTCATCCCTGTCACGCTTCCCGTAATCGCCACCTTGCTGGTTTTGCTTGGCTTGTTTGGTCTCTGGTTCTCCAAACGAAAGAACAAGCGCGTCCCCCTTGCCGATGTCGTGCTGGCTACGCTGGTTGTATTGTTTGGAACAATTACCTCGCTTGACTTCTTTCTTTCTGGGTATCAACTGGGTGTATTCACCCTGCGGTGGTCGAGGGGCCTCTTGGGTGCAAGCTTTGTCATACTGGTCTTCTTGGTCAGTGTTTCAGTCTCCAGGCGGGTAAGGCGTTACTTTACCAGCCACAATCGTCATACGTAAGTCAAGTGAAGTCGGCAAAAGTTGCGTTTGCCGCGCGCACTAGATCTTCAGGCCTCAGTTTGAGCTGGAGACCCCTTTGCCCCGCGCTGACAAAAATGTACTCCTCCAGCTGTGCCAGCTCCTCTACAAACGTAGGGTAGTGCTTTTTCATCCCAAGAGGAGAACAGCCTCCCCTGACATACCCGGTCAGGTCCTGCAGCTGGGTGAGCTTGATCAAGTCAATATCCTTGCTCCCGGTGAGGGTGCGGGCTTTCTTCAAGCTGACACTGAAATCGGCCGGCAGGCAAAAAACGTAGACATTCTTGGAGTCGTCCTGCATGACTATGGTCTTGAAAACCTGTTGGGGAAGCAGTCCGGCAGTCTGGCTTGCATGCACAGCATCCAAGTGCTCCTCATCCCAATCATAGGAGAGTACCTCATACTCGATACCCATGCTCTCCAAAATTCTCATTGCATTGGTTTTCTTCATGCCTGTATCCTATGCAATCGAAACAAAGAGGGCAAGGGCAAAAGAAACGAGGACCCACAGGTCCTCGAAACATAAACATTAGCTAACACTATTTGTCATCGATGGCAAACGACGTACCCAACGCCGCAGGGGAGGCGAAGGAGCCTCGTTTCTTCTGATTGATGATCGTCATGGCAGTGAGCACCAACAGGGTGATTAGGTAGGGGGAGAATCCAAGGAACTGGGCTGGGATGACCATTTTGAAACCAGCAGCCTGAAGGCTGAACTGCAGACTGGTGATACCGCCGAAAACCAAGGTGCCGATGACCACACGGCCGGGGTTCCATGCCGAGAAAATCACCAACGCAATGACGATCCAGCCTTTGCCACCGGTCATACCCTCATTCCAGCTGGGGATGAAGCTCAATGAGAGGCATGCACCGCCCAAGCCGGCAAACATGCCGCCGATGATGGTGTACAGGTATCGGATCTTCGATACGGAGATGCCCATGGCAGCAGCTGTTCTTGGATTCTCTCCAACAGCGCGGACGACCATGCCGTGCTTTGTCTTATAGAGGAAGAACCAGGCGAACGGCAGAAGGAAGTACAAAGCATAGGTGAGAACGGATACGTCGAAGAGGGCGCCGATGACGGGAATCCGGCTCAAACCTGGAATAGCGATATTGTCAAATTTGGAAGCAAGATTCATGCCTGTAAGGTTGTAATTATTGGTTGCCGGTCCCAATCTCTGGCCTAAAAAGTTTGCCAGGCCGGTACCGAACATGGTGATGGCCAAGCCGGATACGACTTGGTTTGCCCGCATGGTGATGCACAGGAATGCGTGAATCAGGGAGAGAGCAGCCCCTACAAGCATCGCTGCAAGCAATGCGACCAGGAGGTTGCCCGTATTGTAGGCTGTAGCAAAACCGGCCAACGCCCCCATGAGCATCGTGCCTTCCATCCCAAGATTGAGGATGCCGGTTTTCTCGGTGTACACCTCTCCCAAGGTCGCATACGTCAGCGATGTTCCCATTGCAAGCGTTGCTGCCAGCAGCCGGGTGAAGAAATCAAGAAAGTTCATACGCCAGCCTCCTTGTGCTTTGCATGGAGCACCAATCGATATTCAGTAAAAATGCTTCCGGCAAGCAAGGGGATGAGGATCAAGCCCTGCATCACTTCACCCATCGCAGAGGGTAGTTTCATAATCTGCAGGGCATCCGATCCCGTTTCCAATGCCGCCATGATAATGGCTACCAGGATGGAGACAAAGGGGTTGAGCCCGCTCATCCATGCGATGATGATGCCGGTAAAGCCATACCCGGAGTTTACTCCCTTGGTAAGCTGGTGCGTGACGGCAGCACTGTCGATGACTCCTGCAAGGCCTGCAATGCCTCCACTGACGAGCATGGCCAGAATGATGTTCCGCTTGATTGAAACACCCTGACAACGGGCGGCCTGTTGGTTCTTGCCGATCATATTGAGTTCAAATCCCCAGCGGGTCTTATAAAGCACAAACCAGAGAATGACAACGAGGATCAAGGCGATGTAGAGGCCGGCATGTACTCTTCCCCAAATCCTCGGCAGCCATGCAGCCTCAGGGTACAGAATCGTTCCCATGTTTCCACGGGGAGCCTTCCATGCATTGATGTACAAGTATTCCGCATAGCCTATGATGATATAGTTCATCATCAGTGTGGTAAGCGTCTCATCGACACTCCATTGCGCCTTCAAGAGGCCGGGAATGCCTCCCCACATAGCCCCGAACAAAATTCCAACCACCATGCCGACAGGAAGCAGCAGGTACGTGGGAAGGAAGGTCCAGAACTGCATGACCCAGGTGATGCCGATCACACCGCTGATATACTGGCCTTCGGCCCCGATGTTCCAGAACTTGAGACGGAACGCAATACCGACAGCAAGCCCGCAGAGCAGCAGCGGTATGGCCTTTACTATCGTATACTGGATTTTTGTCTGGCTGCCGAATGCACCCTTGAGCATGGCGGCATAGGTTCTCACCGGGTTTGCATTGGAGATTGAAAGCACAATGGCACCAAGGATGAATGAGACCAGGAGACTGACGATAGGGACGAGGATGGTCATTTTTTTTGAGCGATAGTCACGCTTTTCAAGGCTGAATCTCATATATTCCTCCTCTCTACGCCAGCCATCAACATCCCCAGCTCCTCGGTGGTTGCATCCGCTGCATTCACAATATCCATAATTCTTCCTTCAAACATGACGGCGATTCTGTCCGCCACCATCAACAGTTCCTCCAGCTCTTCACTGACCAGCAGTACGGCATTGCCCTTGTCCCGCTGTTTGATGATGTTCTGCCTTACCGCTTCAGTGGCCCCGACATCGAGTCCCCTCGAGGGGTAGACTGCGATCAGGATGCCCCCGCATGAATCGATTTCCCGGGCCAGGATGGTCTTTTGTATATTTCCTCCACTGAGGAACTTGACCGATGTGTCCTGGTTGGGTGTCTTGATGGTAAATACTTCGATGAGGTGATCGGCAAACTTGCGCACCCAATTGCGTTTGATCACGCTGTGACTGGACAACTCCTTGGTGCGATACTTCTTCATGGAGAGGTTGTCGCCGACACTCATGTCTCCAACAACACCCATGCGCCCGCGGTCGGCCGGGATGTGGCTTACCCCGCTCTTGATGATCTGCAGCGGGGTCTTGTTGGTCATATCCTTTCCGTTGAGATAAATCGAACCTTCATCGACCTTGAGCAATCCGGTGATTGCTTCAGTCAACTGTTGCTGTCCATTGCCTGCAACCCCTGCGATTCCAAGGATTTCTCCACCGCGGATGGAGAAGCTCACATGGTCGAGCACCGGCTTGCCTCCACCGATGGGAAGGACCACCACATCCTTTGCCTCCACCATGACATCGCCGGGCTTGAAGGGCCCTCTATCCAAGGAGAAGAGGATGTCGCGTCCTACCATCATATTGGCAAGATCCTGTACCCGCTTGATTGATTTTGTGCTGCAGGTTGATACGCTTTTGCCCCTTCTGAGGACTTGCACCGTGTGGCTGAATTCCATGACCTCATCCATCTTGTGGGTGATGAAGATGGCACTCTTTCCCTCAGCCAGCATTTTCTTCAGGATCTCATTCAAATCCCGGGATTCGCCGGGAGTAAGCACTGCAGTCGGCTCATCAAGAATGAGGATGTCTGCACCACGGTACAACAGCTTGAGAATCTCGACGCGCTGCTGTTCTCCCACTGAGAGATCCTGGATGATTTTATCGGGATACACCTGTAAACCGTAGCGTTTGCTCAATTCGGTGATTTTCGCTTTTATTTCTGCCATCGGAGGGATGAAGGGCAGGTCCTTCATGCCAAGGATGATGTTTTCGGCAACACTCATATTGCCCACCAGCATGAACTCTTGGTGGATCATGCCGATGCCCAAAGCCATGGAGTCTTGGGGGGAGTTGATTTCGACAAGGTTCCCCTTGACGTAAATCTCTCCGCTGTCTGGTCGGTACAAGCCGACCAGCATGTTCATCAGGGTACTTTTACCGGCCCCGTTCTCACCAAGCAAGGCAAGAACTTCGCCCTTATGCAAGGTCAGACTAACCTGGTCGTTGGCAAGAACCCCGGGAAAGTGTTTTGTTATGTTGACCATACGCACGACGGGCGTTTCGTCGGTGTTTATTTCACTCATGTTTTGTCCGTTTACAATGCCCGAAAATGGGCGGTATTGGGCTAATCAAGGAGAGGCGGGCGTCCGCCCGCCCCTCTGAATCGAGGATTGATGGTTAGTTGACTCTGCCGATGACGCCTTCCACGAACCAATCCATGGTCAGCATGGCCTCATCGCTCATCTTCTCTCCGGCATTCTGGCGGACTTTGCCGGTGTTGTCCTTCAAGGCACCCCAGAAAACGTCCCACTTGCCGTCGTGAATCTCGGCCTGCTTGGCTTCAACCTGCTTGACGAAGTCTGCAGGTACGAGCGGGGAAATCGGGGAGAGATGGATCATCTCGTCCTCAAGACCACCCCAGTAGCTCTGGCTCTTCCAGGTCCCATCCAATACACTCTGGACAGCCGGAATCATGTAGTTGCCCCAGTTCCACATCGGGGAGACGAGAATGCGGTCGTCGCCGATCATACCGCGGAAATCGGCATTGTAGCCAATGGCGTATTTGCCTCTCTCGATGGCTGCCTTTGCAGGCTCGGTGGTATCCTGGTGCTGTGCGATGACATCACAACCCTGGTCGAGCAGGGCGATGGCTCCCTGTCTTTCCAAGGAAGGATCGAACCAAGTGTTGGTCCAAACAACGGTAACGGTGGCTTTCGGATTGATGGCGCGGGCGCCGAGAGTGAAAGCGTTGATACCGCGGACTACTTCAGGAGTGTTGTAAGCGCCGACATACCCGAGCTTGCCGGTGGGGGACATCTTGGCAGCAATCATTCCGGAGAGGTAGCGCATCTGATACATTCGGCCGAAGTAGTTTGACATGTTGTCATTGGTCAGGTAGCCGGAGCAGTGTTCGAAGTACACATTGGGGTATCTCTTGGCAACATTGAGCATGTACTGCTGATAGTTATAGGAGTTGGCGAAGATAACTTTACAGCCTTCGTCGATAAGGTTCTCCATAACCCGTTCGCTACTCTCGTTCTCGGGAATCCCTTCCATGCGGATGACCTGAATTTTGTCCCCAAAATGCTTTTCCATGGCGATGGTGCCTTGGTCGTGCATGTAGGAATAGCCCATGTCACCAGGAGGACTGATGTAGATGACACCCACTTTCAGCGGGGCATCTGCCGAACCGGCAGTTTCTTTTGTTCCTTGCGCAAAGGCGAAGGAAGAAACCAACAGCAGGATCAACAGAAGAACAATACCTTTTTTCATGATTCTCTCCTTAAAAAAGATTGCGTGATGGCGTTGATGGTACTAGAAGAACCTCAACTGTTTCAAATTATACGTGACGTTTTTCCTGCTGTCAAAACATTCTTTTGAAACATCAAAAGTGGTAAAACTCAGAGTTTTCTTAAAAAAAAGCGGAAAATTGAAAAAGTGCTTAAGAAATGTACTATTTACCGCAAAATGCAACAAAGTGAAAAAATTGTGTGCAAAATGATGGGGAATACAGAAAAATATGTTGCAGTTCAGTATTGTTGTTGCTTACCATATCCAGGAGAGCTGATTTATAAGCAGGCATATGATACAATTATGAAGTTCCCTGCAACAGTCATGTTCTTTTGTAATAGTTTTTACCCATTTGTGTTTTCTTGTATATATATCGTATAGATGCTTGTTTCACCTTTTGACAAATGGTACGATGGTATGCATCGCATTATACTGAATCCACAGATACTTCAGAAGTGAAGGATTTCATAGCATGAAGAAAAGTAGAACGACGTTTTCAATTCTTGTACTGTTGCTATTCGTGTGCGTTACCAGCCTGCAGGCACAAGATGCCGGGTTGGTTGTACGCTCCCCGCTTTTCGGCAGTGTCCCAAAAGAAACAACCGGCCAAGAAACCCTCGAAATACAAAGCTACGCAGCACAGCTTGGACTTGCCCAAGTACAGGTGGAGCTGGACGCGAATCAGCGGGTTCTCAGTGCTATCAGCAATCCCTCCTACCCGGTAACCCCCGGTGACACCTTCCGACTGGTGTATCTGGATGGAATGAAGACGGTCACGCTGGATTTGCAGGCGGATGACCAGACATCGGTTGCCATTCCCGGTTTGGGTGTCATCGATGGCAAGGGGCTCACCTTCCAGGAACTCAGGAAACGTATGCTCTCGATGGTGCAGACCTATCATAGTTTTTCAAATCCGCAGGTTGTATTCACCGGTACCGGTTCTTTCACCGTCTCGGTGGTAGGCGAGGTGGTGGGAACCAGGATAATACCTGCATGGGGGCTTTCCAGGCTGTCGGAGGTGGTTCAGAGCGCCAGTCCCTATGCATCCACCCGAGAAGTGGAAATCACCTCCGTTGATGGACAGACCAAAACCTATGACTTGTACCGAGCCCTGAAAAAGGGTGATCTGGCCCAAGACCCCCTCTTGAAAAGCGGTGATGTCGTTCGTCTCAAGCGGGCCGACAAATTGGTAAGCCTCGGGGGCAATGTCTACCAAGGCGGAACATACCAGCTGCTTGCCCAAGACAACCTTTCCACGCTTATTACATCGTACGGTGGGGGAGTGCTTGGCGGTTCCGATGTCCAGAACATCCGTTTGCAGCGGTACAACAGTGCAACCGGAATCTGGGACGTACACTACGTTGATCTTGTAAAGAATCCCGGCTTTGCATTGCAGCATCAGGACCAGGTCATTGTCGATACGCTGCCACCCAGCATGCAAAGTGTTACTATCGAAGGAGCCATTGCCACCAGCGAGGCTTTCGACACGCTCAGTTCCACCGCCTTGGTGGGCTATACTTCGGGCAGGATATTCTATCAATTTTATCCCGGGGAGACCCTCAAGCAGATGTTGTCTTCCATTGCTCCCCGGTTAATGACCGTCAGCGATCTCGATGGGGCGTACCTGTTGAGAAACACTGAGAAAATTCCGATCAAGGCCCAGCAGATTCTCTATGGAACGAGTGAGCAGGCTTCAATGCGCCTGCAAAGCGGCGACACGTTCATCATCCCCTTCAATCAGAGGTTTGTCACCGTCAGTGGAGCGGTGGTGCGTTCGGGTGTGTTCGCCTATGTTCCTGACAAAGGCATCAATTACTACATAGCCCTTGCCGGCGGCTTGAGCGACGATGCTACCTATCCAACTTCCATCAGTGTGTATGGGCCTGACGGCAAGAAGCTTGATTCCTCTTTGCCGATTGAGCCGGAGTCGACCATAGCGGTTGCAAAGAACACCTTTGTCCGAGACATCGCCCCGACTGTGGCGATCATCGGTTTGGTCAGTTCGATTCTTGGCATTGTAGCCACGATCGTCGATATCATTCTCAATGCCAAGTCCCTGTAGGAGGAGCACAGATGAGTCAACAAGAAGAGATGCTGAACACGCTTGCACCCTATGATTCAGGGGAGGAAGGCATCTCGATAGCTGAGTTGCTGCATATATTCCGTAAGCGGTTCCGCTGGTTTGTCATAGGCCTGGTCCTCGTTGTCGGCCTTGCAGTGGGATATTTGCAGATCGCTGTCCCTCAGTTTGAAAGCCAGGTCTCTGTGTTGGTGGAGCCGATCCAGAGGTCCTCTTCGTTTGAATCGTTGCTGAATGTTTCTGCGTCAACCACCAAGATTGCAACAGAAGTAGAACTGATCACCAGCCGCAAAAACATTGAGTATGCACTCGGGACCCTGGACTTGTCCTCCTACCGCAATGCAGATGGGATGGACTATCGCAGCAAGGATGTCCTTGGCGACGTCAAGGAACGGATCGTGGTTTCCACAGTCAAGGATACCAATATCGTCCGTATTGCAGTAACGGATGCAAATCCTGCCTTCGCCCGTGATTTTGCCAATGCCCTGGCGACAAGTTATGACTCCCTGCTGACCGGCATCGCAAAGAACTCCAAAACCGCCCAGCGCGAGTTCATTGAATCACAGATTCCTATCAATGACCGCGAGCTGTCCAGAGCCAGTGATGCATTGGGGGATTTTCGGGAGAATAGTGATATCATCCAGCTCACGGACAAGAGTTCCTTGTTGGTGGAGCAAATTTCCTATTACACGCTCCGACTTGAACCCTTGAAGCTGCAACTCAGGGAGTCGGAAGTTTTCATCGATACCTATAACGCTTCACTCAAGCAAGCCGGCGTTGAAGGTGTGCTGACTCTCGACCAGATAAAAAGAGACAGCGTGGTGATGGCCAAGCTATCAGATTTGAGCGCCTGGAAGACCGAACTTACGATGTATGAATCTCTTTCAAATCTGGCAGGGAATGCTTCAACGGCGGCTCCCTCAACCACCTTGGACTCCTCGTCGCGTATCTATGTGATCAACAGTGCCATCAATCAGGTTACCAAGGAGTTGCTCAACAGGGTCGCCGACTTGACCAGAAGCTATGCGAACGAGGCGAATACCCAGGCTATCGTACAGGCATTGACCACCGAGGTGGGCATCCAGGTACTCCAGCAACGTGGTGCCGTCTTTGTAGAAGAGCTTTCACAATTGCCCGTGTTGGAACGCCGACTCAGCGAACTGCAGCGCGATGTCCAGATTTACGAGGCCATCGGCCTCAAGCTCAGGGAGATGCTTGAAGAGGTGAAGCTCACCGAGGCTGCTGTCACCGGCAATGTAACCGTGGTCGATGCCGCCAACCTTCCGCTCAATCCCGTAAGCCCCAACAAGTTGCTGATTCTTGCTGTTGCATTGTTGCTTGGTGCGGCTATCGGCCTGCTGTTGACATTGGGAATCGAAGCTCTCGACGTCTCGCTGCAAAGCGAGCAGCAGATTCAAAAAATTGTCGGCAATGATGTGCCTATTCTGGGTTGGATACCGATGATGAAAGTCTCCGAGAAAGACAAGTATCCCACCCTGTCGGTGTACAACGATCCGCTCTCCTTTGAATCCGAACGATTCAAGCTGGTCGCCAACATGCTGTACAACAAGACCGATAAGAAAGTCTTCTCCATCACCTCCTGTGCAATGGCTGAAGGCAAGAGCACCATCATCGGCAATATCGCCCTCGCCCTCGCCCAGATGGGTAGCAAGGTGCTGGTCATCGACGGTGACCTGCGGCTTCCCAGTATGGAGCGGTATTTCCGCCTCAAGCACAGGGAAGTTGGATTGGTTGACTTCGTCACCAAGAAGACAAAGCTTGAGGAGTGCCTGATACAGCCGTTTGAGAATACCCCCACTTTGCATCTGCTGCCTCCGGGCAACGCACCCTTGGTTCCTGCTGCAATCTTTTCCAACCCCCGTTACATCCAAGGTCTACAATATTTGGAAAAACTGTACGATTTCATCATCATCGATGCTCCGCCGTTGGATTCTGCAAGCGAGTTGCTCTCCATCAGCAAGCATGTCGACGGCCTTATCATCACCGTTCGCGCTGGTATCTCCAGCAAAGGTTCGTTGTATGACTTGGTTTCGAACCTGAGAACCGCCAATGCTCCGCTGATCGGCTTCGTGTTCAACGGAGTGATCCCCGGGGCTACCTCAAGCTACGGGTATGGCTACGGCAGAAACTATGGGTATGGCTACTCTGCGTACCGGTATGGATATGCCCAAGGCCAAGGCACGGCAAAAAAGAAGAAGGCTAATATCCGAAGACGTTCCACTTCCTGGTATCGCAAGCAGTACAAGCTGGACCTTAAGGACCGCGGTAAAATTAATAGTGAACAGTTTGAGCCGGTTCTTGCGTTCGGCGAGCATGCCGAGTACAGGACGCTGGAGGCATGGGCTGGAGAGCATGCAACTATGCACAGCACCGTTTTTCCTGAGGCCCGAACCAGCGGGTTTACCGATTCTCCTGCTGCCAAGGTGGAAGAAAAGCCTTTGGTGCAGCCAGTTCAAGATGCTGTAAAACATGACGGGCTTGGGGTCATTGAGAGAGATCCTGATGCTGTCGGAAAAAAAATAGAGCTGTGATACTGGACAGGATTGTCTCTCTCTGCTAAGGTTCTGAGAAGAAAATTCGGAGGGAGCCAATGGGTAGGAAACGATACAGAGCAGTGTGCCAATCCCTCACAGGGTGCATCCCATACTATATTGCATTGAGAAGTCGGTCGTAGGGCCGGCTTTTTTTTTGGAGGAGCGAAGATGGAACAACAAAATGTGTTTGCCTCAAGGTCGTTGTGTGTCATAGAGGACTTCTCGATCGAGGAGAGACTGTACCTCTTTGAGCAGGTTAAGATTCTCAAGACGGCAATGGAAAATCACGATGCTCAAACGCTCGATCGCTATCGGATCGATGACAAGGATTTCGGAATCTATGAAGTCTTCCTCGAGGATAGCACACGAACAAAGGAGTCCTTCCGCAATGCGGCTAATTTCCATCATGCAAAGGTCAGCGAACTGAACAGTGATTCCTCCTCGTTCAACAAGGGAGAGAGCTATGCCGATACCTTCTATACGCTCAGCGGCTATGCGAATACCATCTTCATCGTCCGCAGCAAGCTTGAAGGGGTATGCCGCTGGCTGGAGGACACCTGCTCAGCCTATGCCAAGCGGAACAAGCTCTATCGCAAACCCGCCTTCATCAATGCAGGGGACGGAAAGCATGAGCATCCTACGCAGGAGTTGTTGGATGAGTTCACCTTCCTTGAGGACAACAACTGGAGCAGCGATTCTTTGCACCTTGCCCTGGTCGGAGACCTCTTCCATGGCAGGACTGTGCACTCCAAGGCCGACGGCCTGACGATATTCAAGCACGTCAAGGTAGACTTGATAGCCCCAATCGAGCTGGCCATGCCGGAAACCTATGTGCAGAGAATGCGCGAAAATGGGTATGAGGTGAGAGTGTTCGAGTCCATCGATCAGTATCTTGAACAGGATGAGGTGGCAGACAAGTGGTACTTTACCAGACCCCAGCTGGAACGCATGGGCGATCGGATACTGCAGCGACAAGCCGAACTCAGACGCGCCATCACCTTCCGAAAGGAGTTCTTGGAATACATCAAGCCGGGAACCAAGTTCTATCACCCGCTTCCCCGGCACAAAGTCACTCCCACCATCCCCACCTTCCTCGATGATACCGAGTTGAACGGCTGGGAGCGCCAGTCGATCAACGGTATGTACGTCCGCATCGTACTGCTCTCCATGATAGCGGGCAAAATCGGTGGCGAGTTCAAGCCCATCCGGCACAAAGAGGTGCAAGAGGAGGAGGATTACATCCAGGAAGTGGACTTGACAGCGCTTCCGGTCAAGGAGAAAGTTGTCAGTGAAGGAGTGCAGCCCATTCATGACGGATTGGTCATCGACCACATCTGCAGAGGGGACAAGCCCAGCGAAATCCGCGACCATATGCGCTTGATCAGCAGTGTTTTGGGACTTGATGAGGCCAAAGGCGGGGAGTGGGTCAGTACCGGACACAAGGACGGAGCGCTTTTCAAGGGAATCATTTTCCGCCCAGGCTCCTACGAACTGAGCCGCAAGCACCTCAAGCGCCTCAGCGCCGTCGCCCCGGGAAGTACGCTCAATCTCATCAAAGGTGGGAAGGTGGTGAATAAATACCGTTTGCACCTGCCTCCGCGTATCTATAATTTTGAAGACCTTGGATGTACCAACGAGGCATGCATTTCTCACCCGGACCAGAGCGAAGGGGTTCCGGCACGGTTTTACCGCACGTCAGACAATCGGTTTGCATGCGCCTACTGCGGGAAAAACCACACCTTCAAGGAAATCTGGAAGAGCAGGAACAAATAGGGTAGACTGGAAAGACCATGAAAAGTATTGCTGAAATAACAAATCATTACGGGCCACAGTTGGCAACTATGGCTTTGGACTTGGGAGCCATCAAGCTGCAGGTCCAACAGCCGTTCACCTGGGCGAGTGGATATCGCATGCCGATTTACAACGACAACCGGAGACTGCTTGCATCACCAAAGGCGCGGAGCTTGGTTTGCGATGCCTTTTGTGCAATGCTTGATTGCCTCGATTTCGATGTAGAAAACATAGCCGGAACGGCTACTGCCGGCATACCTCACGCCACCACTTTGGCCGATCGGCTTGGCAAGCCTTTGAGCTATGTACGCAGCTCGGGCAAGGATCATGGGTTGGCTCAGCAGATCGAGGGGTTGGGCCAGAGCGGCTCCTATGAGGGGGCGAAGGTCCTTCTGATTGAAGATCTGATCTCCACCGGCGGCTCCTCAATAAAGGCGGTCGAAGCCATTGTGAAGGCCGGGGGTGTCTGTCCATACACCTTGGCAATCTTCACTTATGGTTTCGATGCAGCGGTCAAGGCATTTGAAGCGTTGGAGCCTCAAGCCGCGTTCCATACCATTCTTGACTACGATGTGATGGTGGACAGCGCCTTGCGAACAGGGTATGTGGACAGTGATGAAGCCAGGCTTTTGTCACAGTGGAGAGAGGACCCCTTTGGTTGGGGGGAGAAACACGGGTTCAGTCAGGTCGTGAAATAGGGAGACAGCATGGAGTACGGAGCATTACTTGAAGCGAGTGCAAAGCAGGTGGGCAATATCGCCTGCATGGGTTTGGATCCCCAAAGAGAGTCGTTGCCGTTCGACAGCGGTGACATTCGAACGGATTTGAATGCATTTTTCCAGCAGCTGTTCAGAAGAATGGCTCTCTCCGGCCTGATTCCTGCAGCGTTCAAACCAAATATCGGGTACTACCAGAGTCTGGACAAACCCCGGGAGGAGGACTTTTCGGGAAGCCTGGCCCTCGCCGATGTCCTGGACTTGGTAGAGAATTTTTTTCCCGGCATCCCGGTGATCCTGGACAGCAAGCGCGGGGATATCGCCCGAAGCAGCCTCAATTATGCAAAGGAGGCCTTCGATGCATGGGGAGCCGATGCGGTGACTGTTGCTCCGTACATGGGCAGTGATTCACTCAAGCCTTTCCTTGATTTTGAGGACAAGGGAGTGTACATCCTCAACCGCACCAGCAACCCGGGAGGAAAGGACTTGCAGAACCTGCTGCTTGCCGACCAAAGGCCGTTGTATCTCGAAGTGGCGGCCCAAATCGCAGCATACAATGAAAAGCGCGGCTGCACCGGAGCGGTAGTGGGAGCAACCAACCTTGAAGAGTTGGCCGATATCGCCGTTTTCTATCAGGCTGAAAGGGTACCCTTGTTGATCCCGGGCGTGGGCAGCCAAGGCGGCTCGGCAGTACAGGTCATGCATGTGCTTCGCAGTACCGGCTATCCGCTGGTCTTGGCCAGGATCAACAGTTCAAGCGCCCTCACCCATCCTTGGAAGAACAACCCGGTTCCTGATGATTGGTTGGAAATCTGTGAGGCAAACCTGCGTCAGCTGGTCAGGGAGACCGCCCTATGAAGGATGTTCTCCAAGCTTTGAGTCGTCGACATCTTGAACGCAACAAGGAAGTACTATTGACTACCGTCAGTGGCGTAGCTTCTACAAAACCTGCCTTGATAACCTATTTCGATACCAAGGTGCCGAGTATCGGCATCATTACGACCAAGAGTTTTCAGGTCGAAGTGAACCCCGGCAACCGCGAACCGGTCATCTGTGAGACCGAGCGGGGCAACTTTGGAAACTCCGTCGGGCTGCGCAATCCAGGGATGGAGCAGGCGTTGTACGAGCTGAGAAAGCTCAGAGGCGAGCATGTGTTCAATGCATTCTTGAATGTTTCGCTATCGGCTGACAGCATCGAGGATTTCATCACCTTGGTGAAGGCCTTCGACGAGGTTGCCGATATGGTTGAATTGAATTTTTCCTGTCCGCATGCCTCGGCCGGGTATGGCGCTTCCATCGGCTGCGACCAATCGATTGCCGCCGAATATGTGCGTTCGATCAAACAAGCCACTTCCTTCTGCAAGGCTCCCTTGTTCATCAAGTTGACTCCCAATGTCCAGGACATCGGTTCAATCGCCAAAGCAGTGATGGAAAGCGGTGCCGACGGTTTGGTGGCTATAAACACCGTCGGGCCCATTGTGCACATCGATCCGGTAAGCGGCCGGCCCATTCTCCAAAACAAGCTGGGGGGCAAGGGCGGCTGCAGCGGCAGACAGGTATTTGCAACCGCCCTGGATGCGATCAAGGCTATCCGGAGTGCTTGCGGTGATGAGATTCCGGTCATCGGAATGGGCGGAGTCAGTGAAGGCCGGGAGGCTGCGCTTCTGATAGAGGCGGGGGCCGATGCCGTAGGCATAGGGTCGGCCTTGGGTACGGTGGACCAAAGAGATTGGCCTGCCTATCTGGCTTCAGTCAAGGCGGAGGCAAAAGCCCTGTTGCAGTCCAGTGGAGAGATGGTCAGCCCCTCTTCGGGCTCCTTTCTCATCGGTGAACGTCAGATGGCCTATGCGAAACATGTGGTGACCGACTTTAAGCAGTATGGCAAGGATACGGTGATCATTGAGCTGGATGGCAGGCTCGACTGCAAGGCTGGTCAGTTCGCGTTCCTGTGGTTGCCCATGGTAGGAGAGAAACCTTTCTCGGTGGCACACAATGAGCCGTTGACCTTCATCATCAAGAAGCGGGGCCCGTTCTCGGAAGCCCTTTGCAACCTTCGTGTAGGATCAGAGCTGTATGTGAGAGGCTTGTACGGGGCACGATTGGAGAACAGGCCTTCCAGGCAAGCGCTCCTGATAGCCGGCGGTACCGGGGTGGCTGTATTGCCATCGCTTGCCCAACAACTGAAGGAGCAGGGAACGCACATGACCATTCTCATCGGAACCAGCGAGGAGGTGACGGGAAAGGCCCTGCTTGAGGACGAGCTTGCTGCTTTCGGCTCGTTTACCTGCATTGCCGATGCAGGGCGGCCGGGCAGGGTGCTCGATCTGCTCGATACCATCGAACTTGACCCTCAAACATCGTGTTACCTTGTTGGTCCGGAGATCTTCATGGCCATAGCAAGCCGAAAGCTGTTGGGGAGGAACATCGCTGAAGAGAACCTCTATCTTTCGATGGAACGAATGACCTTGTGTGGTATCGGCATGTGCGGAGAGTGTGCCTGCGGCGATCGGCTTACCTGTCGCTGGGGTACGTTCATGCGATATGACTACCTGAAGCAGGAAGCGAGTGAGTTGCTGGCCTATGATTGATCCTCATGTGCACCTCAGGGACTGGAATCAGGCAGACAAGGAAACCTTGCAGCATGGGATGGAGGTCGCCCTCCAATGCGGAATCGACGAGGTGTTCGACATGCCCAATACCAGCCCCCCGCTTACAACCGAGGCTGCAATTCTGAAACGCCTTGAGGATGCCGATCGATGCAGGACGGGTGTGCGCTACCACCTCTGGGCCGGGGTGACCTCGGACCCAAAGCAGGTGGAAAGCATCGCCAAGCTTGCCAAAGCGCTTTTCCCCTCCGTAATCGGGTTGAAAATGTTTGCAGGACATTCGACAGGCCATATGGGGCTTGTCGACGAGCAGATGCAACGAGAGGTCTATCAAACTCTGACGGATGCGGGGTACGAGGGAATGGTGGCTTTGCATTGCGAGAAGGAGGCCCTGCTCAAACCCGCCTTGGAGGATGAGCGGGATTTTTCCAGCCATAGCCTGGCCAGGCCTGTCGAGGCTGAGGCGGCCTCCGTACGTGACCAGATCCGGCTCTCATCCGAGGTTGGATTCAAAGGGCATCTGCACATCTGCCACCTCAGCAGCATCGAGGCGCTGGGCATCATCGAAGAGGCCAAGCGTGAAGGCAGGCGCATCAGCTTGGCTGTCACTGCCCACCATGCATTGCTCTGCAGCAAGGATGCCAAGGATCATAGCCTGTATGCAAAGATGAATCCTCCGCTGCGCAGTGAAACCGAGCGGAGCTCGTTGTTCGCCGCTCTTCTCGAGGGAAGGGTGGACTGGATCGAGACCGATCATGCACCGCATACCCTTAGGGACAAGGAAGGCGGAGCAAGCGGGATTCCCGGCTTCAGCGGCTTGCTTCTGCTGGTAAAACAGTTGATTGAACAGGGGGCCGAACCTTCGCTGCTCACCCGGCTGCTGGGTTCGAGGGTCTTGCAGATTGCAGGCCTGCCTGAACGGGAAATCAGCATCCCCGCCTACGATCAGCTCTCCGACCTCTCTCTTGCTGCCGCACGTGCGTATCCGTACGACAGCTTTTCCAAGTTGCGATTGCGTTAGCACCAACCCTCCTGTATACTACTGCAGTCGGGAGGGCCACTTGATAGATCTTCGTAAACACTCGAGCAGACACCTGGAAACAAAACTCATTCTGCCGATTCCTGAGACAAAGCGATATGAACGGGAAATCCACTACTACCTGTTCTCACCTCCTCAGTTGTATGTGAACAAAAACACCTACGCCGAGGAGCGGTTGCTGCATAAATTCCAGAGTCATGGAAGGTATTCATCTCCGGAAATTACGCTGGAAGAGCTGCTGGATATGAACAACAAGCTCAGCCCGCTGACCATTCTCAAGCGTTACACCGACGACTTGGTCAAGGATGTAACCAGTGTTCCCGAACGAAATGTGATCCATGAGCTGCAAACTGTGGTCAATTCAGCCCGGCATGAGAACAAAGCCTGCCTTCAGGACTGCAAGGACATGGTGAAGCTGGGAATGATCAATGACCTTACGTCAACCTTGGATGCCTGGCACACCAATGCAGCTGCACTTTGTTCGACCATCCGTGACATGATGGAAGCCATCCAAGCAAAATTCAGTCCGGACAACCGCTTGTTGCTTGCTTTTCTCTGGGCTGACGAGGCTGTAAGTCTGTTGTGCGAGAAATATGCCATCGACCTCTATATGGCTTCCAGCTCCTTGCAGCAGCATATGCAGGCGACTTTGACAAGCCTGCTGAGTTTTTCCCGCGAGGAGATGGAGTACCGCATTGAGCATGATTATCCAAGCGGGAGCTCGAATTCCGAAACCGTACAGTATCGAAAGGCGATACTGAAGAAGTGGGCGCAGTCCTCACTGTATCTGGTTCCTGAAGTTTCGCGGTGGCCCAAGCGGGTTTCTGAGATTCTAGCCGGTACGGCAGCGGGCGTTGCAATGGCCTTTGCCACCTTGACGACGATTTTCGCCGAGACTACCTTCATACGCAACAGCTACCAATGGGCGCTCATCGTCATCATCGGTTATGTATTCAAGGACAGGATCAAGGAGTGGCTGCGACTCTTTTTCAAGGCAGTGCTGCCGCGCATGATGGCCGATGAGATTTCTGCGTTTCTTTCGCCCAAGACGAACAAGAAAATCTGTTCCAGCCGCATCCGCCTGACTTTTGAGGATGTCGACTCCCTGCCTGCCTATGTCAAGGAAATTCGCAAAGACAAAAACAACCCCTTCAGGGACATGCTCCCCAAAGAGGATGTAATCCATTATATCCGTGACCTGGCCATGCATCCTTTGACCAAGCATGCACTGGAGCGGGAGAGTTTCCCCAGGGAAAACAACTTCACCCTCGTCACCCGCATCAGGCTTGACGACTTTCTCAAGGAGATGGACGACCCCAATGATATTGTATTTCGGATGGACCCCAATGCAGATGAGCTTGATCAGCTCAGCAGTGAGCGCGTCTATCATCTGCATCTGATCATCCGCGAGTACTCCAAGAAAGAGGACCTGGACAACTACAGTCATTACATGGTGGTGCTCAATAAGAGCGGGATAGTCCGCATCGAGCAAATGCCGCTGGCCTAAAGGCCGATCTTCGAACTTGCCCTTTGAATTGCCTCAATGGTGAGGGTGATGATGTGATCCAGGGGTATGTCGAGCATCTGTGCTCCTTGGGTGATCAGTTCACGATTCACCCCTGCGGCAAATCCTTTGGAGGACCATTTCTTCTTGACCGATTTAACACTCATGCCCTGCATGCGTTCAGGACGCATGAGCGCCGTTGCGTAGACAAGGCCGGTCAGTTCATCGATGGTGTAGAGGACTTTTTCCATGAAGTGCACGGGTTCGACATCACTGCACAGCCCCCATCCGTGGCTGCAGACGGCATGAATGAATGCATCGTCGACGTCGATTTCCTTCAAAAGCTCCGGTGCTTTCTTGCAATGTTCTTCAGGAAACATCCCCCAGTCGATATCATGCAACAAGCCCACCAGGGACCAATATTCGACATCGTACCCATACTCGGTCGCAAATCGAGCCATGGTCTCTTCAACGCAAAATGCGTGGTACACCAATGCCTCATTGGGATTGTACTTGCGAAGCAGACTCTCTGCTTCTTCTCTCGTAACCATATCCTTCCTCCTACAGCCGAGTATAGGTGGTTTGATTCATTTGGAAAAGAGAGAATTTTCTTTCATGCCCCCTTTATTCTTCTTCTTGGTCTATGGTAGACTATGGATGGTGCTTGCCAGGCCGGCAAGCCATCACATGCAAGGAGGAGCCAATGTCTACGTTAGACGACGGTGGTAGTATAACACCCCTGCCTAGAACCCCGCTCATGGCGTCCTCCTGGTACAGCTGCTAGACCTGCCAGGTCCATCCCCTGTGGATTCGGGAGTACGCCCCAACCATCCACGGAGGAAGTATGATTACAATCAGAAAAAATCTGATGAGCCAGAATCCAGGAGATCCCATCCAGGAGGCTCCCTACACTTGGGTTGATGCACGCGACATCAACCGCGACGATATCTCCCAGCTTGAGGAGCAGTATTCGATTTCCAGTGAGTTGCTCGCAGATATCATGGACCAGGACGAACAGGCGCGTATCGAGAAGGAGGATGATTACATTGCTCTTATCGTACGTCTGCCCGCCATGGCCGATGATTGCAAGGGAATCAATCAGTATGCTGTTCCTCTTGGTATCGTCTTGGTCCGCGATACTGTCATCACCATCTGCCAAAGTGACAGCATCGTTCTTGAGGATTTTGCAAAGAACCGGTACCGCCAGTATCCGGTTCAGACAATGGAAGGTTTTGTCATCAGCATTCTCGGTCGTGCAGTGATGGTGTACATCCGTCTGCTCAAGTACATCAACCGCCAGAAGAGCCAGGTTGAGGAGCAGTTGCACAAGAGCATCATGAACTATGAGCTGATCCAGCTGCTGCAGATCCAGAAGTCCCTGGTCTACTTCTCAACCAGCCTCACCACCAATGAGGCTCTTCTTGAGCGCCTGCAGAGAACCCCGTACTTCAAGCTGGCAGGGGAGGAGGAGCGCGACTTCCTCGATGACGTGATAACCGACAACAAGCAGGCCATCGAGATGGCGAACATCTACTCTTCAATCCTTACCGGGACGATGGATGCATTTGCATCGGTGATCAGCAATAACATGAATGTCATCATGAAGCGGTTGACAATCATCTCCATCAGCTTGATGTTCCCGACCTTTGTAACCGGATTCTATGGAATGAATGTCAATCTGCCCTTTATGAACAATCCCTTTGCCTGGATCGGCATCCTCTCCTTTTGCGCTGTGAGTGCCTTGATCGGTGGTTGGATGCTCTCGGACCGACGCAATGAGAGGCTGGTCCAGCGCTCCTTGCTCGGGACAAGGGAGACGGTGCGGGAGAAACGGAGAAAAAAACATAAAAAACGGTCCTTACCCGATTGATTCGCACAATTTTGTAATGCTACCATCTCCAAGTTCTCGGGAGAGTTCTTCAAAGATGGACAGCATTATGCAACTCTGTTCTGCTTTCAGCGGAACATATGCCGGTCGGTCCATGAGCGACTTGGCAGCCTTATATTCAGAAATCGAGCAAAAAACCAGCACTTTTTGCACTACATACAGCATTGCCTGCGCTCAAGGATGTGGAACGTGCTGCGAGCACTTCATGCCTGATATCACTGCGAGCGAAGCCCGTTTGGTTGGCGCATATCTGCTCTTCATCAAGAAGGATTTTTCCTTGATTGAGAAAGTGCGCCAGAGTATCGGCAATCAGGAGGGCCCATGCCCGCTGTATCGGTTCGATTCACCCTTTCATTGTTCTGTCTATCCAGCCCGGCCGCTGATATGCCGCCTGTTCGGAGCCTGCGCCTATCAGGGCAAGAATGGCTTTGCGGTGTTCAGGCGCTGCAAGTACAATGAGGAGAAAACCATGCCCGAGCACATCGACTTTCACAGCGAGGTGCCGGTTATGCAGGACTACTCCTATCTCTTGCGGTCGCTGGACGACCAGGAAGGGGAAGTGGGCTTTCTGCCTGAAAAAGTAGCAAGCATGCTCGACCAGCTTCAATTTCTGGCAGTCATGCTTGATATGGACGATACCAATCCGGACGATACTCCGAATCCGATGGCCAGTTAGCGCAGGACCCTCATAATATAGCCGCACAAGTATTCCGATTCTGGAAACGAGAGGCGGATCGGATGGTCCTCTGCTTGGCCGAGGGTTTTCAGGATTTGGATTTCTACATTGGCATCCTTGGCGCTCCAGGCGAGGATCATGCGCAGTTGTTCGCTTCTGATCGATGCACTGCAGCTGAAAGTGGCGATGATGCCCCCGTTCTTGATTTTCTGCATGGCAAGCCGATTCAAATCCTTGTATGCTTTCTGGGCGCCTTCGGCCTGGGCCTTCGTCTGGGCAAGCTTGGGAGGATCGAGGATCATTAAATCATAATGATCACTTGGTATGACGCGCATCTGCTCGAAAATGTCACAGACGGTGGTGGTGACCTTGCTTCGGCTGTCCTCGGCAATCGTTTTCAGATCCTGATTGATGTGGACATGGACAAGGGCTTGGCGGAGGGCCGGGTCGCTGGAGTCGAACAGGTCGACGCTCTTCGAGCCTGCACGCAGTGCATGGAGACTGAAGGCTCCGGTATAGGAGCAGCCATCCAAGACCACCGCATCCTTGGCATACGGCTCTATCGCCTTGCGGTTCTCCCGCTGGTCGCAGTAGAATCCACTTTTCTGCCCCTTCCCGGGAATCACTTCATAATACAGTCCGTCTTCACGGAAACGGATGGGATCGAGCCGCTTGGCAGGAGTGAAGTATTGGCCATCCTGATAATACAGGGTGGTCTCACTGAGCTTTTCGGCACCGGCAAAGGCGCTGTCTATGGTAATCAGCATCAACGAGGGCTTCAGCAGGCTGTCCAAGGTGGAGACGATTATGTCGCGATGATCCCAGGCAACACGGGCGCTGATGATGATTCTCAGCATGGTTCCATATACGTCGACCACCACACCAGGCAGCATGTCGGCTTCAGAGAAAATGATGCGGAAGGTGGTGGTGCCGCCGGCTTTGTCCTGAAAGAAGGAACTTCGTCTTCGCACGCTTTCGGCGATGGCCTGGGCCCACCAGGACTCATCGGGGATTCTTGCCTCGTTCCAACTGAGCAGCCGAAGCGGAATGTGGCTGTCCTGATCGTACCATCCGTAGGCGATGAACGCACCATCGTGGGTTTCCACCCTGCCCAGACCGGTTTCCAATGCCGAGGTTGGCGTATGAAGAGCTCCAGAAAATACCCAGGGATGATGGCGTAGGAGCTGTTTCTCCTTACCATCCTTGATTGTAATGATTTGCATGGCTACACAGTAGCCGAAGCCCTTTGTTTTGTCAAAACGTTTGTTGACTTGCTCGTACTGCATACCGGATAATGACCCTATGCAGAAACCGGTTGTCAAAGCTATCCTTTTCGATCTGGACGGGACGCTGGTCGATACCATTGAGGACATCCGCCGTTCCTTGGCGCATGCACTTGCCGGCGAGGGCCTCCCTCCTCCTTCCGCAAATCTGACCCGGCAAGTGGTGGGCAGGGGGCTTCACAACGCACTCAAAGGTGCTCTTTCGTGGTTCGATCGCACTGTTGGGGAGGACCGGTTCAACCAACTGTACCAAGAGATGCTTCTCTATTATCGCGAGCATTATGCAGTGTATAGTCATCCGTATGAGGGTGTTGAGCAGTTGCTCCAGCATTTGCTTGAGAGCGGGTATGCATTGGGTGTGTATTCCAACAAGGAAGACGGGCTTACCAAACGTATTGCAGCCTCCTTGTTCCCCGGAATCCGGTTTTCGTGGGTCAGGGGGATGCTGGAAGGATTTCCCGGAAAGCCCGACCGCTCAGGTATTGATTATTTTTGCAGGAAGACAGGCCTTGTCGTGCAGAATGTCCTGTATATTGGAGACAGCGAAGTTGATTGGCAGACCGCCCTCAATGCCGGCTGTCCTCATATACTTGTTTCGTGGGGGTTTCGTCCAAAGGAAGAACTGCTGGCTCTTCAAGGCGCTGTAGTTGTCGATACGATACATGAATTGGAGGATGCAATCTATGGCATACAACGAGAAGGATTTGAGAAATAAAGCTGAGGCTTATCTGAAAGCTGAACGACAGGAAGTGTTTTCCAAGGAGGTGGAAGCCGAACTGACCCAAGGAAACTGGGAGTCCCTGTATGATCGTTTCTATACCAGTCTCGCCTTCGGAACAGCAGGCATGCGGGGTGTCATCGGCGGGGGGACCAACCGCATGAACAGCTTCATGGTTCGCAAGGTCACCCAAGGTTTGAGCGATTATTTGAATCACACTTCCAAGAACCCTTCAGTCGTCATCGCCTACGACAGTCGCCGTTACAGTGATCTCTTTGCAAACGAGGCCGCCCTCGTGCTTGCCGCCAATGGTATCTCCGTGTACCTCTATCCTGATTTGCATCCGGTTCCGATGCTCAGTTTTGCCGTGCGATACCTGCAGACAACCGCTGGAATTGTAATCACAGCCAGTCACAATCCTTCCCAGTACAATGGGTACAAGGTCTATTGGCGCGATGGTGGACAGGTGACGCCTCCGCACGATTTCAGCATTGCAGAGCGTGCAAATGCAGTGAAAGCAGAGGACATCAAGGAAATGAGCGAGCAGACGGCACGTTCGAAAGGCCTTCTGGTTCCCGTTCCGGAAAAGGTGGATGAAGCGTACTATCATACAGCACTGCTTGGTTTGAGACGCCCTTCCTTGGTGCAGGACAGTCCTGTGAAGGTGGTCTATACTCCCTTGCATGGATCTGGCAACATTCCTGTCCAGCACTTGTTGAACAAAGTCGGGATCACATGCATCGTGGTCCCCGAGCAGCAGGAGCCCGACGGGAATTTCCCTACCGTTCCGCTTCCCAATCCCGAGCATCCGAAAGCAATGGAAATGGCAATCGCCCTTGCAAAGAAAGAGAAGGCCGACATTGTCCTTGGGACCGACCCCGATGCGGACAGGCTGGGCATTGCCATACCTCTTGATGCAGAAAAAACGGAGTATCAGCTGCTTACGGGCAATCAGATAGCGACCTTGCTGGTCGACTACCTGATCGAGGCTGACAGCCACAAGAAACTTGCCAAGAAACCTTTGGTGGTCAAGAGCCTGGTCACCACCGACCTGGTGGCTCGTATCGTGGAGAGCCAAGGCGGGCGATGCAAGGACGTGCTGACCGGGTTCAAGTATATCGCCGAACAGATTGCTGAATTGGAAGGTCCGAAAGGGGAGGCTGAGTATTTCCTCTTCGGCTGCGAGGAGAGCTATGGCTTTTTGACACTTTCGCAGGTCAGGGACAAGGATGCGGTAAGCAGTGCCCTTTCCAGTGTCGAGTTGCTGTGCTATTGGGCCTCGCAGGGATTGACCTTGCAAGAACGGCTCCAGCAGATTTACCACAGGTGGGGGTACAGCACCGAAGTTGTTTTCTCCAAAGAGTATGAAGGTGCCAGTGGAAAGGAGAAAATGGCGGCAATCATGGCCAATCTGAGAAAGCTGTCTGTCGGTGATGAGCTTGGCTCATCCACCATTGCATCCATCCAGGATTTGCTTGATGGAAAGCAGACAGCCTTTCCACCCTCCGATGTCCTGATCATCCGTTTTGCCTGTGGTGATAAATTGGTCGTCCGCCCCAGCGGGACGGAGCCCAAAATCAAATACTACCTCTTCTTCACTTTGGAGGAGGGGACGCGTGAGGAGAGGGAGCAACAACTCGCCTTGCGCATCCAAAACTATAAGGCGGCCCTCAGTTGATTACCTGCTATGTACTTGTCCGGCATCAGAAAAGCAGTCTCTGTCTCTCCCCCTATCTGGATGCAGAACGGATGGATGATTGGAAGGAAGATGAGGAGGTGGTGCTGAAAAGCAGTGGAATGTTGACCAAGAACCAGAAGGATGAGGTTACGTATGCCCTGTATGCTGCGATAGACTTCAGTGTTGATCGCTGGATTCAGAACAAGCAATATGTGCCTCGTCTTCTCATCTGCGCCCTCATTTTCACAGCTTCGTATTTCCTGCTCTCATTGGCCATTCGCGATCCGATTCCCATGATTGATGAGATTGCCATCAGTGTGGGGTTGACGTTGCTTGGCTGGAATGCCCTGGCAAAACGCGACACCCGTTCCTCGGTCGCCCAGCGAAGGCGCTATGAGTTGAAAGTCCGAGCATCCGAGCGGCAAGAGGTTATCGACGAACAACTCTTCGCCTTGGAAGAGTATTTGGATGAAGCTGCAAAAGTCGATGCCTTGTCGCTGTGCAACTCTTTGTGTCTGGTCAGCTCGGAGCCGTTGTTGCCGTTCTCCTTTGAAGGCCGGCTGGATGAGCTGAAAGACATATTCAAGCTGTTGTTTCTGCATGTGCGTCTCAATGACAAGGCGTTGTTGCAGACATCCCATACCGTCTTGCGCTTGAGGCGGCGGGGCAAGGCGGACAGCCGTCTCGCTGCAAAACTCTACCATGAGCATATGCGAAAGCGGATCGATCTTGCATTGCTCTCCCTCTTGATTGTCTTGGATGAAGCAACTGCATAGCTAAGATGCCAGTATAGGCATGCAAGCCTATCACGCCGCACTGTTGTTGTTTTGCATAGCCGGTCTGTATGTGGCCGGCTTTGCTGCATCGCTGCTCTCCTATCCCTTGCTGGCAGGCATTCTGGGTGGGGTGCTTACCCTTGTCCTGCTGCATGTTTGCACACGCTCGAGGCGAAGCCTGCTTGCTCTCTTTGCATGGTTTTACTGCTTGTACGTCCTCCTTGGCTGGGCGGCGGGCTTCAATCAAGCAAGCTTTGGGTTGCCCCGGCAGCGTGTTGTACAGATAGAAGGACACCTGGTGGAAGACTCCTTGCTCACCCGTTCAAACAAGCAACTTGCCCGGATCGCCCTTGCCTCGTGCCGGTCAAAGGATGGCTTTCAGGCAACATGCAGGGGGGCGGTGTCTGCATTGATTGAAGTCGATGAGGTGCTGGTCTCCTCTTCCAATCTGGTTCTTACCGGCATCTTGGACCCGGAGTCGGGATTATTCCTTGCTGAGAGCGTACAGGTTCTTCCTCTCTCGTTGCTTGCACGACAACGCCGTCATGTATTGAGGATGCTCCAGATCAGATTGCAGCAAGTCATACCAGACAAGGCTTCCCAAGGGCTTGCCGCCATGCTGTTGCTGGGACAGACAGGCAGCTCCGATTTTCAGCTCAAGGATTTGAGCCTCGCCTGTGGATGTGCACACCTCTTGGCCCTCTCAGGCATGCACCTGCACTTTTTCCTCTCTCTCAGCACCTCTTTGGGCAGCCTCATCGTCGGACGTTTTTGGGGGAGGTGGCTGGGTTCAGTCCCGGCCTTGTTCTATGTTGTGCTTGTCGGTCCCAAACCCTCTTTGATCAGGGCTTTGGGCATGCATCTTTGTTCGCTGTTTCCCATCTCACGCCAAACTGCTTTCCAGGCTACCTTCTTTCTGCAGCTGCTGCTCTTTCCCTTCTCGCTCTCGAGCATGGCATGCCTCTATAGCTGGGCTGCCTACGGGATGCTGCTGCTTTCATCGATGCTGCCCACATTTTTCCTGCAGAAAACTGCGGTAATCGTAGCAGGCTCGTCCCCGGCTTCCCTGTTGCTGGGAGGCTCGTGCAACCTGAGTGGTTTGCTCTTCTCCCCGATACTCACCCCCCTGATAAACCTGGCCATGGCGGCAAGTTTCCTGAGCCTGGTTTTCGGATCCTTCTTTGGCCGGATCTTGTCCTCGATACAGGCACTTCTCTTCTTCATCCTGGAAAACAACCAAGGCTATACGCTGCAAGTCGGCTTTACAGGATATGTGGTCTATGTATTGGTGTTGTTGACCTGTCTTGTCTCAATTGGCTATGCTACCATGGCTGTACAAAAGCGAAGGAGATTACGCTATGAGCTGGACATTCGCATACGACTCCCCGATTGCAATCACTGCTCTGCTCAAACAAGAGGAGCTGTCGATGACCAAGAAATTTGGTCAGAACTTCCTCATCTCCCGCTCGGTGAGGGAGAAGATTGTAGCACTTCTGGATGTACAGCCGTCTCACCGTGTATGGGAGATCGGGCCGGGGATCGGGGCGGTCACCAGCCTGCTGCTCGAGCAGGGGGCGAAGGTGACGGCTTTTGAGATCGATCATGGGTTCTGCCGTATTCTCTCAGAGCAGGCGTTTGCCGATGAGCCCTCTTTTCGGCTCATAAGCGGTGATGCACTCAAGACGCTGCCTTCCCAACTTGCCTTGGAGGGGAGTCCTGACCGCCTATGCGGCAATCTTCCCTACAATGTAGGCTCGGTGGTCATCGCCAAGGTGCTGGAAAGCGACCATCGGCCCCCTGTCATGGTGTTTACGCTGCAGAAGGAAGTTGTTGACCGGCTGTGTGCACAGCCGCAATCAAAGGATTGGTCGTCATTTTCCCTGCTCGCCCAGATGGATTATGAGGTGAAACCGGCTTTCAGCATCAACAGCGGCTCTTTTTATCCTCCACCGAAGGTGACCAGCAGTACGGTGGTGTTCACCCTCCGGGCCCAAAGCCTGGTACCGCTACAGCTCAGGCAGACCTTTTTACTCGTCATCCGCGACCTGTTCGCCCAACGCCGCAAGACAGTGAAGAACAATCTGCTCTCGGGAAAGATCGGGGCGGCCGTCGGCAGGAACGGGGTTGAAGCTTTGCTCTCCCATTCCCAAATCGACCCCTCTCTGAGGGCCGAGGCTCTTGCCTGGGCTGACTTTATTGCTCTCAGTGAGTCTCTTGCCAACTATCAAGCCAGGTATATCGTCGGTACTGCACCAAACAGATGATTCCCCTGAGAGTCAGGTCGCTGGCCATCGCTATCCAGATGCCCAGCAATCCCAGGGATGTTGTTTTCAGCAATAGGTAGGCCAAAGGAAGTCGGAGCAGCCACATTCCTGCAATCGAGATGAAAAACGGTCTTCTCGTATCGCCGGCTCCTCTGAAGACCCCGAAGGCAAGCATGGAAAGCCCGAATGCAGGCTCAGCGAAAGCTTCTATGCGCAATATGGTGGTTCCGAGGGCGATGACAGAAGCATCGGATGTGAAAAAGCGCATCAAAGCCGGTGCAAACAGATAGAGCATCAAGCCCATGAAACTCATCAACAGCGTGCCCCACAACGTGCACAGGTCGGCAAACTTTTTTGCCAGCTGCTTGTCATTGGCGCCCAGTGATTGGGCTACCAACGTGGTGGCGGCCGTTGCAAAACCCGACGGAGGCAGATAGGTGATGGACTCGGCTGTGTTTGCCAAAAAGTGGGCAGCCAGGGCGGTGGTTCCCAAAGTCCCTACCATCTTGGTAAAGACAATCTGGCCGAACGAGAGGGTCGACCGCTCAAGGGCAACCGGGATTCCCAACCTGAGCGCACTTTTTTGAATGGTTTTGTCGTACGAGAATGGACCGAGGAGGGTGATTCGGATGGGGTTGTCCGTGGCCAGCAGGATGACCAGCAGCAGGATGCTGGTGATGGTGCAGGAGAGCGTGGTGGCCATGGCCGCCCCCTTGACCCCCAAACCCAAGCCCCGCAATCCAAATGGACCGAACGAAACAAAATCAAAGATGAAGAAAAAATTGAAAGCGATGTTCAATATATTGTTCAGACCGTTCAAGTAGAGGGCTTTCTTTGCATCCCCGCTGCAGCGAAGAAGGGTGCTGATGAGAATCATCACCAGGTTGGGCAGATACCCCAAGGCTATAAAGTGATAGTACTGCCTTGCAAGCAGCTGGACCTCGGCCTCAGCCCCAATCCAAGCTGGAAGATGGCGGGCGATTACGACAAACAGCAAGGTAAGAGCCAACCCGAAGAATACTGAGGTGTACAGAGCCTGCTTGGTGACCTGCTTGGCTCGTTGGGAGTTGCCTGATCCCAAGAAGCGGGCCATCAATACGGAGAATCCGATGGCAAAGGCGTTCATCCACCCATTGACCAACCAGATGGTGGATGTAGGTACGGCGATTGCGGCGGTTGCATGAGCCCCCAAGGAACCGACCATCGCCGAGTCCACATAGGTGACGGTGACTTGGAGGACCTGCTCAAGGATGGTGGGCCAGGCGAGAGACCAGATGATGATGCCGGGAGGAATTGAGCGGTCAAGAAGATTGATGGGATTTCGTACACGCCTCATGCAATGCCTCTCCTTGTGAGGCGTGTCCATCGTAGCTGAAAGCAGGATTTGGAGCAAGGGCGGAAAGCAACTGCTCCCGCCCTTCGATGGTGTTGGTTAGTTGGCTGCAGCCTGGGCGAGGGTGATGGCGCTGGTCACCACGATATCCTCCACCGAGCAGCCGCGGCTGAGGTCGCTGATCGGTTTGGCAAAGCCTTGGAGAATCGGGCCGTATGCATCCGCACCGGCGAGCCTCTGGACAAGCTTGTATCCGATATTTCCCGCCTGCAGGTCGGGGAAAATCAGGGTGTTGGCGCTTCCTGCAACTTCCGAGCCGGGAGCCTTGCTCTTGGCGACGCTGCCGACGATGGCTGCATCAAGCTGCAGCTCCCCGTCAACGGCCAAGGTAGGAAGCTTCTCCTTGAGAAGGCGGGTTGCGGTGATCACCTTGTCCACCAGCTCTCCCTTTGCAGAGCCCTTGGTCGAGTAGGAGAGCATGGCCACCTTCGGCTCGGCATTGAGGAATGTCCTGCAGGAGAGTGCGGATGCTTCTGCGATTTCAGCAAGCTGCTCGGCTGTTGGGTTGGGAATGGTTGCACAGTCGGCAAAAATGAACGATCCGTTTGCACCGTACTCGGTCTTGTCGGTGGCCATTACGAAGCAGGAGGAAGCAAACTTGATGCCGGGTTTGGTCTTGATGATGTTGAAAGCGGCAAGCAATACATTGCCGGTGGTGTTCTCTGCTCCCGCAACCATTGCATCGGCCTTGCCCAGCCGGACCATCATAGCCCCCCAGCGAAGAGGATCGACGATTCCCTCGAACGCCTCTTCCTCGCTCATGCCCTTGTGCTTGCGCAGCTCATAATACTCCTGGGCGAATGCCTTGCGGTCATCACTGGTGACGGGGTCGATGACGGTGATGCCCTCAAGGGATGTGGAGACGGAAGCGGCCGCTTTGGCAACAGCTTCGGCATTTCCTACGAGGATGACTTTTTCGGCAAGCTTCTCATCGACGATCTTGCGTGCCGCCTGAATGGTTCTCAGCTCGGTTCCTTCTGCGAGGACAAGATGTTTTTTTGCCCGGATGGCCTGGGCCTTCATTTTTTCTGCAAACGTCATGGTTCTGCTCCTTGACAGGGAAAATTTTAATTGCACCTGCTAGTCTACCACGTTCAGATGGCTTCGAAAAGTACGCAAAAGGCTCTGTATTTTCTTGTACGCTTATGCTATTGTCCGCTCATGGGTACACGCAACCTCCTCTTTGTCATGGTGATGGCCTTGGCGTTCGCCGGCAGCCTGTTCGGCGGCCTGGGCGAGGAGATCCAGATTGCATGCTCACTTTCGCTGGCTCAGATGGGACTGTTGATGAGCCTCAGCCAGGTCGGATCTTTTGTTTCATTTCTCACGCTGCCATTGCTTGCCAGGAAGCTGAGCTCCTACTCACTGTTGGTCATCGGCATTCTCTCCTCTTCTGTGACTTTGTTGGGCATGGGCCTGTGCCGCAGTGCATCAGTCTTCGGTCTTTTCTTCCTGCTCAATGCATTGGGAGGCTATTTGTACGGAACCAGCAACATCATGGTTCTGATCAATGTCGACCGACCTCGAATGAAAACCAATATCCCCTTGATGCATCTTACGTTCAGCATCGCCAGCATTTTCAGCGGGTATTACATTACGTTTCTCAAGCAGCACACGTGGTACCACGGATATGTGCAGATGGCGCTCATCTATCTGGTCATGGGGGTTCTGTTCATCCTGTTTCGGCCTGCAGGAATTGGCCAATGGGAGCAAAGAAAGGACCAAAAACTTTCCGATTCGTTCTCATTGTTGAAGAACAAGGCGTTCATGAAGTACCTGCTCTTTCTCATTCTGGCAAACGCGGTGGAGTACTGCAATGCCGTCTACCCCTTGCTGGCCATCACCCAGCTGCACGCAGCAGGAGCCCGCGAGGTTGGCTTGGCGATCATCATCATCCACTTTGGA
>ERZ1645192.354-NODE-354-length-37405-cov-42.149612_pt1 | contig 37405 bp, 37 predicted proteins | sample MGYA00575354_ERZ1645192 | MGnify/ENA primary metagenome ERZ1645192 (study PRJEB40844, sample SAMN11349763) | freshwater sediment metagenome | isolation source: river sediment | host: Sediment | place: India: Faizupur Khadar , New Delhi | collected 2017-02-21 ...
GAGTAATGGGCTTTGATGTCATACTCAAAACCGGGAATGTCATGGAACATCGCCAATCTGCTCACTCCTAGGGCATAAGCTTCTTCGAATTTCCCTTTCTTGGGCTCAAAAACAATCATGACGGACAGTCCTTGAAGAGTCCCACGCACCGCGCCCTGCACAACGAAAGTTCCCAGGCTGGCGTCGTCAGGAAATTTCGTTATCGACTTTACGTACCTCTGTGCGACTTCCTTTGCTTTATCGGATGGGTAGGTACACGTTGTAACAATATACATATCTCTCTCCTTTCACCCATGTGACACGATCTGTTGAACAGGAACCTTTCGTGCCGTGACGCCGACTGTTCCGGCGGCATTGTCCCCCCGCTCATTTCTCCGGTTTCAGACCATCACTTGGTCATGGCTTTAATCATCACCTCTACCTGGGCCACCGAGGCCGTGGGGTGGACCTCGAAATATACATAGGGGGCATACTGCTGAATGAGGTTCATGAGATCCACCTCGGTTCCTTCAACGACTGAATATCCGGCAAATTCACCGGGGAATACGCCCCAGTCCTTGAGCGGGCCCTTACTCATATCCTTCTTGACCATCTCCAGCAGCATATTCAGCCCAATACCGCGCTCTTTGATATCAACAGGTATTCTTGACCGGTCAAAGTCCCAAAGCATGAGATACTTTCCCATTGTCTTTCTCCTTTCTCACCTTCTCAGCCAAGGCTTTGAAACAGCCTGACTGCTTTATAATCGCATCTGCATGTGCGGTGCTTCAGGTGGATAACCCGATCATCTTCAAGGCCTCACCAACATCCAGCCAGGTGTGGACGGAATAGGTCAAGCCGGGAACTCCGAAGTAGGCCACGTACCTGTTCGTGATGTGCTCGAGCGCATCCGGCAATTTCGATCTCTCGCAGTCATACAAGGTGATGGTCTGAAGGCCCTCCCCTTTCGTGCTGCTTATGAATGGCCCTCTCATGGTGATGTATTTGGGCAATGACTTCTGTTCAACAAAACGATTGCCGACTTCCTTCGCACCTTCAGGTGGATAGGACATCATGCCAATGATGATCATGGGATCCTCCTTTGTTCTGGCAGGGTTCTCCGGGGCATTCACTGTGGACTGAACCAACAGGAAAAATTGATCGATTTCAGGTGGACACCACCCCCCCTCATGCCGGGACAGTTCGATGATGCGCTTTCGGCAGGTGTCTCAAGGGTTATCAACCGGTTTAAATTGAATAATTTCATTGAATTTCATAACAGGATTAATAAAGGTACACGGGACCCAACAAATTATGATTAGAATAATTCTGTATTAGCAAGAATCAATAGCGCTTCGAATATTTTTTTCCGTGCAGGGGCATGCAGGGAGAATCCTGTGCCGCAGCCCACGCGCTGCCTTCGCTGAACACCTCACCCGACAATCGTCACCACAGGGACCAGGCAGTGGCCTAAACGTCGATGCCTGCCCTGGTTTGCTGAATGAATCACCCGATTATCGTCACCACAGGGCGGCAAGACACGATCCCGCAGAACGATAAAAGAAAGGGAGGAGACAGAGCCTGCCTCCTCCCTTGTGTTGCTCAGGGGGTATGAGTACTGACGGGCGCTACCCTGCGGCCTCCTGATCTCCCTCGCTGGCCTTCAGGTCGATTCCCGCGGCCTTTGCGACCAGCTGGGCTATGTCGAACGCCTGGAGCTTCTCGGAAAGCTCGAGCTCCTTGATGCCGTCGGAGAGCATGGTGAAGCAGAAGGGGCAAGCGGTGCACACGGTCTTCGCCCCCGCCGCCTCGGCTTCCTTGGTGCGCTTCTGGTTGATCCTCGTGCCGAGGTCCTCTTCCATCCACATCCTGCCGCCGCCCGCGCCGCAGCAGAAGCTCTTGGCGTGGTTGCTGGCCATCTCCACCACCGCCCCGGAGTTCAGGGCCTTGAGGATGTTCCTGGGCTGGTCGTAGACCTTGTTGTACCTGCCGAGGTAGCAGGAGTCGTGGTAGGTCATGGTGCCCAGGTCCGCGACGGGCTCCTTGAGCGTGATCTTGCCGCTCTTGATGAGCGTGTCGAGGATCTCGGTGTAGTGGAACACCTCGAAATCGCCGCCGAGCTCCTTGTAGTCGTACTTGAGCGTGTTGTAGCCGTGCGGGCACATGGTGATGATCTGCTTGACGCCGTAGGCCTTGAAGGTCTCGATGTTCGCCATGGCCAGCGCCTGGTAGATGTACTCGTTGCCGATCTTCTTGGCCGAGTCGCCGCAGCAGCCTTCCTCGGTGCCAAGGATGGCGAAGTCCACGCCCGCCAGCTGGAGCAGCTTGGCGATGGAGAGCGCCACCTTCTTGTTCAGGTCGTCGAAGGAGCCCGCGCACCCGACGTAGAACAGGTACTCGGCGCCGCCCTTCTCGGACATGAGCGGGATGTTGTGGCCCTTGGCCCAGTCCGCCCTCACGTGGGCGCCGATGCTCCACGGGTTGGAGTTGTTCTCCATGCCCTTGAACACGTCGAGCACCTCGGCGGGGAAGTCGGACTCCATCATGACCATGTAGCGCCTGAGGTCGATGAGCTTCGGGAACTGGGTTATGTAGCACGGGCACGCCTCGACGCAGGCCATGCAGGTGGTGCAGGCCCAGATGGTGTGCTTGTCGATGGTGTCGCCGATGAGCGCCGGCCCGGTGTATTCCTCGTCAGCCAGGATGCGGTAGTTGCCGTCCACGTCCATGGCGAACTTCGCCTTGGTCTCCATGTAGTTGCGGATGTCCTGGATCACGTCCCTGGGCTTGAGCGGCTTGTCCGTGTTGAAGGCGGGGCACACCTCGACGCAGCGGCCGCAGCGTACGCACGCCTCGGAGTCGTACAGGTCTTTCCAGGAGTATTCCTCGAGCTTGTGGATGCCGAAGGTCTCGGCGTTCTCGAACATCTCGGGGGGCATGAACCTGATGGGCGCCGGGTTGTCGCTGGTGTTCCTCAGGAAGATGTTCACCGGGGTCAGGAAGATGTGCATGAGCTTCGAGTACGCGATGTACACGAAGAAGACCGCCGCGCCGATCACGTGGGTCCACCACAGCAGCATGTGGAGGCTCCTGAGCCCGCTCTCGTTCATCCACGAGAACGCGAGGCCCGCGATGCGGCCGATGGGTGACGTCCAGATGTAGGGGTGCATCGGGCTCGCCGGGTTCGCCTCGGTGGCCTGGATCCTCAAGCCCTCGACGATGAAGCCGGTCACGAGGATGGCCAGGATGAACCACAGGATGGTCTTGTCCTCGGGCTTCTCATCGAGCCAGACGGGCTTGATGACGTACCTGCGGTACAGGGCCATAAGAATGCCTATGATGGCCAGGAACCCGAACACGTCCGCGAACAGGGACAGTCCGAGGTAGAACCCGTCCTTCATGAACCACCAGTGCCAGATGGGCCAGATGACGTCGGCCTGCAGGAAGACGACCGCCGTGGTGATGGTGAGGGCGATGAAGCCCCAGAGTATCAGGAAATGGAACGTGCCCTGGTAGGGCTCCCTGAGAATCTTCTTCTGGAGGAACACGTCCCACACGGCGTGCCAGAACCGCTCCCCCGGTTTGTCGAGCCTGTCGCTCTCGGAGCCCTGGGCAGCCCAGATGGCCTTGAGGCGGGTGAAGAAGCCGTTCGTCACGAGCCCGCGGAAAAGCATGAGCAGAGCGCCAGCCACGATGAAATAGAGAACGACCTGCGCCGTCGGGAACCCGGGCCCCAGGATGTTCCAGAAAACCTCTCTCGAAATTTCTGCGCCTGAACCGTGCATACTACCCCCCTGGATCATTATTCATCGGGGCGGGGTGTTGCCCCGCCCCGCGTACTGCTGATTATCCCTTCACCTTCTTGATCTCGTCGATCAGTGCGGGGACCACGTTGAAGAGGTCGTCGACCACGCCATAGTCGGCCTTCTGGAAGATCGGGGCCTCGGCGTCTTTGTTGATGGCGACGATGACCTTCGAGGTTCCCATGCCGGCGAGGTGCTGAATGGCGCCGGAAATGCCGCAGGCGATGTACAGGTTGGGGCTGACCGTTTTGCCGGTCTGGCCGACCTGGTAGGAGTGCCCTCTCCAGCCTGCGTCAACCGCGGCCCTGGAGGCGCCGGTGGTTGCGGTGGGTCCGAACAGCTTTGCAAGGTCTTCGAGCAGCTTGAAGTTCTCGGGGCCCTTCATGCCGCGGCCGCCGGAAACGATGATCTCGGCCTCGGTCTGGTCGGGCTCGTTGGTCTGCGCGAGTTCGATGCTCTTCACGACCGCCTTGATCTTGGAGGCGTCGAGGGAGACCGCGACCTTCTCCACAGCGCCGGCGCCGGCGATCTCTTTCACGGAGAAAGAGTTGGGGCGCACCGCGATGACCTGCGGGTCGGCCACTGCCTCGACCATGGCGTACGCCTTGCCTGCGTAGACCGGCCTCTTGGCAACGACCTTGTCCCCTGCCTTGGTCAGGTCGACCGAGTCGGAGATGGCGCCCACGCCGAGCCGTGCGGCCACTGCGGGGATGAAATCCTTGCCCTGCGCGGTGGCGCTGGCGAGGATGACGGAGGGGTTCACGGTCTTCGCGACCTGCGCGAAAGCCTGAACGTACGCCTCGGTCACGTAGTTCTCGAACTCGGGACCGTCGACGACGAAGATCTTGTCTGCGCCGAACTTCGCAAGCTGGGGTGCGAGCGCTTCCGCGCCTTTGCCGATGATGCACACCGCAACGTCGCCGCCCAGTTCCTTGGCCTTGCTTGCTACCTCAAAAGAGCCTTTCTTGATCTCGCCCTTCTGGACTTCTGCATAAATGAGTGTTCCTGGCATCTCTCTTCCCTCCCTCTTAGACTATCTTCACATCTTCGTGGAGAATTCTGGCAAGTTCTTTCGCCTTTGCAGCCGCGTCGTCGCCTGCGATCTTCTTTCCAGCCTCGCGGGCCGGGGGCAGGGTCATCTCCTTGACGACCGTCTTCGGGCCGTCGGACACGCCGAGCGCTGCGGCCGTCTTCACGTCAACGGGCTTCTTCTTCGCCTTCATGATGCCGGGCAGGGATGCATAGCGGGGCTCGTTGAGACCCTTCTGCGCGGAGAACACTGCCGGGAGAGGAACCTCTACCACTGCCACGCCGCCCTCGACCTCTCTGGTCACGGTGGCCTTGCTCTTGTCAGCGGCTACGTCGAACTTGATGACCATGGTGATGGAGGGGATGCCGAGCATTTCGGCAACCATCACCGGGACCTGTGCGCTGTCATCGTCGATGGCCTGCTTGCCCATGAAGATGGCGTCGTACGCTTTGCCCGAGCCCTTGATCGCCGCTGCGAGGGCCGCTGCGGTCGCAAACGGGTCGGCCTTCTCCGCATAAGCGGCGTCCGCGATGTGGATCGCGGTGTCGGCGCCCATGGCGAGAGCGGTGCGGATCGCCTCGACAGCCCTGTCAGGCCCCAGGGATACAACCGTAACCTCGCCGGCCTTCAGCTCTTCCTTCTTCTTCAGGGCTTCTTCGACTGCGAACTCGTCGTAGGGATTCATGACCCACTTGATCCCGTCCTGTACGATACCGGCTCCCTGAATCTTGATCAAAGTTTCAGTGTCAGGTACCTGCTTAATGCAAACAACTGTATTCACATTATCCTCCTTCCTACATACTTTTATATTAGCCTAGAGGCCTGTTTCCTTATCCTTCGATCCCCCTGCCCCCGTTCCGTTCTTCACGAACCCGGAGAGGAAGGAGTTTCCGACCATGGTTGCCACCTCGTGCACATCGAAGCGTTTCCTCCTTGCCGTCACGAGGTACGTGGACAGTTCGTCCAGGGATCCGAAGATCACGCGGGCGCAGATCTCGGGCTTGAGATCCACCCTGAACAGCCCCTGCTCCTGGCCCTGGGCCACGATGTCCGCGATGATGTTCAGATAGGCAAGGAAATGCTTGTTCTTGTATTCCCTCATAAACTTGTTCGACTGCCTGAGCTCGACCTGGATCACCTCGGCCAGGGCCCTGTCTGTTTCTATCATGGTGAGATGGTTGTCGCAAAAGGTAATTATCTTTTCTCGAGGGTCGGTGATGTTCTCGAGTCTGGATTTCACGGTGGTGATGATCCTGTTCAGCTCCTCCTCGAAGAGGGAGATCAGGATGTCGTCCTTGTTTTTGAAGTAAAGGTATATCGTCCCATCCGCCACATGCGCTTCTCTCGCAATCTCGGAGACCTTGGAGTTATAGAAACCTTCCATAGCAAATACATGCTTGGCGGCGTTCAATATCATCCGGTATTTTTCTTCGCCTCTCATTTGGTCCCTTCCCTACGATAAAAACCCACAATGATGCCGTATCGTCTCAGATAATGGTGGAGCGGGGACCCCGCCGGAGGGCGGAATCCCCGCGGTTTCTAAAAATTTAGCCCAGTTTCTTCCTGTTTGCCACGAGGTCGTCCACCACCGCCGGGTCGGCCAGCGTCGACGTGTCGCCGAAATCGGCAAAGTCGCTTGCGGCGACCTTCTTGAGCACGCGGCGCATGATCTTGCCGGAGCGTGTCTTCGGGAGCGCGTCGGCCCACTGGATGTGGTCGGGCGTCGCGATGGGTCCGATCTCCTTTCTCACGTGAGCGATGAGGGTCTTCTTGAGGTCTTCGGACTTGTCCACGCCGGTGTTCAGCGTGACGTACGCGAAGATGCCCTGGCCCTTGATGTCGTGCGGGAAGCCCACAACCGCCGCCTCGGCGACGTTCGGGTGGGAAACCAGCGCGCTCTCGACCTCTGCGGTGCCCATGCGGTGGCCGGACACGTTGATGACGTCGTCCACGCGGCCCGTGATCTTGTAGTAGCCGAGGTCGTCCCGCTCCGCACCGTCACCGGTGACATAGTAGCCGGGGAACTGCACGAAGTAGGTCTCTTCGAACCGCTTGGGGTCGCCCCACACGCCTCTCATCTGGCCGGGCCACGGCTTCTTGATGACCAGGTTGCCCCTGGCGACGCCCTGGAGCTCCTTGCCGTCGTCGTCGAGCAGCGCGGGCTCGACGCCGAAGAAGGGCACGGTCGCCTTGGCGGGCTTGATGTCGATGGCGCCGGGCAGCGGGGTGATGAGGATGCCGCCGGTCTCGGTCTGCCACCAGGTGTCAACGATGGTGCACTCGCCGCGGCCGATCATGTTGTAGTACCATCTCCAGGCCTCGGGGTTCAGCGGTTCGCCCACGGAGCCCAGGATCCTGATGGAGGAGAGGTCGTGCTTCTTGACCCACTCGTCGCCCTCTTTCGCAATGGCGCGGATGGCGGTGGGAGCGGTGTAGAAGATGTTGACCTTGTGCTTCTCGCAGACATCCCAGAACCTGTCGTAGGCGGGATAGCTGGGAACGCCCTCGAACATGATGCTGGAGGCGCCGTTTGCCAGCGGTCCGTACACGATGTAGGAGTGGCCCGTGACCCAGCCGATGTCGGCGGTGCACCAGTAGGTGTCTTCCTCATGATAATCGAAGACGTACTGATGGGTCAGCGATGCGTACAGCAGGTAGCCGCCCGTGGTGTGCATGACGCCCTTGGGCTTTCCGGTGGAGCCGGAGGTGTAGAGGATGAACAGCGGATCTTCGGAGCTCATTCTCTCGGGCTCGCAGTAGTAGGGGGCCGCCGCCATCTCCGCTTCGTACCAGACGTCCCTGCCCTCTTTCATGGTGACCGGGGTGCCGGTTCTCTTCACGACGATCATCTTCTGGACCGAGGGGGACTGCTCGGCCGCCTTGTCGGCGTTTTCCTTCTGGGGGACTGCCTTGTTGCCGCGGTAGGTGCCGTCGCAGGTGATGAGCACCTTGGCGTCGGAGTCAACGATGCGGTCCTTGAGCGCGTCGGACGAGAATCCGCCGAACACGATGCAGTGGATGGCGCCGATGCGGGTGCAGGCGAGCATCGTGATGGCCAGCTCGGGGATCATGGGCAGGAAGATGCACACGCGGTCGCCCTTCTTGACGCCGTACTTCTTGAGCACGTTGGCGAACCTGTTGACCTCGCGGTACATGTCCATGTAGGTCAGGGTTCTGTTGTCGGCCGGATCGTTGCCCTCGAAAATGATCGCGGCCTTGTTCTTCCGGGTTGCAAGGTGACGGTCGAGGCAGTTGTAGCTGACGTTCAGCTCCCCGTCTTCGAACCACTTCACGTAGACCGGGGGCTTGTACGAGTAGTCCATGATCTTGGTCGGCTTCTTGAACCAGTCGAGCCTCTCGGCCTGCTTGGCCCAGAAAGCCTCGGGCTTCTCGATGGACTCCTTCCACATCTTCTCATACTCTTCCTTGCTCTTGATGTAAGCCTTCTCCCTTACTTTGGGGGGAACCGGGAAAATCTGTTCACCAAAATCCTTTGTCTCATCAGCCATGTAGTGCCTCCTAAAGAATAATTTGCTACGTATCAGCTCTATATATCCAAAGACACAAGAGAGGTCAAGGAAAAATGAATCATCATTCATAACTGCAGCGTCCCGCCCCTCCGGTTTTGCTTGTGGCGATCACCCGATGTGCTATAATGCGGCAAAATTGCGGCTTCAGGGAGAGACTCGATGAAAAAGCCCTTTTCTGTCATGATCTTATTGCTGCTGTTTCTGATCGCCTGCCCCGCCTTCGCGCTGGACGTGGCGGTTGACGTCAAGGGGCCCCAGGACCTGGTGTCCCTCAAGGACGGCCTCGCGAAGACCATCACCGCCCGCTGCCTCGCGAAGAACGTGGACGCCGGGAGCGCCGCCCTGAACGTGTCCCTCTTCCAGATGGGAAGCGTCATCTCCCTGGACGCCATCCTCTCTTCGAAGCCCCCGAAGGCTTTTCACCGTGACCTGAAGAGCGCCGACGAGCTCTCGGGCGCCATCGACGCCATGATAGCCGAGATTTTCACGCCTGCCCCGCCTGCGCAGCCGGCTCTGCCGGCCCCCGTGCAGGCCGCGCCCCCGGCGGCCGCCGCCCCTGCCAGCCAGACCAGGACGGAAGCCACGTTCCCCTTTGCCGGCACGTCCCTGACCTTCCTCGGGGACACCCTCTTCGTGAGCAGCAGCGACACCCTCTACCGGGTGGTGGACGGGAAGGCGAACCCCTGGTGGAAGGCGCCGAACGGCGCCGGGATATGCAGGCTCTACGCTTACCGCGACTCCATCGTGGCCGTGGCCAGCCTCACCAGCACCCTGTTCACCTACCAGATCAAAGACGGCAAGACGGTGAAGAAATGGAACCGCTGCGTGGTCCCCTCGAAAGACGGCCTCATCTCGTCGCACGTGTTCACGGACGAAAACCTCCCCGGCGGGGAAAACCTCTGGGCAAAACCCGTGGCCGTCGACGGCAAGCCCCTTGTTTTCCCGGAAGGAACGGACATCCTCTCCACCGTGGCCGCGGACGTGCTCCCCGAAGGAGGGGATGAAGCCGTGGGCTTCGACAAGTTCAACCACGTCACCGTCCTCAGGGGCAAGGAGCCGCTCTGGTTCTCGGAAAGCAAGTTCAGCACCCTGCCCTTCTTTGTGCTGACCCGCAACGTCAACATGTCCGGGCGGGATTCCCGCAAGGGGATCAAGAAGAACCAGGAGATCCGGTACTATTTCATGCCGAGGATCCTGACGAAGGGCCGGGAGATCTTCACGATCGCCAACAAGGAAGGGTTCTCGGGGCTGTTCGGCAACGTGAAGATTTACGACGCGTCCCGGATAGCGGCGTTCACGCCCGAGAACGACGGGTTCGCGGAAAAGGACCTGCTGGAGATAAAGAATAATTATTGCGTGGACATCGCCCTCGACAAAGGGGATGTCCTCGCACTGGTCGTGAAGAAATCAACGAGCTCTTTACAGCGAATCGACCTTCAGTAACCCTCAGAACTGGAAGGGGCCCTTCTTCTTGGGGGTCTCTTCCTGCTTTTTGGTCTGCCGTTCGAGCTCGGCTATGAGCTCGTTGTCTTTCACCGTGAGGTCTCTGCTGAAATCGGGGCAGTGGATGCCAGCGCCCTTGTTGAATTTCTTCTTGCAGTCCGCTCTCCAGGCACAGATTGGGCATAACGATCTATCCATTGTCATACGCATCTCATAAAGTGGTTTCTTTTTTGTGTCAATGAGAAACAGGGGTTATCGGAAATTTTTGCCCGGCCCCGCCGGCGCCCCGGCACCCGGTATCCGCCCACCGATGAGCGGAGGTGTTGCCGCCGGTTTTTCAATTCCCTGGCTGCAGCCCGAAGAGCTTTGACTTCCCGCCCCCGGGTCAGCGAAGGTATTCTCTGATTTTTTCCAGGTACCTGAGGGTCACGCCCCTTTTCTCCTCCAGCCGGTCGCGGGCCCCCCGGGCGAGATCGCGGTATTTTTCGGGAAAGAGGGCGATGTCCGCGACGGCGTCGCCGAGCTCTTCCGGGCTCTGCACCCTGATGGTGAACCCCTCCACCACCTCGAGCGCCCAGGTGAAGTTGTCCATGTGCGGGCCGTGCAGGGTGGGCACCCCCCAGGCAATGGGCTCGAGGATGTTCTGCCCGCCCGTGTCCACGAGCGACCCCCCCACGTAGGCGGCGCTCGAAACCCCGTACAGGCTGAAGAGCTCGCCCATGGTGTCCACGAGCACGAGGTCGGCTCCGGGCTCCATCCTGCTCCTGAGGCACCACCGGAGGCCGCTTTTCTCTGCCAGCCCGGTCAGGGTCCCCATCTGCCCGGGGTGCCTGGGCGCCAGGATGGAAAACAGGGCCGGCACCCGCTTGCGCGCCCTCTCCACCGCCCTGAAAACCGGCTCCTCCTCCCCTTCCCTGATGCTCCCCGCGATGAAGACCGGGCGGTCCCCGACCCCCAGCGAGCCCCGGATCTCGTCCCTCTTCTCCGGGTCCACGTCCGCCACGCTGTCGAGCTTCAGGTTCCCCAGAGTTTCCACCTCCCCGGCCCCGAGCCGGGAGAACCGCGAGGCGTCGCTCTCCGCCATGGCCAGGACCCGCACGGACGACAGGACGGCCCGGGCAAGCGAGGGAAGAAGGCCGTATCTCCGGGCGGAGCGCTCGGTCATGCGGCCGTTCACGACGACCACGGGGATGCCCAGGGAGGCCGCCTGGGTGATGAGCGAGGGCCAGAGCTCGGTTTCCACGATGACCAGGACCCGGGGTTTCAGGCGCAGGAGGTGGCGCTTCATGGCCCGGGGGCTGTCGAAGGGGAGCGGGAAGACCAGGTCGACCCCGGGCATGCCCGCCGCCACCTGCCTCCCGGTCGCGGTCATGGAGCTCAGGCACACGGAAACCCCGGGGCAGGTGCCCTTGAGGGCCCTCACGAGGCCGGCCGCCGCCTTCACCTCGCCCACCGAGGCGGCGTGCACCCAGAGCACCGGGCCCGTGCCCGGGGGCTCCGGGAGCGTGAGCCCCAGCCTCCCGGCGATGGTGCCCGCGAAGTTGGGGTGGCGCCGCAGGAGGAGCCCGGCGGGCCAGGCGAGCACGCCCGCGAGGAGGGAGTACAGGAGCGTCAGTACTCGCGCCATGTCTTAAGCACCCGCTCCCGGTCTTCGGGGGTGTTGATCTCGAGGTAGCTGCCCGAGGCGATGATCACCCTGATGGGGATGCCGTTTTCCAGGGCCCGCAGCTGCTCGAGGGACTCGGCGAGCTCCAGCGGGGTGGGGTCGAGGCGAGTGAAGCGCTCGAGGGTGCCCCGGGAAAATCCGTAGATGCCGATGTGCTTGAGGGTCTCGACGCTTTTCCCCCCGCGCCGAAACGGGATGTCCGACCGGGAGAAGTAGAGGGCGAAGCCCCTCGTGTCGAGGACCACCTTGACGCAGTTCGGGTCTCCGGGCTCTTCGGGGGAGGCGGGGGTGGCGACGGTCACCATCGCGCACCCTTCCCTGAGGCCCCGGGCCACCTCGGTCAGGGCCGCGCGGTCGAGGACCACCTGGTCGCCCTGGACGTTGATGACGGCGTCCGCGTCGGTGGCCGCGGCGGCCTGTGCCACCCGGTCGGTGCCCGACCTGCAGTCGGCCCCCGTCATGGCGACCGGTGCGCCGAAGGACTCGCAGGCCTTCCGGATGCGCTCGTCGTCGGTGGCGACGATGACCTCGTCGATGTCGGGGCAGAGCTTCACCTGCTCGTAGATCCTCCGGATCATGGGCTTGCCCGCGACGTCCGTCAGGGGTTTGCCCGGGAACCGCGTCGACTCGTAGCGTGCGGGAATGATGGCGGCGACCTTCATCCGGCCGAGGGCCCCCCTTCCCTTTCCCCCTCCTCGAGGGCGCGGACGTGGGCGTCGTAGGCGGCGCGGTCGTAGAGGACCATGCGGACGAGCCCGATGCCGGTGTTCCCCGAAAGGTAGTCGCGGAAAGCCCTGATGGCCACCCTCGCCGCCTCTTCCACCGGGTAGCCGAAGATGCCCGTGCTCAGGGCCGGGAAGGAGACCGACCTGATGCCCCGGGCGTCGGCGGCCTGCAGGCAGCTGACGTAGCACGACCGGAGCAGGACCGGGTCCTTCTCAGAGCCGCTGTACACCGGGCCCACGGTGTGGATGACATACTGGTTGGGCAGGTTGTACCCCCGGGTTATCTTCGCCTGCCCGGTGGCGCACCCCCCGAGGAGCGAGCACTCCTGCCAGAGGTCGGGGCCGGCGGCCCGGTGAATGGCGCCGGCCACGCCGCCGCCCGGCGCAAGCCGCTCGTTGGCGGCGTTCACCACTGCCTCGGTGTCCTGGGCGGTGATGTCGCCCACCACGAGCTGCAGCTTCGCCCTGCCTATGGTCGTCTCCCTCATGCGCACCTCCCGGCTCCCGCCGTCCCGGCAGCCCGCCTTGCGCAGGCGGCCAGGCCTCCTTAGTATACCCGATCGCTTTCCTTTGCAATATCGCCGTCCGGGGCAGGGGCAGCCCGCCCTTGACTTCCTGTCCGAGGGGCCGTATCCAGAAGGCGAGAACGGGAATGAAGCGAGGTAAGCCGTGGACATGAACGCATTGATCGCCAGAATCAGGGAGCGGGAGGACTTTCACCGGGTAGGCATGATCCTGTGCCACAACGGCGTGGTGCGGGGCACATCGAGGGCCGGAAACACGGTGAGCGCGGTGGACGTCAGCGCCGACTGGGAGGCCATCAACGCCATCGTGGCCGAGCAGAAGGCCCGGCCCGGCATAACGGAGATCCTCGTGGAGGTGAACGAGGGCAGGCTCGAGGTGGGCGACGACCTCCTGGCCATCGTGGTGGCGGGGGACATCCGGGAGCACGTCATCGCGGTGCTCACCGACACGCTCAACGCCATCAAGGCCAGGGGCACCCGGAAGCGGGAGCACGGCTGAGGGCAGCCGGCCCTTCCCGGCGCCCGGGTGCCACGTCAGGATGAAGCTGCGGGATCTTGATGATGCCGGTGTCTCGATGATGCCGATGACACCAGGGTAAAAACCGCGACTCTTGCCAGCTCCCGTATGCCGCGGAATGATTTTGGGACCAGGGGCGCAATGGCCTTGACTCGCCTTTTTTCTTATGATAGCAGGACAACGTTGCACGGGGCCGTAGCTCAGTTGGGAGAGCGCTTGAATGGCATTCAAGAGGTCGAGAGTTCGATTCTCTTCGGCTCCATGAGAAAGCGGAGGGGGCGGCCTCGAAAACCGCCCCCTCCGCTGTATTTTGTTGTCATTTCCCCGCGCCCGCGTACCTTTTTTTCCTCACCCCCCCGGCGCCGCCCGGGGTGACCGGGCCCGTTCAGGTTATTTTCTCAATAATATTTCCTGATGTTACAAAAGGCCCCGTGCCGCCCTGCCGTCTGGCACATTTCATGAATGCTTGCTTTCAGCCGGATTGGCCTGCGCCTTTCCCTGAAATCGGGGAGATTGAAGACTTCACCCGCGCTTCGCACGGCGCTGATTCCCGCGCCAGCGGCGACGCTTACGGGCAGGTGTCCGAATGCCTGCGGGCTGTGCGAGAAGAGTCCCAGACCGGCGCAAAAGACCGCATCACCGGATGAGAAGACCAGGGGGCCGTTCTCCTGAGGCAAAAATCCCTCCCGTGGTCGTGCCCGGCAGCAGCTGGTGCTGCCGGGCATTGTTTCCTCAACCCTTCCCCGCAAGGCAGATTTTCACCGGTGCGACGGCCACCGGGCCGCCCCGGAAGATCACGAGCGCCCGAAGGAATCTCCTTGACAGTACGGGACGAAGCAATACAGAAAGGGGGAAAGGAGACATGCCATGGACAATTCGGACCCCAGGGGAATGACCGACGTCAAGGTCGACCAGAAAAACCTCTACAGGGAGGAGGTCTTCACCGATCTCCGGATCGCCACCATCCGCCAGCTCACGCCGGTCCTGCCGGACGGGCAGAAGGACGACAGGCGCGACGTGCTCTATTTCGGCCAGACGCAGATGATGACCCCCGCGGGGTCCCTTCCCATCCAGTTCGAGATCGAGGCGAAAAGCCTCAAGCAGGCCATGGACAAGTTCCCCGAGGAGGTCCAGCAGGCGGTCCAGGAGCTGGTGGAAAACGCCCGGGAGGCGCAGCGCCAGGCCGAGTCCCGCATCGTCACCCCCGGCCAGGCCGGCGGCAAGATCGTGCTTCCCTGAGCTGTCCCGCTCCCTCCCCGATTTCCCGAGATAACCACAGGAACCCGCCCTCTCCCCTTCCGGGCGAGGTGCGCCCGGAAAGGCGGCCCAAAGCGGGAGCGCGAACATCCTCGCACCCGCCCGGGGCTGCGGGCCTACGCCGCGAGGATCTGCTGGAGCTCCTCCTGGATGTACCGGAGCCGGTCGATCTCCTCCTCGGTGATCTTCTCGCGGGTCTCGGCCCGCTCTATGCGCCTCTTGAGCTTCTCCAGCTCGCTCAGCACCCCGGCGTGGACCTTGAGGAGGTCTTCGCCCAGGGCGGGCTTCACTTCCACGGGGCGCGGCACTTCCACGGCGAACTCCCGGGGCTTGAGGAAGAGGGTCTCGCGCCAGGCGGGGACGTGGGTCTTCATCCCGAACCTCTCCTGGACGAGTTGGGCGAAATCGAGGCTCGCGGAGTTCTCGCCGTGGACCACGAACACGCCGGGGGCCGACTCCTGGAAGTTGCTCACCCACTCCAGCAGGCCCTTCTGGTCGGCGTGGGCGGAGAACCCGCCGATGGTGAAGACTTTGGCCTTCACGGCCACGTCCTCGCCCAGGAGCTTCACGACGGGCTTGCCGTCCACGATGGCCCGGCCCGGCGTCCCCTGGGCCTGGAAGCCCACGATGACGACGCTCGCCCCGGGGCGCCAGAGGTTGTGCTTGAGGTGGTGCTTGATCCTGCCCGCGTTGCACATGCCCGAGCCGGCGATGACGATGGCCGGCCCCTTGTGCTCGTTGATGGCCATGGAGTCCGCCGAGGTGGGGGTGTAGCGGAGGTTGGGCATCTCGAAGGGGTCGAGGCCCTGCTTCACGATGGCCAGTGCCTCGTCGTCGAAGTACTCCTTGTTCTGCTTGAAGATCTCGGTGGCCTTGATGGCGAGCGGGCTGTCCAGGAAGATGGGGATGTCGGGGAGCTTGCCCGCCCTCTGGAACTCGCTGAGGATGTAGATGATCTCCTGGGTGCGCTCGATGGCGAACGCCGGGATGATGACCTTCTCCCCGTTGGAGACGGCGTAGCCGATGGCCTCCAGGAGCTCTTCCTTGCTGGACTCCACGTCCTTGTGCTCGCGGTTGCCGTAGGTGGACTCGACGAAGAGGTAGTCCGCGTTGTAGACCTCCTGGGGCTGCTTGATGATGAGCTGGTTGGCCATGCCGATGTCGCCGGAGAACACGAGCTTGATCTCCTTGGCGTTCTCCTGGAGCCAGAGCTCGAGGATGGAGGCGCCCAGGATGTGGCCGGAGTTCCGCAGGCGGGCCTTGATGCCCTCCTCCACGGTGACGATCTCGCCGGCCTCCAGGGGGCTGAGGTACTTCAGGCTCTTCTGCGCGTCCTCCACGGTGTAGAGGGGCTCGATGTCCCTGCTGGCCTTGCGCTTGTTCTTCCGGGTCTGCCACTGGGCGTCCATCTCCTGCACGTGCGCCGCGTCCAGCAGCATGATCCCCAGGAGCTGGACCGTGGGGGGGGAGGTGATGATCTTCCCCTTGAACCCGTCCCGGACGAGCTTGGGGATCCTCCCGCTGTGGTCGATGTGGGCGTGGGTGAGGAAGAGCGTGCTGATCTGGGAGGGCACGAAGTCCCAGTCCCGGTAGTTCCTGAGCTCCATCTGCCTGCCCCCCTGGAAGAGCCCGCAGTCCACCAGCACCCGCTTGCCCAGGGTGTTTTCCACGAGAAAACAGGAACCCGTCACGCAGCCCGACGCACCAAGACATGTCACCTTTACCATGAGAACGCTCCTCCTGAAGTGATGACAGCCCCGTGTGCCTGTCCATCCCGGCAAGGCTGCCCCCCGGTCCCTGCGCAGAGCCGTATCATGCCGGAACCGGTCACTTTTTATATACACGCCCCCCCAGCCTGATGCCAGAGGGAATCTGCCATGATGCTCTTGACATGCGTCCCTCGATGAGATTACATCGCACAAAGCCTGCCCGAGTGGCGGAATTGGTAGACGCAAGGGACTTAAAATCCCTCGGCGCTTGGCGCTGTACCGGTTCGATTCCGGTCTCGGGCACTTGGTTTCAAGCCATTCTACAGACTCTCTTCTATTTTTGATTTATCCCAAGAAAAGCTTTGAATTTCATTTTGTCCCACTCCTGTCCCATATTATTTGCCTTAGTTGAGTAGATCACTGAGTATTATTGATTGTTACCTACCGGGAGAGTATTGCTTGAAGACGATCGAACTCGGCCTTTTTCTTTGCCTTAGTCATTTTATTGATGTTGATAAGCTTCCACTGCAGAGCTGGGAAACGATCAAGATTCTCTATACCCAACCTATCCCATTCGGGCTCACCCTGCTTCATTGACAAGAGGAATGCCCGTTCATCCTCATCGAGAGACAGGACAAGCATACGAGGAAGTTCTTCCTGCAGATGCAGCAGCTCATGCAGCGGTACTTCTTCCAGTGTCATACCCCTGAACTGTTCTTTGTATAAGGACCTGATATCGAGTGGATTCGGCGATAGAAGTTCGTTCATCGGCCTGTTATGGCTAGCAAGGTAAACAACGAAAGATCGCCGGATCTCAGAAGTCATGCCTGTCTCATCGAGCAGCAACTTCACATCGAACAGATCCCTGGGATGCTGACGATCCAGGGCAGCACAGAGCTTTCCCCCATAGAGATCGGCAATGGACAGTATCGGAACGCTGACGAAAGCTCCGAACTGGACTTGTGCCGCCTGACACAGGTCCATACTTTGGCAAGGATGCACTGCACCCCTGAGTATGAGATTGGGCTCGACCTTTATGACAGCATCCATGGCTGATACAAAAAGCCTGATTGCATACCCACTGCTCCGGCTCGCTTGAACACGTGCTTCAGGCAAGAGGCGTTCGATGTCACGCCCAATTGACAGGAGTGTATAGCTTATCTCGGCAAGAGCCTCGTCTCTGGATTTCAGCAACAGATATGTAAGATCCATATCGACTGATATACGGGGAAGATCCCGGATGAACAGGTTGATCGCTGTCCCACCCTTAAGGGCGAAGCAAGAATACTGATTGATTACCGGGAGACAGCGAATGAGCAGCCGGATCTGAGCCTCATACCGTCTGTCAAACACCGGGAAGCTCCCCCTGCTTCGGGACGGTTATCTGATATCGGTTGTTGAGCAGCCCTCCCCTGTATATCTGACGCTTCCCTTTCCCGAGGTCGATCTTCGAGATGTCGAGGCGTTTGAACCAGTCATGTCCGATCGTCTCAGCACTCCACAGGAAGAACCTCTTTACCCTTACAGAGCTGCAGTTCTCCAGGAGCTCCTGCACAATATCCGGCCTGAGCGTGTTAAGTCCTTCCATGAGCTGGTATGCATGCTCTACATCGTCATTGTTCCCTATAAGATGGATCTGTTCCATTACAGCTCGCTCAGCACTTGATATTGCGATCTCGAATCCACCGCTGTTGTATTGAACAACAGCCTCTGCTCGTATCCTCTTGAATAACGAGCTCCGTACATGCTCGATAAAAACACCCCAGACCCTCTTGCGGAACCATGCTGGCAGCTGCTCGACTCTGTCGCTTATCAGTATAACTCTTCTATGTTCTCCGAGAGGGACATAGTGTGACAGCCCCAGCAGCTCCAGGGAAGTCTTCCCACCAACATGAATGCTCATAGCGAGCTGCGTCTGTAGAGCATACAGTCCACCTTGCCAACCAACCGTATCACCTGGCTGAATGAATGCTCTGGGACCGAAGTCTTCAAGCCATCCTGAATTCATATGCCAGTCTGCGAGTCTTGCTGATACACCAAGCTTATTGAGCCATACAAGGGTTGCCACTGTCCCCTTGGGCCACTCTCGATAAACCTGGCTCATCTTTGAAGGCTCATTCTTCTTCATACAAGATCATCTCACTCTTTCCATCCTCTCATGTGTATGGGTGGTTTACTTTTTTATTCATAAAACCAGGATTACTTGTATATTGTCAATAAATATAAACTACCAGTCTTTAGATAATCTGGAGACTGGGGAATTAACTCCCTATTATTCAAGGAAAATTAAATAAGAGCCATGTTGAGCGTTCTTGATTCCACTATGTTGAGCAAGAATAAAACCCGATCACTTATCGAGCACATTGCTCCTCAGCGTGACGCCTGACAATCGAACAGGGGCTTGTGCCGATTGAAGTGTGGCCCGCAAAGGTTATAAATAATAACGTGGTGGAGATTTGATGTACACAAGGAGGATTGGGAATGACCATTACTGAAGCGATAGCTAAGAGGAAAAGCTTGCGGGCATACCTGGACAGGCAGATTCCTGCCGACGACCTGGATAAGATAATTGAAGCCGGTCGATGTGCCCCCAATGCAGGACCTTTCGGGATATCCGTGATCCGGCGTGCAGACCTTCGCAAGAAGGTAAATGACCGGACACTCGATGCCATGATCCACTCTGGCATCGAGTTCCTCCAACAGAGGGCTGCCCTGCCGGGTTATCAGCCTCTGTACGGAGCACCCATGCTGATCCTGCTCTCAGCCCCTGACAACTCTCCCTATGGTGCTCTCAATGCAGCTCTTGCTGCGGAGAACATGCTGCTGGAAGCCACTGCCCGCGGACTCGGGTCATGCTTTCTCGTCAGTCCAACATTGGCACTGAATGGGGCAAAGAACAGTGATCTTGCAAGGGAAGCAGGCATCCCTGAAGGATACAGCCTCACGTGTGCTGTCATAGTGGGTTATGCTGCCGCGGAGGACAAGTATACGGCTCCTGAACGGAGCAGGAAGGGCACAGTAATTTTTGTTGATTAAGAGGGAACCCTCATCTTACATAATGGGAAGGAGAGTTTATCCCCACTTCATATGACTATTATCCGGGTGGCTCTATTTTATTGAACAGACCTTTAAAGGCTTCGATTGGTTGTGCACCTGCAATTTCATCGTGATCACTGACGAGGAAAGTTGGAACCCCTGTAAGCATAATCCGGGTAGGTTCAATAAAAGCACTTTCAGGGAAAAGGGGATAGAACTGGCCGACTGAAAAATGAGGGCAAAAAACATGCAAAATAATTTCTTCTACATAATTAAAAACCTTATCATTATATGCTTCATCTAAAATTATGACAAAGTCATGAAGGAGGCATAATATGGAAAATTGTTTAGAGTGTATAAAAAATGGTGGCGGTGAAGGCTGTTTACCGTTATGTAACTTAAATTAAAACAAAAAAGGGGGAATTAATAATTCCCCCTTTTCATATTGCTTCCTTGCCGTCAGAAAGCTCTCCACTCAAATCTACAAGCCCGATGGTATAAACGACTGCAGCAGGGATGCCTGTTCTGTCGAGCGAGCCGATGGTCAGGGTTTCGGAACGGGACAAGCAATTGGATAGGGGTGAGATCACGGACCGGTAAGGATATTCGGGAAGGATCAGGCAGACGATCCGGGCAGGAGGTGATGGCATGAAGCTGATGAGAACAAAGGTGTGGAAGCCGGGTGACATAGTACTTCTGAAGTGGTGCTGCATCATGTTCGGACTGGTGTTCGGTTCATTTTTAACCGGCCTTGTGAAAAGACACCGACTGCTCCTCACCGTTACGGCCATCCTGTTGGCAGTCAAACCTGCACGAGCCTATTTCTCGGGAGAAGAAGCTCAACAACCCTCATGAACAACAGTGAGGGCGATCTTGCCGGGATGGGAGGACGCACATGAAAAAAATACGGATGAGCAGGGCATTCACACTGATTGAATCCGGACCGGTCGTTCTCGTTACGACCAACGATGGACACAGGAACAATATCATGACGATCTCGTGGACCATGGTGGTGGACTTTACACCGGTATTTGCCATGACCACCGGGCCCTGGAACCATTCCTTTGCCGCCCTTCAGAAAACGAGGGAGTGTGTCATTTCGATTCCCACGGTCGACATGCTCGACAAGGTCGTCGGGGTGGGAACCTGCTCCGGCGCCGATACGGACAAATTTGAAAAGTTCACGTTGACCCCCGTGAAGGGAAAGCATGTCAAAGCGCCTTTGATAAAAGAATGCCTGGCGAACATCGAGTGCACAGTGATCGACATCGTCAAAGACCACAACATCGTCGTCCTCGAAGGTGTTGCGGCCTATTTCGATGATTCACGAAAAGAGAAGCGGACTGTCCACGCAGTCGGGGATGGAACTTTTATCGTGGACGGGCGGAAACTGAACCGAAAGAAGATGATGTCGTCAAAGCTTCCCGCCGGGCTTTCGTGATCGACCTTGGGAAGTATGATTTTAACCGATACTTCCGCTCATTGAGATCCGCGAAGGGCGTCTCCCGTTTCAGGAAACTGTATACCATCACCTGGAATCATCAGTTCCTGGGCCAGATACACTGGGCTCAATCTTTTTTTACGAGAATACGGTAACCATCCCCATCAGGTTCAATTGACCCGACGACCCAATGATTGCTGCGAGCGGCACGAGAGACATTTTCCTTTGCAGTATCTGTGTCCACCAGGATGGTGAATTCACCTGATGCCATTTCCTTCATCTTTGCCGTAACCAGGATGACCGGCTGAGGACACGATAGACCACGTGCATCGATAATATTTTTCATGGTGATCCTCCCTAAGTGAGCTTTTCCCGCATGGTGAAACCAATGAACAGGCAGGCGGCAAAACCGGTCACCAGGGCAGCCATGCCGTGCGGACCGATCCCCTGAGGCGAGCTGGCCAGGCCGAAATTATGGGCAAGGCCGGCACCGACAATCATGCCGACCACGAAGACAGCAGCATCTCCGTCTCCCTCGCCTGCCAGAAAAAGCTGCCGCCCTGGACATCCACCTGCCAGTGCGAAGGCCAGGCCCGCAAGTGCCATGCCGAGGAAGTTCCATACATGTTGAGTGTGGGCCACGGGCTGCCCCATAAACCCGGGATGAAACTGACCGAGAACCAGATTGGCAATGAGGGCTGCTATCAGCAAGGCAAGGATACCCGAGAACAAATGCACCTGTCGGAAGAGTATCAGATCCCGGATGGCGCCCATGGTGCAGAAGCGGCTGCGCTGGGCCAGAAAACCGATTCCCAGCCCGACTGCCAGGGAGACAAAGAGCGGTGCATACATTGACCCCGGACCCTTGATACTGGAGAAGATGATGCCATTTCTGGGCTGGCCCTCCAAGGCCGGGAATATTATTGCCAGGATCAGGAGCCCAAGCATAATCAGGGGCAGGACCAGACCTGTCGCAGGACGGCTCTTTTCTGAACGTCCAAGGGTATATCCGCTCCTGAGGAACATGGTCCCGATGAAGATTCCGAATGCAAGCCCAATCAGGCCTGTAATTGCATTAAAATCTCCACCGGACAGCCTGAGCAATGCACGCCAGGGACATCCCAGGAAAATAAGAGCCCCGATCATGGCAAAGACCCCAAGGACGAAACGTATGATGGGAGCGGAACCTCCACGTGGTCTGAATTCTCTGAAGATCAGGGCAGCCAGGAGCGACCCCAACACAAAGCCCATGATTTCCGGCCGCAGGTACTGCACCACTTCGGCACGGTGCAGACCGATGGCCCCAGCAATATCTCGCTCGAAACACGCGACGCAGATGCCCATATTGCCAGGATTCCCCAACTTCTGCAGAACCGGAGCAAGTATTCCGATCACTGCACCCACGCCGACAATGCCCCATGACAACGACAGGATATTTCGCCCCTTCATTCCCAGATCCTCCCACTGTTTCAGCCATTATCCCGATCCGCAAGATTAGACGGTATCGGATTTCTTGCGGATAGCACAAAAGGACTCTTTGGCTTATAACTACAGGAATGGAAATGGATAAGTACAATATCTTGTTTGCATAAGAGTAATACAAATATTCATTTAATGAACAACAAAGTGAGTAGTCATGAAATACGGGGCACGAAACGATATCACGGCAAAGGTGAAGTCTGTACAGAAAGGCGACATCATGACCCTGGTGAAATTCGAGGAGATCAAGGCATCCGAAATGGCTTCCGTTCTCACCACCGAATCGGTCGAAGCCATGGGCCTCAAACCCGGGGATACCGTGGAGCTCATCATCAAGGCCATACACGTGTTGCCGGTCAAAGAATAGACGGGAGAACCTCGATCATAAGCTGAGAATACCCCCTTCGATCGAATGGCCGGATTCTTCCGCCATGCCGACGGTGGCGCGTCAGGCGGTCGAGCAGAAGATCTCCATCGCATGAGGCTGCCTCCAGTCGGGGTGGATCCGGGGAAACCCCTCACCGGCACCTGCCAGGAAACACCGGCCAAAGATTCCCCCGGTCCGGATGTGCCCCTCCTGCTTCCCGCCGGTTGGCCTGCCCGGCACCGTGTGATATACGCCTGTCATGAAGAACGTGCTCATCCTGCTCGCACAGGGTTTCGAGGCGTACGAGGGGGCGGCGTTCACCGACGTGCTCGGCTGGGCCGACGCCTTCGGAAACGAGCGCATACGGACGGTCGCCGCCGGTCTGCACCGCGAGGTGACCTGCGCCTTCGGCCTGAAAGTGAGAACCGACGCCCTGCTCGGTGAGCTGGACCTCGACCCCTTCGACGCCCTGGCCATCCCCGGGGGCTTCGGCAGGGCGGGCTTCTACCGGGACGCCTTCTCGGAAGAGTTCCTGGGCGCGATCACCCGTTTCCACGAAAGGCGCAAACCCGTCGCCTCGGTGTGCGTGGCCTCGCTCAGCCTCGGGAAGAGCGGCATCCTCAAGGGCAGGCCCGCCACCACCTACCTCCTGGAGGAGCGCAAAAAGGAGCAGCTCGCCCGCATGGGCGCCCTCCTGCAGGAGCGTGAGATCGTGGTGGACGGCCATCTCATCACGTCTTCCGCCCCGGGCAACGCCGTGGACGTGGCGTTTCTGCTCCTCGGGATGCTCACCTCGGAAGAAAACGCGGCCCGCGTCCGCAGCCTCATGGGGATGGCGGGGCCGGCCTGATCGCTTCTGCCGGCATTCCCCCTCGAGGGGCGTGAAAAATAAAGAAGGGGCGCCGCCCGACGGACAGCGCCCCTGGGTAGTGCGATTCCTGCCCTGTCTCAGCCGAGCCGCTTCGCGAGCCCCTCGAGCTGCGCCTTCATCCGCGCGGGGAGCCGGTCCCCGAACTGGGCGAAGTGCTTCTCCAGGCTCGGGATCTCGGCCTTCCACGCGTCCGTGTCCACGGCGAGGATCTCCTTCATGTTCTCCCCGGGCACGTCCAGGCCTTCGAGGTCGAGGGCGCCCTCCTCGGGCAGGAGGCCTATCGCGGTCTTCCGGGCGCCGGCCCGGCCGTCGATGCGCTCGCACATCCACTTGAGGACGCGGCTGTTCTCGCCGAAGCCCGGCCAGAGGAACTTGCCCGCCGCGCTCTTGCGGAACCAGTTGACGTAGAAGATCCGCGGGGCCTTGTCGCCCAGCCTGTCGCCCATGTCGAGCCAGTGCTGGAAGTAGTCGGCCATGTTGTAGCCGCAGAAGGGCTTCATGGCGAAGGGGTCGCGCCTCAGGTCGCCCACGGAGCCGATGTTGGCCGCCGTGGTCTCGGAGGAGGCCGTGGCGCCGAGAAACACCCCGTGGTCCCAGCTGAAGGCCTCGTTCACCAGGGGCACCACGCCCGCTCGCCGGCCGCCGAAGACGAAGATGTCGATGGGCACGCCCTCGGGCTTCTCCCAGTCCTCGCATATGCAGGGGCACTGCCGGGCGGGCGCGGTGAACCGGGCGTTGGGGTGGGCCGCCACTTCCGTGCTGCCGGGTGTCCAGTCCCTGCCCTTCCAGTCGATGGCGTGGGCGGGCGGAGGCCCGTCGAAGCCCTCCCACCAGATGTCGCCGTCGTCGGTGAGAGCGCAGTTGGTGAAGATGATGTTCTCGTGGAGGGTGTCCATGGCCATGGGGTTCGAGTCGTAGGAGGTGCCCGGCGCCACGCCGAAGAAGCCCGCCTCGGGATTGATGGCGTAGAGCCTGCCGTCCGGCCCGATCTTCATCCAGGCGATGTCGTCGCCGACGGTCTCGCACTTCCAGCCTTCCACCGTGCACTGGAGCATGGCCAGGTTGGTCTTGCCGCAGGCGGACGGGAACGCCGCCGCGATGTGGTACTGCTTGCCCCCGGGGCTCGTGAGCCTGAGGATGAGCATGTGCTCCGCCATCCAGCCTTCCTTCCTCGCCATGGCCGAGGCGATGCGCAGGGCCAGGCACTTCTTGCCCAGAAGCGCGTTGCCCCCGTAGCCCGAGCCGTAGGACCAGATGAGGTTCTCGTCCGGGAAGTGGCTGATGTACTTTTTCTCGATGGGGGCGCAGGGCCAGGCGGCGTCCTTCTGGCCGGGCTCAAGAGGCGCGCCGATGGAGTGCAGGCAGGGGATGAACTCGCCGTCTTCGCCCAGCGCCTCGAGCACCCGGGTGCCCACCCGGGTCATGATGTGCATGTTGCACACCACGTAGGGGCTGTCCGTGATCTCGATGCCGATCTTGGCGATGGGGGAGCCGATGGGCCCCATGGAGAAGGGGATCACGTACATGGTGCGGCCCTTCATGCAGCCCCTGTAAAGGCCCTTCATGGTCGCCTTGAGCTCGTCGGGGGCCACCCAGTTGTTCGTGGGGCCGGCGTCGGCCCGGTCCGGCGTGGAGATGTAGGTCCTGTCCTCGACCCGCGCCACGTCGCTGGGGTCGGAGCGGAACAGGAAGCTGTTGGGTCTCTTCTTCAGCGGGGTGGCGCTGCCGCTCTCGAGCATGAGCGCCATCAGCCGGTCGTACTCCCCGGTGCTGCCGTCGCAGACGTACACTTCATCGGGCCCGCACATGGCGGCCGCTTCGTCGACGAATGCCTGGAGCTTCTCGTGTTTGATACGTGTACTCATCTACACACTTCCCCTTTCATCAGAAATCGAGTGACGTATTATACCCAAGGGAGAACCAACTTTCAATACGTGTGACACAAATGTTTTGACATGACCGATGGGCCGCATCCCCCCTGACCCGAATATTTCGCCCTGGCCGATGGGCCAGCCGACCGAATCCCCCATCTCCGGGGAATCGTTTCAAGCCATCCCCTTCCCGCATTTCTCCCCGGGGGCGGGGTCCTCACCCTGTTTCACGATCTCACCCCGCCCACATGCCCGTAAGCGCGGCCACATGACCCGTCAGTCGGCCGCCTGGTCCCCCTGGGCCAGGGCCCCGAGCGCGGTCCTCTCGAGGATGCGGATGGTCCGGCCGTCCATGCTCAGCACGCCCTCGTCGGACAGCTTGCGGAACACCCGGGACAGGGTCTCGGGGGTCGCCCCGATGATCTTGGCCAGCTCCCGCTGGGAGAAGGGGAGCTCGAAGGAGTCGCCCTGCCCTTCCTTCGCCAGGGAATGGGTCAAAAAGATCGCGAGGCGCTGGGGGATCTCCTGCAGCGAGAGGGCCTCTATGACGGCCAGGGCCTCCTTGAGCCTCCGGGACAGGGCGAGCATGATGCCGAAGAGGAGCGCCGGCTCCCTGCGGGCCACGCCCTCCATGACCTCCGCCGGGAAGAACAGGATGCGCGTGTCCTCCAGGGCCGTGGCGCTCGCGGGCGAGTACTCGTCGGCAAACGCGGTGAGGCAGAAGAGCTCGCCGGGGCCGAACACGAAGATCGTCTGCTCCCTGCCCTCGGGCGAGCTCTTGAAGATCTTCACCCGTCCCCACACCACGAGGTAGAAGCCCGGCGAGTGGGCCATGTCCTCGAAGACCTGCCTGCCGGGCCTGACGCTCTTCTGGCTCGCGCATTGGGCGAGGACCCTCAGCTGGTCCTCGGGCAGGCCGCCGAACAGGGGTATGTGCCGCAGCACCTCGAAATTGTCCATGCTTTCCCTCATTCAAAGATTCCTTGATATGGATCAATGTGTTTTTATCCCATCCGGGCGAGATATGGTAATGAAAATTCCTGCAGGCCAGGAAAAACCATCCCAAGGAGGAAAACGTCCATGGTAACGCTCACCAGGTCGGGCAAGAAGCAGCTCGACAGGCATTACGACGGCAAGGCCGCCCCTCTCCTGCGCATCTACATGACCTACGGCTGAGGGGGTCCGCAGCTGCGGCTGGCTCAGGATGAGCCAAAAGAGGACGACACCAGGTTCGAGGCCGAGGGCTACACGTTCATCGTGGCAAAAGACCTCGAGGCAATGGCGGGAAGCATCACCATCGACGCCTCCTTCTCCGGCGTCAAGATTCATTCGGACCTCAGCAAAAAGAGCGGCGCCGGCTGCTGCTGAGCGCCGCACGAACCCGGTGCGGGCGGCCTCTGCCCGGGGCCGGCCGCGCCGGAATCCCGTTCCCGGCACCGTCGACCCCCCTCCGGGTCCGCCCGTATTGACTCGCCCCGGCTCCCCGTTATATTAAGGGCAGAGCCTATGTCCAGCAAGGTCGACTACCCCATCACCCAGGCGGTGCGGTTCCTGAGGGCGAACAGCGTCCCGTTCATCCCCCGCCTCTACCCCTACGAAGACCACGGCGGCACCGGCCGCGCCTCGGAGATGCTCGAGGTGCCGGAGCACCGCGTCATCAAGACTCTCGTCATGCAGTCCGACGAAAAGAACCCGTTCATCGTGCTCATGCACGGCGACCGGGAGGTGTCCACCCGGGGGCTCGCCCGGCGGATCGGGGTCAAGCAGGTCCACCCCTGCGACACGAAAAACGCCGAGAGGCTCACGGGCTGCCAGGTGGGGGGCATCAGCCCCTTCGGCACCAGGACGAGGCTCAAGGTCTACGTCGAATCGACCATCCTCGAGCTGGACAGGATCTACATCAACTGCGGCAAGCGGGGGTTCCTCGCGGAGATGGACCCCCGGGCCCTCGAGAAGGCGCTGGCCCCCGAGCGGGTCTCCGTCGCCATAGAACCCTGAACGGGAGGCAGTCCATGCACAGGCCCAGGCGCACCCACCCCAACCTCATCGAGCTCAACGCCTTCGCCTTCATGGACCGGCTCCGCCGGGAGCGCGGCGCGGGCCTCACCCTCTCCACCGTGCCCACCAGCGTCTGGGAAGACCTTGGAGAGCAGGGGTTCTCGCTGGTGTGGCTCATGGGCGTGTGGAAGCGAAGCCCGGGCTCCCGGGCGTGCGCGCTTTCCGACCCGGGGCTGAGGCAGGCCTACGACAGGGCCCTGCCCGGCTGGACCGAGGACGACGTACTGGGCTCTCCGTATGCGGTGTTTTCCTATGAGGTGGACCCGCGCCTGGGGAGCACGGAGGACCTGCTCCTCCTCAGGAAGACCCTGGGCGGGCTGGGCATGGGCCTCATCCTCGACTTCGTGCCCAACCACCTCGCCATCGACCACCCCTGGACCGCCCGCTTTCCCGAACGGTTCGTCCGGGGAAGCGAGGCCGGCCTCAGAAACGACCCCGGCCTGTTCTTCACCGCGGCGGGCGGCGCCGTCCTCGCCCACGGCAAGGACCCGTACTTCCCGCCCTGGAGCGACACGGTCCAGCTCGACCACTCCTCGCCCGAGGCCAGGGACGCCCTCATCGCCGAGCTCGAGCGCATCGCGGCGCTGTGCGACGGCGTCAGGTGCGACATGGCCATGCTCGTGCTCAACGACGTGTTCCGGAAGAACTGGGGGGGCTTCCTCCCGGCAGCCCCGGCCCCGGAAACCGAGTTCTGGTCCGATGCCATCCGCCGGGTGAAGACGGACCACCCCTCCTTCCTCTTCATCGCCGAGGCCTACTGGGGCCTCGAACCCGAGCTCCAGCACCTGGGCTTCGACTACACCTACGACAAGAAGCTCTATGACCTCATGCTCCACGCCTCTGCCCGGGAAGTGAAGGCGCACCTCTCCGCGGAGGAGGCCTTCCAGGAGAAGTGCGTGCGTTTCGTCGAGAACCACGACGAGAAGCCCGCGGTGAAGGCCTTCGGCAGGGAGCGCAGCCTGGCCGCGGCCGCAATCGCGGCGACCGCGCCGGGGCTCCACCTGTTCCACGAGGGGCAGACCGGCGGCCTGGCTTCACATCTGCCCGTCCAGCTCGCCCGCCGGGCCGGGGAGCGGGAGGACCCCGTGGTCGGGGACTTCTACCGCCGCCTCCTCTCCTTCTCCTCCGGAGCGCTCCCGGGAAGAAGGGGATGGACGCCCCTCGACGTCAAGCAGGCCTGGGAAGGCGACTACAGCTCCGAGAACCTGCTTTCCTGGGCCTGGCACGGGAACGGCTCCCTCAAGATCGTCTGCGTGAACTTTTCCGATGAAACGTCCCGGGCGAGGCTGCGCATCCCCCCGGACTTCATCACCCCGGGCCCGCTCACCTTCCGGGACGCGGCCACGGACGAGATCTACGTCCGCACCACCGAGGAAATCCTGGGCGGCGGCCTCTTCGTGGAGCTGGCCCCCTGGAAGGCCCACCTGCTCGACCTCCTGTCCTGATCCCCCTCGCGTGTGAACGAAGGGGAGCTAGGCAAAGCACACCGCGGCGTTACTATATACATTCAGGAGCGGCAGGAAACGGGGAGGACGGGCATGGCCACGCTGATCGACGACAAGCTGAGAAAAGAAATCGGGGCGCTCTTCAACACCCTCGAGGAACCGGTTCGGGTGCTGCTCTTCACCCAGGAGGCCCCCTGCGAAGCATGCCGCCAGCAGGAGGAGCTCTTGAGGGAGGTCTGCGGCCTCTCGGACAGGATCACCCTCGAGGTGCACGACCTTTTGAAGGAATCGGGCCTGGCGGGCACCTACGGGATCGGCAAGGTGCCGGGCACCGCCGTGATGGGCGCAGAGGACCGCGGCATCCGCTTCTACGGCGTCACCGCGGGCTACGAGTTCTCGTCCCTCCTGGAGGCGCTCATCATGGTTTCCCGGGGCAAGTCGGGCCTGAGCGCCGATCTGGAGGACCTCCTCCTGCTCGTCGACGTCCCCGTGCACCTCGAGGTCATGGTGACGCTGACCTGCCCCTACTGCCCCCGCATGGTCCACCTCGCCCACCAGATGGCCATGGCCCGCGACACCATCACCGCGGACATGATCGACTCCGCAGAGTTCCCCCAGCTCGTGCAGCGGTACTCCGTGCAGGGGGTGCCCCGCACGATGATCAACGAGGTCTCGGCCTTCGAAGGGGCCCTGCCGCCCCTGGACGCCGTCATGGAGGTCCTCAAGGCGGTCAAGCCCAGGGAGTACGAACGCATCGACGCGCAGATGCGCACGTCCCGCGGCGAGATGCTCGCCTCGAAGGCCGACCCCCGGGTGACCTACCAGGTGGCCATCGTCGGGGCAGGCCCCGCGGCCATGACCGCGGCGATCTACGCGGCGCGGAAGGACCTGAAGGTCGCCCTCATCGGCGGGCATGTGGGCGGCCAGATCACCGACACCGCCGACGTGGAAAACTGGCCGGGCGTCCCGAACATCAGCGGCAGGGATCTGTCCGAGACCTTCCGGGCCCACGTGGAGCGCTACGCCATCGACGAACTCCTCGAGGTGAACGTGAACTCCGTGAAGAAGAACGGGGGCGCCTTCCAGCTGGAGGCGTCCGACGGCACGGTCTACACGGCCAGCTCCGTCATCTTCTGCGCGGGCAAGCAGTACCGGACGCTGGGCGTCCCCGGCGAGAACCGCTTCGTCGGGAAGGGCATCGCCTTCTGCGCCACCTGCGACGCCCCCCTGTACCGGGACAGGTCCGTGGCAGTGGTGGGCGGGGGCAACTCGGCCTTCACCGCCGCGAGGGACCTCCTCCCCTTTGCCCGGGAGATCCACCTGGTCACCCTGCTCCCCCAGTTCCAGGCCGACCCGCCCCTCGTCAGCGAGGTGACGGGCTCGCCCCGCGTCCACGTGCACAGGTCCGTGCAGGTGAAGGAGTTCCTCGGCACCGACAGGCTCGAGGGCATCCGCGTGGAGTCGAACGACGGGAAGGAGCGCTTCGACCTCCCGGTGGAGGGGGTGTTCCTGGAGATCGGCCTTGACCCGAACACGAGCGCGGTCAGGGACCTCGTGGAGCTCAACGAAAAAGGCGAGATCCCCGTGGGGAGGGACCAGTCGACCTCCGTGGCGGGCTTCTTCGCCGCGGGCGACGTCACCGACGAGCCCCAGAAGCAGATCGTCGTGGCGGCGGGGGCGGGGGCGAAGGCCGCGCTCTCGGCGTACGAGTACGTGCTCGGAAGCACGCTCACGGTGCCGGGCGGATAGCGCTCACCCGCCTGCTCCCCGTCGGCACCCGCACACTTAGATGCCCATGCCCGGGAAGAACTCCGCGTCGGCCAAGAAAGCGGCCTGCCGCCCGACAGGGCGAACACGGCCTTGTGCCCCATGCTCAGGGGCAGGTAATACCCCACGGTCAGCGCCCGTTGAGCCTTCCGAACAGGGAGCGGTTCTTCCGGTAGATGGCCGTGAAGGCGTCGAAGACCCCGTCGTAGAGGGCGCGGTGCTCCGGCCGCGGTTCGAAGGTGCGGTCGTACTCCATGAAGCCCGGGATGTCGTCGAAGGAGATCTCGCCCAGGCCCACGGCCGCGATGAACGCGGCGCCCCGGGCGTTCGCCTGCCGGGGGAGCACGGGCCGCCTGAAGGCCCTGTCCATGACGTCCGCGAAGATCTGGCACCAGAGCTCCGAGCAGGCCCCGCCGCCCACGATGGCGAGCGGGTCGAGCCTGCGGCCTGCGAACCGCTCCACGTACTGCAGGCTCCAGCGGGTGTTGCAGGCGACCCCCTCGAGGAAGGCGCGGGCGATGTCGCGGAAGGTCGTGGTCTTGGACAGGTTGTAGAGCACGCCCCGGGCGCTGGGGTCGTCCACCGGGGTCCGTTCGCCGTTGAGCCAGGGGGTGAAGATGACCCCGCGGCTCCCGGCGGGCACGCCCGAGGCCGTCCGGACGAGCCCTTCGTAGGCGTCCTCGGGACGCTCGCCGGGGCTGACGCCTTCAGGGCCGTACATGACGTTGTTCAGGAGAAAGTCGAGGCAGCCCCCGGCCATGTCCTGTTCGTTCACGCTCTGGTACCTGCCCGGGATCGCCGTGGGGAACGAGGCGATGGAGTGCAGGACGTCGGTCCTCTTGAAGGGGACGATGCACTGAACCCAGGAGGAGGTGCCGATGTAGACGTGCCCCTCGAAGTCCCGCACCGCGCCCGACCCGATGCACGCGCACTGGTGGTCGGGGGAGCCCGCCACCACCACCGTGCCCCTTCTGAGCCCCATCCGGTCGGCCACATCCCCGAGCACGGGCCCCAGGACGTCCACCGACTGCTTCAAAGGCGGGAGCTTCGCCCTGTCGATGCCGGCCAGCCTGATGAGCCCGTCGTCGTAGGCAATGGCGTTCGGGTTGCGGGTGTCCGTGAGCCAGAACAGCTGGATGGCGTCGTACGTGGAGGCCAGCTCGCCCGTGAGCCTTCCGTTCAGGTAGTCCTTGCTGGGGAGGAACAGGTGGGCCCTCGCGTAAAGCTCAGGCCGCTCGTTCTTCCAGAAGAGCACGTGGGCGATGTCGTCCTTGCCCGAGAGGGTGGGCCCGCCCGCGGTCTTCGGGAGCCACCTGAGGATCTTCCCGAGCCCGTAGCCCTCGAAGCTCACGAGCCCCTTCATGAGGGCCTTCACCCAGGGCGCCCCCCGGGAGTCCATCCAGGTGAGCGCGTTGGCGAGGTGCATGCCCCGGCTGTCAACGGCCACCGTGGTGGAAAACGTGCTCGAGACGCACACCGCGGCGATGTCTCCGGCGGGCACCGCGCCCCTGGCAGTGAGCGAGGAGGATGCGGCCAGCACGCCCCGCCACCAGTCGTCGGGGTCCTGCTCCGCGCCTCCCCCCGGAAGGTACGTGATGGGGGTGGGGTGGAAAACCGAGTCTTTCACCTGCCCGTGGGTGGAGACGAGGGACGCCTTGATGCCCGACGTCCCGTGGTCGATGGCGAGGACATACCGCCGCTTCTCCATCCGCCCCTCCTTTCGAGGCCGCCTTCGGGCTCAGATGTCGAGCTTCTCCACCCTGCCCGTCTCGTCGATGCGCTCCACGATCACCCCGCCGAAGGAGTCGCCGCCTTCCTTCTTCCCGTCGAGCTTCATGACCTTCGAGATGAGCCCGATGAAGTCGAGGGGGTCGACGCAGGCCTCGGGCGGGAGGACTCCCGGCCCGGAAACCTTCCCCATGACCATGAGCATGACGCCCATGGCGGCAGGGATGCCCGTGCCCTCGCCCAGGGCCTGGGAGCGCGAGGCCATGTGGAAGCGGTACTCCTGGCGCCTGCCGTCCTTCGTCCCTCTGGCCACCACGGTGCAGCACCCGCAGGGCTTGCCGAAGCCTGAGGCCTTGAGGATCTCCCCGCGCTTCTGGATGATGTAGGCCACGGTGAAGTCGTGGGGTGAAACCGGAGAGCCCTTCACCACCACCGGCTCCCGGGAGTTCAGGCCCAGGGCACAGAGGTCCTTGGTGAGATTGTAGTACTCGATGGGCAGGACCGAGCCCTTGTTGGTGACGTTTCTGACCTTCAGATGCCGGGGCAGCGTCACCTGCTCGGGGTGGGGGTAGGGAAAGATGGGGATGTTCTTTCCGATCACGGGGAAGTCGAAGGTCTGCCGGAGCGCGATCCCGTCCTCCTCGAAGAACTTCACGTACCTGAGCCTGCCGTCCAGGAACATGGGGATGTCGATGCTCATGCAGTGGAAGCGGTGGCCGATGACGCCCTCGCCCTCGAAGGCCTCGCCCCCGTGGGTGTGGAAGATGTCGATGGAGTCGGTCTCGTCGAGGAGCGTCGTGGCTGCGAGCTTCGCCAGGAGGTTGGTGGCTCCGGGGGAGCTCCCCATGCCGATGAGCGCGGTTACGCCCTTCGCTTTTGCCCGGGCGTCCAGGTCCAGGAGCTCCAGGGTCGCGTCCACGTCGTCGCACACGTCCACGTAGTCGACACCCAGTTCGAGCACCGCCTCCACGATGGTCCTGACGCTTTGGTAGAAGGGCCCCACGCAGTTGAGCACCACGTCGCAGCCCTGCATGGGCCCGGTGAGGGAAGCGGGGTCCTGTGCGTCGATCTTCACGGCCGTGACCCTGCCCGCGCCGGCCTCCGAGGCGATGGCGTCCGCCCGGGACAGGTCGCGGTCGCCGATGACCACGCCCGAGAACAGGTCGCTTGCCGCAAGCGTCCTGACCGCCACGCTCCCCACCGCCCCGCACCCGCCGAGCACGATGACCTTTGCCATGGAGAACCTCCCTGCATTCGATTTTATGATTTAACTTCGTTCAGGATTTCCGGGGTTGTCAAGGGAAATGTGGGGAGGGAAACAGGGGAATAAAGCAAGCCGGCAGGGGCAGGACCCCGCGGCAGGGATGCGGGGCCCGTGCTGTCGTTCATTCCCTTGTGTGCCCCCGGACGGTCAATCGGTGGACGATCTTGAGGCCGCTCGGAGCTCTCCGGCCTCCACCCGTCTTCGAACCGGACGGTCAATCGGTGGTGACGATCTTGAGGCCGGGCTTCCCCTCGCGGGCGTCGTCCCGGGGGTCTTTCCCGTACGGGCTCCCCCCCTGGCAGGCGAGGCACGAGGGACCGTCCTTGATGGGGTACGCCTCGTTGCAGACCGGGCACTTCCCGACGGCGCCCTTCCCCTTCTTGCCCAGGAAGGCGCCCTCGACCTGTATGCGCCGGGCGGTGAGGATCTCCGGTCCGGCCTCTATGATCTGGTCCCTGAGCCTGTTCGCGTCCTGCTCCTTCTTGGATTTGAGCTTGAAGAACCAGTCCCTGATCTCGGGCCAGTCCTCCACTTTCTTCGAATCGAGGAACACCCTCACGCCCTCGCCCTGATACTTGTCGAACAGGCTCAGGGCGAAACGGCCGAAGTCCATGACCCGGAGCCAGCCGTTGCCGATGGTGCAGGGGGTGAGCAGCTGGATCGCGTCGGGCAGGCAGGTCCTGGTTTCGGAGATGGCGTCGTAGAGCAGGTCCTGGGGGAAGTCCTTCCGGGCAAGGTCCACCATGAACCCGCCGATGATGAGTCCCGGCGCGACGTTGCCGTGGAACGACTTGACCATGTGCATGTAGTCTTCAACAGAGTAGGGTCCGATATTCATCGCATATACTCCTTCATCTTGATGGAAAGCTCGATCTCATCCTCATCGTCCTCGAGTCCCGGGCGCGGACTCCGGCAGAGGTCTCTCTCCCGCTCCTTGCGCGCAATCATGAACTGCAGGATCCACTTGTTTTCCACCCTGCCCCGGGCCACGGGCATGATGTCGTCCGCCAGGTAGAGCGCCTCCCTGATGTCGTGGGTCACGTGGATGACCGGGATGTGGAGCTCGCCCTTCAGGGATTTGACCAGGTCCCTGAGCTTTCTCCGGCTCAGGGCGTCCAGGGCGGAAAAGGGCTCGTCCATGAGGAGCACCCCGGGATCCCGCGCAAGCGCCTGGCAGATGGCGCACCGCTGGCGTTCGCCGCCGGAAATGAGGTGCGGCCGACTGTCCCGCAGGGACCAGATGTCGAACATCTTCAGGAGGTCTTCCGCCCTCTCCCGGTCCCGGGCGGCAAAGGTCACGTTTTTGTAGACGCTCAGGTTCGGGAACAGGGTGAACTCCTGGAAGACGTACCCGATGCCCCGTTTCCTGGTGGGAAGGTCGACCCGGGCCGCGGTGTCCGTCCAGACTTCCCCCCTTAAGGTCACCTCTCCCTCGTCGGGCTTCTCGAGGCCGGCGATGAGGCGGATGATGGTGGTCTTGCCCGCGCCCGAAGGGCCAACGATGGCGAGCAGCCTCCCTGCCTCGCAGGCCAGGGACACGTCCAGGTCGAAGTGCTTGAGCCTCTTTTTCAGCCTCGCTTCAAGCCCCACGGCGCACCTCCGGGGTGAGCCTGTTCACGAGGAGCAGAAACAGGTAGCTCACGGGGACCAGGGCCAGGGACATGAGCCAGGCGTCCCGGTAGCGCAGCGCCTCGACCGCTTCGTAGATGGCGATGGAGGCGACTTTCGTCTCCCCGGGGATGCTGCCCCCCACCATGAGGATGACCCCGAACTCGCCGATGGTGTGCAGGAAGACGAGTATGGCGGACGCAGCGATGCCCGCCAGGGAGTTCGGGAGAACGACCCGCAGGAATATGGCCGTGGGCGTGAGCCCCAGGACCTGGGCGTTCTCCACGAGCCGCGGGTCGATCCGCAGAAAGGCCGACTTCATGGGCGCCACGGCAAAGGGCAGGCTGTAGACGATGGAGGCCACGACGATCCCGGTGAAGGTGAACAGGAGGGTCGACCCGAACACCGATCCCCAGGCCTGTCCGACGCCCCCCTTCGGGCCCATCACCACGAGGAGGTAGAACCCCAGCACCGTCGGGGGAAGCACGATGGGGAGGTTGATGAGGGCCTCGACAAAGGATTTCCCGGGCATGCGGAAAAAGACCAGGAAGTAGGACAAAGGCGCCGCTGCGGCGATGAGCACCACCGTGCTCACCGCGGCAAGCTTGAGGGAAAGGTATAGCGGGAGAAGGTCCACGTCATCTGTACCCGTATTTCTTCTTTATGCCCGCGGCCTCGGGAGAAAGAAGGAACGCGGCGAACTTTTCCGCGGCCTGGCTGTGCTTGCTCCCGCTCAGGACGCACGCCTCCTGGACGATGTCCGGGGCCCCTTCGACGGCAAACCGGCACCCGGTGGCCCCCTGACTCGAGAGGGCCGCAGAGAGTGCACAGAAGCCGGCGTCGACGCTCCCGGTGAACGCGTACTGGAACGACTGGGCGACGTCCTGGGGGAACACGAGCCTGGGCTGGATCCCCTCCCAGAGCCCCGCCTTCTTCAGCGCGTCCATGGCCGCCGTCCCGTACGGGGCAGTCTCGACGTTGGCGATCGACACCCTCTTCACGTCACCGCGCGCGAGGACCTCCTTCCACCCCGCTGCGCCGCAGAGGTCTTTCCGGGACGTCCACAGGACCACCTCGCCGGTCGCGTACACGAACGGCTTTCCGGCGAGGCCCTTGCCGAAGAGCTCCCGGGGGCGCTTCTCGTCCGCGGAAAGAAACGCGTCATAGGGCGCGCCCTGGGTGATCTGCGCGTAGAGCTTGCCGGTGGAGGAAAACGTCGGCTCCACCTCGATGCCCGACCCGGCATGGAACCGCCCGGCGATTTCCTTGAACGGCTCGATGAAGTTCGCCGCCACCGCGACCAGGATCTTTTCCGCGGCCGAAGCCTGGAAGGCCGGCGCGAACAGGAGACACAAGGCTATGGCAGCCGTCCTGAGTTTCATGGTGGATAAACCTTTATATATGTTACTAATAACATACTTCAATATAAGAGAAATGCCCCTTTTTTTCATCTTCTTCTTTCTCCTGTGGCTGTCAAGCCTTTTGTTGGAAGGCTTACCGCAAGGACAGGGACGCCGGGGGGAATAGCCCCGGCGCCCCCTGCTTTTAGATTTTCTCCACCGCCACCGCGCAGGCCTTGTACTCGGCCGTCTGGGTGAACGGGTCGAACACCGCGTTCGTGAGCCAGTTGGCGTTCCCCTCCCGGAAGTGGAAGGACATCCATACCATGCCGGCAGGCACCTGGTCGGTCACGTTGGCCTTTACCCTGACCTCCCCCCTGCGGGAGCGGACACGGACGGTCTCGCCGTGCTGTATGCCCATCCTCGCCGCATCGTCGGGCGACAGGTCCGCCGTTTCTTCCCCGAGGAGATAGTTGAGCCCTGACCTGCCGGTCTGGGTGCGGGTGTGGTAGTGGTAGAGCCTGCGCCCCGTCGAGAGCACGAAGGGGAATTCCCTGTCCGGCACCTCGGCGGGCGGCGTCCACTCCACGGGTGTGAGGGTCCCCTTCCCGCTGGTGAACACGCCTCCCCTGTGGAGAACCGGGGTCCCGGGGTGCTCGATGTTGGGGCACGGCCACTGGAGACCGTCGTTCTCCAACCGGCTGAACTTGATCCCGGCCATCGCCGGCGCCAGCACCGAGACCTCGTTGTCCCAGAGCTCCTGGCCGCTGTCCGACTGCCACTCGTGGCCCATCTTTTTCGCCACCTCCCGGAAGATCCACCAGTTAGGCTTTGCCTGACCCGGCGCCTGGCTCACCTTTCTCACCCGGTTCACCCTGCGCTCGGAGCTGGAGAACGTGCCGTCGTCCTCGCTCCAGGCAGCGGCCGGGAACACCACGTGGGCAAAC
>ERZ1645192.355-NODE-355-length-37392-cov-12.478158_pt1 | contig 37392 bp, 36 predicted proteins | sample MGYA00575354_ERZ1645192 | MGnify/ENA primary metagenome ERZ1645192 (study PRJEB40844, sample SAMN11349763) | freshwater sediment metagenome | isolation source: river sediment | host: Sediment | place: India: Faizupur Khadar , New Delhi | collected 2017-02-21 ...
TCGTGGGTGTGGCGGATGTGATCGACGTGCGGCAGCATCTGGCCGAACATCTTGCGGTTGCCGCCGATGCCGCCGACCGACATGCCGCCGAAGTTGACGCCGTGGTAGCCACGTTCGCGGCCGATCAGGCGGGTCCGCTGCGCCTCGCCGCGCATACGGTGATAGGCGAGCGCCATCTTCAGCGCGGTGTCGACCGACTCGGAGCCCGAGTTGGTGAAGAAGACGTGATCGAAGCCCTCCGGCGCCATCGCCACCAGACGGTTGGCGAATTCGAAGGCCTTGGGGTGACCCATCTGGAAGGCGGGGGCATAGTCGAGTTCGCCGGCCTGGGCGCGGATCGCCTCGACGATCTTCGGCCGGTTGTGGCCGGCGTTGCAGCACCACAGGCCGGCGGTGCCGTCGAGGACGGTGCGGCCGTCGTCGGTGCGGTAGCGCATCCGATCGGCGGCGACGAACATGCGCGGCGCCTTCTTGAACTGCCGGTTGGCGGTGAAGGGCATCCAGAAGGAGGCGAGATCGTTGGGGCGGTGAGCGATGGTCATGAACGGGCCTTCGGCAGGGGCCGCATCACCGGCCCGGTCGGAATGTCGAACGTTACGGAGGAGCGGCGGCAGGGACAATCCCTCGACGCCGTTCGCCGTGTTCCGTATTCTGAACAGATGAACACGACCATCACCGCGATCGCCGCAACGTCCGACGTCGACGTCGGCGCCCGCCTCAAGGCACTGCGCCTGGCGCACGGGCTCTCTCAACGCGAACTCGCGCGCCGCGCCGGTGTCTCCAACGCCACGGTGTCGATGATCGAGGCCAACCGAGTGAGCCCGTCGGTGGCGGCGCTGAAACAGATCCTCGCGGGATTCCCGATCGGCATCTCCGCCTTCTTCGCCGCTGCCGACGACGAGCGCGAGAAGGTGGTATGGCGGGCGAGTGAACTGACCGAGATCGCCGGCGGGGCGATCTCCTATCGACAGGTCGGCGGCGATCTCACCGGCCGGTCGCTGCAGATGCTGCACGAGCGCTACCGACCCGGCGCCGATTCCGGCCGGCCGACGATCTCGCATCAGGGCGAGGAGGCGGGGTTGGTGATCCGCGGCCTGCTCGAATTGGAGGTCGCCGGCGTGCGTCACGAACTGCGGCCGGGCGACGCCTATTTCTTCGACAGCCGCAAGCCGCACGCCTTCCGCAACATCGGCGACACCGACCTCGTCATCGTCTCGGCCTGCACGCCGCCGAGCTTCTGATCGGCACGCCCGCTCACAGCGGGAAGCCGGCCTGGCGGGCGAGGTCGACGAGGTCGCGCTGCGAGCGAGCGCCGACATGGCCGATGATCTCGGCGGCGAGCAGGCCACCGAGTTCGGCGCAGGCGGCATAGTCGAAGTCGTGGGTGAGGCCGTAGAGGAAGCCGCTCGCGTAGAGATCGCCGGCGCCGGTGGTGTCGACCAGAGTCTCCACCGGGGCGGCGGGGACGGCCGTCACCTTCTCGGCGGTGACCACCAGCGAGCCCTGGTCGGACAGGGTGACGGCGGCGAGGCGGACGTCGCCCCTGAGCGCGGCGATGCCGCTGTCGAGATCGGCGGTCTCGTAGAGCGCCTTGACCTCGGCCTGGTTGGCGAAGACGAGATCGACCACGCCGGAGCGCATCAGCTCGAGGAATTCCGGGCGCCAACGGTCGACACAGAAGCTGTCGGAGAGGGTGAGGGCGACGCGACGGCCGTGGGCGTGGGCGATGGCGGAGGCCCGACGGAACGCCTCCTTGGCCGCCGGCGGATCCCACAGGTATCCCTCGAGATAGACGACGGCGGCATCGGCGACGACATCGGCTTCGATGTCGTCGGGGGTCAGATGGGTGCAGGCGCCGAGGAAGGTGTTCATGGTGCGCTCGCCGTCGGGCGTCACGAGGATCATCGAGCGGGCGGTCGGCGCCCAGTCGGCGGCACCGATGTGCAGCGGCGCGGTCTCGAAATGCACGCCGACGCTGCGGATGTCGTGACGGAAGATGGTGCCGAGATGATCCTCGGCGACCTTGCCGAAATAGGCGGCGCGGGCGCCGAGCCCGGCGAGCGCGGCGATGGTGTTGCCGGCCGAACCGCCGGAGATCTCCTTGGCCGGACCCATGTGGTCGTAGAGGCGTTCGGCCTCGGCAGCATCGATCAGCCGCATCGATCCCTTGGCCAACCCCTCGCGCACCAGGAAATCGTCCTCGGTGCGGGCGATGACGTCGACGATGGCGTTGCCGATACCGAGGACGTCGAAACGGGAGTGGGTCATGGCGGGTCTCGTCGGTTCGAGGTGGCCGGCGGTGCGGTCGCAGGTCGCGAACGCACACTCATCGGCGATCACCGGCCGGGTATAAGGATTTCCGGCGCCGGTTCAAGGCGAGCCGCGGCGATGGCGGCCGTGTGATCGCGTCGCGCCCCGTTGCGACGACGACGACGGCATCCCATCTGCGGGGGCGAAGTCGGTGGCGTCGTCGGGGCGGGCGACCCGGGTCCGCGCCGATCGACCACCCCTGCCCTCACCGAGAACACGGCCGCACCATGACCGAGACGTCGTCCCCCGCCCTCGTCGCCGCCGCGATCGGCGACGGCCTCGCCGATCTCGCGACCCCGCCGTTCCGCGGCGTGGCGGGCCGCTCGCTCGCCGTGACACTCGTGATCGTGGCGGTGATCTGGGCGATCGGGACGCGGGCGGCCACGGGCACCGCGGTCGATCTCGCCGCCGCCCATCCGCTCGACCTGCCCCACTGGCTCGTCGCGGTGCGCTGGCTCGCCGGCCTCCTCTCCGGCGCCATGCTGGTGGTGGTGCTCGGTTTTCTGATCGCACCGATCACCACCGGTGTGGCCGGGCTGTTCCTCGACGAAGTCGCCGCGGCGGTGGAGGGCAGCCGCTATCCGGCCGATCCGCCGGGGCGGGCGCTCGCCTTCGGGCCGAGCCTCGTCACCGCGGCGCGCTTCACCGTCCTGTCGATCGCCGTCAATCTCGTCGCCCTGCCGCTGGTGCTCTTCGCCGGTTTCGGTCTGGTGGTCTTCACCCTGGCCAACGGCTGGCTGATCGGTCGCGAGTATTTCGAGTTCGCCGCCGCCCGCGCCGTCGGGGTGGCGGAGGCGCGTCGGCTGCGCCGCGCCCACGCCGGCACCGTCTTCCTCGCCGGCATCGCCGCGGCGGTGGTCCTGTCGATTCCGCTGGTCAATCTCCTCACGCCGCTCTTCGCCACGGCCACGATGGTGCACCTGGCCAAGCGGGTGACCGGGTCGCGACCGCTGCCGGGATGATCCCGAGCCGATGACGTTCCGACCTGTTCGGAACGCCATCGGTGAAGACGAGCCCGAACGGACGTCGGCCGGTCGGGCCGCGACGCCCACGGATCGAAGAGAGCGCCGCCGGCACGTTGGCGTTCACCACGTCCTGCGATCGCGCCGCACCCGACGTTGTCGGCGCGTCGGACGGGGCGTACTATTCCGCCTCCGAAACGAAAAGGGACGTGAGGCGGTGCCGGTCGAACTTCGACCTTCCCAGGCGCTGAAACTGTGGCACGACGTGACGCTCGACCTCGTCCGCGACGGCGAGACCGATCTCACGGCGCGGCAGATGACGATCCTGCTCACCGTCTACCTCGAACCGCCGCCGCACACGGTGCGCGGCCTCGCCACCAAGCTCGGCGTCACCAAGCCGGCGATCACCCGTGCCCTCGACACCATGGGCGAACGCGGCCTGGTCGATCGTCGCCGCGACGAGCGCGACCGCCGCAACGTCCTGATCCAGCGCACCGTCGCCGGGGCATTGTGGGTGGAAAAGCTCGGCGACGACATCGTGCTGCGGGCGAAACATCTGCCGCGCTGAGGCAAGGGCGCAGGGTGCGGTGGGCCGCAGGCGCACGGCACCGCAGGCGTCCGTCGAAGCGACGCGAGCGCCTTCGCGACGCCGGACCGACATCCCCCTCCGCCTCGACCCCCGTCTTCGCTTCCGTTTCGCCGCCTTACGGCGCCGATGCGAGGCGCTTCCAGTAGAGCAGCGTGCCGGTCAGGCCGCCGTGCGGCTTCAGCGCATAGTCGGGGATCTCGCCGGCCAGGGTATAGCCGTGCCTCTCGTAGAGGCCGGCGGCGCCTTCGTCGGTCGCCGTGTCGAGGACGATCAGCCAGCGGCCACGCGCCACCGCGTCGCGCTCCGCTGCCGTGATCAGCGCCGAAGCGAGGCCGCGGCCGCGGTGCGACGGCCGGGTCATCATCTTGGCGAGCTCGGCGCGGTGCGGCTGGTTGGGTGGACAGTCGAGGAGCAGCGTCAGGGTGGCGACCAGATCGTCGCCGTCGAAGGCACCGAAGACGATGCGTTCGTCACGCGCTGCGGCGGCGAGCGATCGCGTCCAGAAGGCCGCCGCCTCGGCCGGGTCGAGCGGATGCATGAAGCTCACCGAGCCGCCGGCCGCCACGGTTTCGACCAGCAGGCCGGCGAGCGCCGCGACGGTCTCGGGCGTGGCGGTGAGGGGGCGGACGTCGACGTCGGTCATCGGGGCCTCCGGATCACGGGTATCAGGTGCGCGCCAGCGCCACGACATAGGTGCAGGCGGCATCGTCCTCGGCGGCGAAGGTGACCTCGGCGGGCGGGCCGAAGCCGAGGCAGTCGCCGGACTCGAGCCGATGGGTGACGCCGCCCTCGACGATGGTCAGCCGTCCGGCGCGGAGCCACACCAATTGGCGGATGTGGGCATAGGACGAGGCCGGCAGGGTGACGCGTGCGCCGGCCGGCAATTCGACCTCGACCAGTTCGACCGGATGGTCGGGCCGAGCATGGACCTGTCGTCGCCGGTAGCCGGTCTCCGGGTCCCGCCACACCGGCTGATCGTCGGCGCGGACCAGCCGAACGCCGCCGCTCTCCGCCCGCAGCAGCAACCCGGCGAGCGTCAGATCGAAGGCGGCGGCGAGTCGCACCAGGAGTGCCGCGGTCGGGCTCACCTCGTCGCGCTCGATCTTGCTGATCGCCGCCTTGGACACCCCCGAGCGCTCGGCGAGATCCGCCAGCGACCAGCCCCGCGCCTCGCGTTCGAGCCGGATGCGACGGGCGAGACGGGCGGAGGGGTCGTCGGTCTCATCGGTCATTTGTCTATGATAGTAGACAATCGGATCGAATACAAGACGAATGGGGGGGTGACGGGCGTGTCCGGGGGACGGTCGGACGTCCCGACGCCCGCTCCGTGAGCCGCCTCCGGGTGCCGTGTCTCAATAATCCACCTTCACCAGCGTCAGTCCGGCGGCCGGGGCGACGGGGCCGCAGGCGGTGCGGTCGGCGGCGGCGAGGGCGGTGGTGAGGTCGTCGGCGCTCCAGCGACCGTCGCCGACCAGCTTCAGCGAACCGACCATCGAGCGGACCTGATTGTGCAGGAACGAGCGGGCCGAAGCGCGGATCTCGACGACGTCGCCGGCACGGGTGACGTCCAACCGATCCAGCGTCTTCATCGGCGACTTCGCCTGACAATTGGCGGCGCGGAAGGTGGTGAAGTCGTGGGTGCCGAGCAGGCGCTTCGCCGCCGCATCCATCGCCGCGACGTCGAGGCGGGTCCGGACGTGCCAGGCCCGGTACCGCTCCAGCGCCAGCGGGGCGCGGCGATCGATGATCCGGTAGAGGTAGTGCCGGGCCTTGGCCGAGAAGCGGGCATCGAAGTCGTCGCCGACGATCTCGACCGAGAGGATCGCGATCGGCTGGGGGCCGGCGGCGGCGTGTTTCAGATGGGCGTTGAGCGCGTCCATCAGTTTCTCCGCCGGCCAGTCGCGCGGGAAATCGACGTGGGCGACCTGCCCGGTGGCGTGGACGCCGGTATCGGTGCGCCCTGCCCCTTTGACCACGATGCGGCCACCCTCGAGCCTCAGGAAGGCGGCTTCGATGGCACTCTGCACCGAGGGTCCGTTCGCCTGGGCCTGCCAACCGACGTAGGGCGTGCCGTCGTATTCGATGGTGAGCCGGTAGCGCGCCATGGCATCACGCCAAACGGTCGCCGGGCGCCAGACCCGCGCCGCGGCGGAAGGCTGTCGCCTCGACCGGCTTGCCGCCGGCCCGCTGCACCTGGACGAGGCGGAGTGCGCCGGTACCGCAGGCGATGGTCAGGGCGTCGTCGAGGATCGTCCCCGGCTCGCCGGAGCCGGTCGCGAGCGTGGTGCGCAGGATCTTGAGCCGCTCGGCCTTGCCGCCGATCGTCGCCTCGCACCACGCACCGGGAAAGGGCGAGAGGCCACGGATTGTGTCGTGGATGGCCTTCGCCGCGCCCGACCAGTCGACGCGGGCTTCCGTCTTGTCGATCTTCCGGGCGTAGGTGACGCCCACCTCCGGCTGGGGGGTGCAGCCGAGGATGCCGGCCTCGAGACGACCGAGCGCCTCCACCATCAATGCCGCACCGAGGGTCGCCAAGCGGTCGTGGAGGTCGCCGGTGGTCTCGTCGACGCCGATCGGCGTGCCGGCGGAGAGGCAGACGGGGCCGGTGTCGAGGCCCTTCTCCATACGCATCACCTCGACCGCGGTCTCGTCGTCGCCGGCCATGATCGCCCGCTGGATCGGCGCGGCGCCGCGCCACCGGGGCAGCTTCGAGCCGTGCAGATTGAGGCAGCCGTGGTGCGGGGCGGCGAGGATCGCCTCGGGCAGCAACAGGCCGTAGGCGACCACCACGGCGACGTCGGCCGCGTGCGCCCGGAAGGCGGCGGTCGCTTCCTCGCCCTTGAGGCTCGTCGGATGGAAGACCGGGATGGCGAAGCCCTCCGCCGTCGCCTGGACGGGTGAGGGGGTGAGCGCCATGCCGCGACCGGCCGGCCGCGGCGGCTGCGAATAGACCGCGACGATCTCGTGGCCGGCGGCGTGGATCGCACGCAACGTCGGCACCGAGAAATCGGGCGTTCCCATGAAGACGACGCGGAGCGGCATGAACGGGGTTCTCCCGGGGCGGAATGGTTCGCCGGAGAGCGATGCCCCCTCGCCGCGCCTCGGTCAAGGGTCACGCCGGACGTGACGGATGTGGCGGCTCGCTCAGATCGGCGGCGCCACCGTCTGGCGCTGGTCGCCGAGCCCGTCGATGCCGAGCCGCATCACCTGACCGGCCTTCAGATAGACCGGCTCGGGCTTCATCCCCATCCCGACGCCGGGCGGTGTGCCGGTGGTGATGATGTCGCCGGGCTGCAGGCTCATGAACTGCGACACGTAGGAGACGAGTTCGTCGACGGGGAAGATCATGGTGGCGGTCGAGCCGTTCTGGCGCATCACCCCGTCGACCGACAGCCACATCTTCAGCCCCTGCGGATCGGCGATCTCGTCGCGGGTGACGAGCCAGGGACCGATCGGACCGAACGTGTCGCAGCCCTTGCCCTTGTCCCAGGTGCCGCCGCGCTCGGCCTGGAAGGCGCGCTCGGAGACGTCGTTGACGACGCAGAAGCCGGCGACGTGGTCGAGGGCCGACTCGCGGGTGACATAGCGCGCCTCGGTGCCGATGACGACGCCGAGTTCCACCTCCCAGTCGGTCTTCACCGAACCGCGCGGCAACACCACGTCGTCGTTCGGGCCGACGATGCAGCTCGTCGCCTTCAGGAAGACGATCGGCTCTTTCGGCAGCGGCAGCCCCGCCTCGGCGGCGTGGTCGGCGTAGTTGAGGCCGATCGCCACGAACTTGCCGATACGGCCGACGCAAGGGCCGATGCGGCTGCCTTCGGGCGCGAACGGCAGGCTCGCCGGATCGCGAGCGGCGAGCCGGGCGAGGCCGTCGGGCGACAGCGCCGCTCCGGCGACGTCGTCGATCACGCCGGATAGGTCGCGGATGCGGCCCTCGGCGTCGAGAAGGCCGGGCTTTTCCGCCCCCTTGGGGCCGAAGCGGAGGAGTTTCATCGGGCGGTCCTCGTCTCTGTCCGATCGAACCGGCAATCCAGCACGGTTCGGCCGTGATCACCAGAGCGAACCGCCATCCATCCGGGGACGACGGGGACGGTGCGCCGACCGGGGTGTGGTGACGGGGCGACGCCGGGCGTGGCAGAGTGCGGACGACGACGATCGCGAAGGGGAGGGACCCATGGCCGCGGCGGAGACGATCGCATTCCTCGGCATCGGCATCATGGGGTTCCACATGGCGCGGCGTCTCGCCGATGCAGGACATCCGGTCGTCGCCTGGAATCGCAGCCGCGACAAGGCCGAGCGTCTCGCGCCCTTCGGTGTGACCGTCGCCGGGACCGCGGCAGAGGCGGTGCGTGGCGCTTCCACCGTGGTGGTGATGCTGAGTTCCGGGCCGGTCTGCGAAGAGGTGCTTCTCGCCGGCGGCGTCTACGACGGGCTCGCGCCCGGTGCGCGGGTGATCGTCATGAGCTCGATCCCGGTCGCCACCGCCGAACGGCTCGCGCAGGAAGCGGAGGCGCGCGGCCTCGCCTTCCTCGACGCGCCGGTCTCCGGCGGCGAGCGCGGTGCGGCGGCGGGGACGCTGACGGTGATGGCCGGCGGGCGGGCCGAGGTCTTCGCTGCGGCGGCGCCGATCTTCGCGGTCTTCGGCCGCCCCACGCGGATCGGACCGGCCGGCACCGGAGAACTGGCCAAACTGGTCAATCAGATGCTGGTCGGCTCGACCATCGCGGCGGTGGCGGAAGGCCTGGTGCTCGCCGAGCGTGGCGGCGCCGATCCGGCCAAGGTGCGCGAGGCGCTGATCGGTGGCTTCGCCGACAGTACCATCCTGCGCCAGCACGGCGAGCGCATGGTGACCAACGACTGGAAGCCCGGTGCCATGTCGACGGTGCAGCTGAAGGACACTTCGACGGCCTTGGCCCAGGCCGCGGCCCTCGGTCTCGATCTGCCGCTGATCACCCTGGTCGACGGCCTCTATGGCGACCTCGTCGCCCACGGCGACGGCGCCCTCGATCACGCCGCGCTCGTTCGCGAGATCCGCCGCCGCAATCACCTGCCGGCCGATCGTGAGATGGAGGGATGACGCGGCCGCCGCCCGACGGGCGGGGATCGCGTCGATCATACGTCGCCGTCGCCGGACCGCGGCGATCGCACCGCTCAGGGCGAGGTCGAGGTGCGGCTCTCCAAGGTCCGCATGTGGTCGTCGGCGGCGACGATCCCGAGTTCGAGGCAATAGACGAGAAATTCGGCGTCCAGCACCCGCGCTTCCTCGCGGCAGAATCCGATCATCATCCGTAACGCATGCCAACGCTCGATCTGTTCGGTCGTCAACGACCGCTTCGGTTCGTCGCCGGCCGTCTCCGTCGATGCGTACGTCCGATGCGTCATGACCGCCTCCACTCCGGATCGACGACGAGTGTAGGCGATACCGCGTCACGAATTCGCCCCTCGGTGCCGCTGCCACGGCTCGCGCCGTGGCGATCGGGGGCGAAGCGAGCCGCAGCGTGTATCCAGATACCGCGCAGCCTCCGAGGGAAGCCATCAAGCCTTTGTTCGGTTTGCGAAATCGACGATGTCGCCGGCCTTCGACGTCGTCGGAGCGTCACAGAAAGGCGTCACAGAAAGGCGTCACAGAAACGATCTTTCGCGGAACGTGTGTAATTGCTCAAATCGCCCCTTTCGATAGGCTGTGACGGGTCCTATACTATCGGAGCGCGTCACGGCCGTGACGCCACACGCGACGAGAGCAGAACCGAGGAGGCACCGGTGCCCCTGCGCCTGTCCCTGACGGGGCGACCAGGTCTGACCGACGAGAACGGGCGGAGCATCCGGCTTCCTCGCAAGGCCTTCGTATTGGCCGCGTATCTGTTGATCGACTCCCCCAAGGGGCCTCTGCCGCGCGAGCGGGCCGCCCGTCTGCTGTGGGAGGACGCGGATCCGTCGCGACGGGCCGGGAACCTGCGCCAGTTGCTGGCCCGGCTGAAGGAGACCCAGGCGGCGCACGGCATCTCTCTCTTCGTCATCGGACCCGACCATGTCGCGATCGACACGGACGCGATCGTCGCCGACGTGACGGTGCTGCTCGGTGTACGCGCCGAGGCGGCCGGCCGGCGGCTGGTCGAGATCGGCAAGGCCTACGGCGGCGACCTGCTGCTCGGACTGGACGAAGGCGGTGAGGACTTCACCCGGTGGCTCTGGACCCAGCGGGCGATGCTGCGTCAGCAGTTCATCGCCGCGGTCGCGGCCGACATCGAGGCCGCCGTCGGCGTGCTCGATCCGGAGGAGGTCGTCTTCGTCGCACGTCGGCTGCTCGACGCCGATCAGTATCAGGAGGCGGCCTATCGGGTGTTGATGCGGACCCACGCGGCGCGCGGTGAATTCGACGCCGCCTTCCGCGTCCATCGCCGCCTGACCGATCTGTTGCGCGAGACCGGAGGGCGGCCGGGCAGCGCCACCGTGTCGCTCCTCGCCGACATCTCGGCACGGGCTCGGCCGCGGTCACGTTCCGACGTCGGGGCGGTGACGGAAGCGGAGCCGGAGGCGGAGCAGGCGCCGCAGATGCCGGCCGTCGACCGATCGATGCGGTTGCCCCGTCTGGCACTGAATTTCCCCGGTCTCGCCTCCCTCACCGGTGAAGAACGCGAATGGGCCGAAGCCTTCTTCGACGATACCGCGATCCAACTGTGGCGAACGCGCGCCTTCGCGGTGACCCGACCGATCGACCTCCGGCCGCGGCCGATCGACCTGATCGATCGCAGCCGTCGCGAGCCCTGTGATTACGTCGTCGACTTCCGTGTCATGCCGCGCGACGGCGAACGGCTGTTGACCGCCAGCGTGATCTGCTCGTCGAGCGGCGAGATCCTGTGGATTCATCGGTATGCCTTCGGCGAACCCCTGGGCAGCGCGGTTCGCGAACTGTTGGTCAACTGCGTCCATCAGGTCGAGCAGAACGAACTGCGCGCCCTCGCCGACGGTCCGGAAAGTACGACGGCCTATCGCCTCACCATCCAGGGAAACCGGCTGCTGCGGACCATCGATCTGCCCTCGATCCGCCGTGCCCGCCAGGTTTTTCGGGCCGCCCTCGCGGTCGCTCCGCAACACGCTCCGACCCTGGCCGCGGTTTCCAAGGCCTATCGCCTGGAGTGGCTGTTGCTCGCCCGAGCCGACCACAGGGAGCTCGATCTCGCCATCGACTTCGCCCGTCAATCGATCGCCGCCGGTCCGGACGGTGTTCACGGCCTGCATCAGTTCGGGATCTGCAACATCTACAAGAAGGATTACGAGCGGGGGATCTCGGCGCTCGAACGGGCGGAGAAACACTTCCCCTTCCAGGTCGACGTGATCGCCGAACATGCGGACGGGCTCGTCTGCTACGGCGATCTGCGGAGTGGTCTGGAGAAGCTCGCACCCATTCTCGACGACGAAGTCCTGGTGAACGACCCGGTCCTGTGGAACGCGGCCTGCGGCAACTATCTGGCGGGAAATTACCGCGAAACTCTCGACCTCATCGCACGGATGTCGACCGACGAACCGGTCCATCATCTGAAGGCGGCGTGTCTCGCCATGGTCGGGGATGTCGACGAAGCGCGCCGGCAGGTGGCCAAGTTGCGGGAGGTCCTGCCGGACTTCTCCATCGCGAAACGATTGGCGATGGCCCCGTTACGGCGCCGCGAAGATCTCGAACACTACGAGTTCGGCCTGAAATTGGCCGGCTTCGACTGATGGCGGTCGGAGAACTGAGGGAGAAGCCCATATGGCGAAGATGATCTTGTTGAAAGTGACCGGCGACGATCGGGTCTTCATGGTGAATCTCGATTCGCTCACCGTCGAAGCGGTGGAGGGGGTCGAGCTCGACGTCGCCGGGACCAGCGCCTCGGACATCGACCTCGCGATGACCGCCGACACCCGCTCGGACGCCGCCTCGCACATCTTCTACGGGGTCGACCGGGCGGTCGCCGCCGACACCCGCTCGGACGCCGCCTCGCACATCTTCTACGGGGTCGATCGGGCGGTCGCCGCCGACACCCGCTCGGACGCCGCCTCGCACATCTTCTACGGGGTCGATCGGGCGGTCGCCGCCGACACCCGCTCGGACGCCGCCTCCCACATCTTCTACGGAGTCGACCGGGCGGTCGCCGCCGACACTCGCTCGGACGCCGCCTCGCACATCTTCTACGGCAATGATCGAGCGGTCGCCGCCGACACCCGTTCGGATGTCGCACCGCACGCGCTCTTCGGCACCGAAGGACGCGCATGATCCCGGCCGCACGTCTCGCATCCCTGTTGGCGTCCAACGTCGCCGAGATGGAGGCGCGCGGCTTCGGATCTCTCTACTTCGACCGCATGCGACCGCCCGATGACACGGTGCGGGCCATGCGGCCGAAGTTCGGGGAATTCGGCATCACCCGGCTCTCGTGCCTCACCGGCCTCGATGCCATCGGCATCCCGGTCTGGGCTGCCACGCGGCCCAACGCCCGTACCCTGGCAGTGTCGCAGGGCAAGGGCCTCGACGACGGTGCAGCGCGGGCGTCGGCCGTCATGGAGGCGATCGAAGTCGCGACCGCGGAACGCCCGGATCGCGCCGGCATGCTCGCCACGACGGCACAACTGCGCGCCGCCGGACGCCGCCATCAACGCCTCGACATGCTGTTGCGTCGAGGCGTGCCGCCGCCGGCCGACGACGAGCTCTTCCCCTGGATCGAAGGCCTCGATCTGGTGTCCGGCGATAGCGTCTTCGTGCCGCTCGAGGCCGCCGTGCTCTCCGACGGTCGTGTGGCGACGCGCTGGTGGCAGTCGACCGACGGTCTCGCCTCCGGCAACGTCTTCTGGGAGGCGACGCTGCACGGGCTCAGCGAGCGCATCGAGCGCGACGCCATGACGTTGTGGACGCTGCGTGACGACACCGCGGTGGATGCCGCCTGCGTCGACGTCGCCGCTTTCGGCGATCCCGAACTCACCCGACTCGATCGGGTGATCACCGGTGCCGGCTTTCTCCTGCGCCTCTTCGACGTCACCTCCGATCTCGGTATTCCGGTGATCTTCGCGGTGGTGTCGCCGGTACCGAACGGCCACGAGGACAAGTGGAAACACTTCGACCTGACGGCGGGGTCGGGCTGCCATCCCGAGCCGGCGCGCGCCGCCATCCGGGCCGTCACCGAGGCCGCCCAATCGCGCCTGACCACCATCGCCGCCGCTCGCGACGACTTCGAGCCGGCGCGGTATTCCGCCAGATTGAAGAGCGATCTCCTCGCCTATGTCCGGGCCCGGCCGCGTCCGACGGTTCGAACCCGCGCCGCGCCCCTCGGGCCGCGTATCGGCTGGATCGACGCCATGGTCGCGCGCTTGGCGCGCGGCGGTGTGCGCGAGGTCATCGTCGTGCCGCTGGAGACCGGAGAGAACGACTTCGCCGTCGCCAAGGTCTTCGCCCCCGACCTCGAGAATCCACCCGGTGATCGCGCTCGCACCTTCGGTCCTCGCGCCGTCCGCGCCATGATGGGGCTCGCATGAAGGTTCTGTTCGTCGGCCCCACCCTCTCCGGCCTCGTCGTCGACGGACGGCTCGCCGCCTATCCCGAGATCGTCTGCCGCGGTCCGGCGGCTCAAGGCGACATCGCCCGCGCCGTGTTCGAGGGAGCGACCGTCGTCGGCCTCGTCGACGGCCGCTACGAGGACGTCGCCGCGCCCTGGCACAAGGAGATCCTGTGGGCGCTGGCCAACGGTGTCACCGTGCTCGGCGCCGGCAGTCTCGGGGCGCTCCGCGCCGCCGAATGCACCGCCTACGGCATGATCGGCCTCGGCGAGATCTACGAACGCTACATGCGCGGCGAGCTCTACGACGATGCCGACGTCGCTCAGTTGCACGGGCCGGCGGAGGTCGATCATCTGCCGCTCACCGAAGCGCTGGTCAACGTCGAGGCGACGCTGCGGCGGATGCGCGCCGAGGGCGTGATCGACGACGCCCTGGTCGCCGCCGCCATGGCCGCCGCCCGCGCGATCTTCTTCAAGGATCTGAGCTTCGAAACGGTCGCGGAACGGCTCGGGCTCGACGACGCGCAGCGACGCGACTTCACCGCCGCGGCCCGCGCCCATCGTGTCGACCAGAAACGGACGGATGCGATGGTCCTGGTCGCCCGTATGGCCGAGCTGCCCGACGCCCGGAGCGTGCCACCGCCGTGGCGCATGGCCGAACCGATACGGTGGCTCGCGTTCCTGCGCGACCTGATCGCCGAGCGCGCTGCCGCCGAGGCCTGATACTCTCGCATGACGTTCCGACGGGGCCGAGCTTCGTGCACCCGCCACGAATGCGGCGGGCGCGTGGTGGTTCGCCGTTTCATCGGTCCGTCACGAAACCGGTCTCGAATGGCCCGATCGCCGTTCTCGGCACGATCAGGGTAGTCTGCGAACATGACCGAACCGACCCATACCGCTTACGTCGAAGGCGCCGGCGACGACGCGCCGACCAACACATCCGGGAACACGCCTTTTGCCGTGGTGGCCGAACGCGCCCTGTCGCGACGCCTCTTCCTCGGCGGTTCCGCGGCGCTCGCCGCCTCCACCGCACTGGTCGGCTCGGTCGGCTCGATGGTCTTCGCCAAGAACGCCCAGGCCGCTTCGATCGGTACGCTGACCTTCGAGGCCCTGCCGCACGGCTACGACGGCACCCACCACGTCGCCGAGGGCTACGATGCCGAGGTGCTGATCCGTTGGGGCGACGCGGTGGTGACGGGTGCGCCGGGCTTCGATCCGCGGAACCAGTCGGCCACGGCGCAGGCGCAGCAGTTCGGCTACAACAACGACTTCGTCGGCTGGACGCCGCTGCCCTACGGTTCGGCGAACCCGGCGCGCGGGCTGCTCTGCGTCAACCACGAGTACGTCGACCGCGAACTGATGTTCCCGAACGCCGCCGACCGCGACCCGAAGACCCAATCGAAGGCGATGGTGGACGTCGAGATGGCGGCGCACGGCCACTCGGTGATCGAGATCGCCCGCGACGCCACGGGCAGGTGGTCGGTCGTCACCGGCAGCCCCTACGCGCGGCGGATCCACGTCGGCACCGAGATTCGGATCTCCGGCCCGGCCGCCGGCCACGACCGGCTGAAGACCTCGGCAGACCCGACCGGCCGAACGGTGTTCGGCACCCTCAACAACTGCGCCGGATCGATCACCCCCTGGGGCACGGTGCTGATGGCGGAGGAGAACTTCAACACCTACTTCGCCGGTGACATCACCAAGACCAAGGAGGCCCGCGGTCACAAGCGCCTCGGTATCGCCGGCGACGTCGGCTACGGCTGGTCTCGCTTCCACGACCGTTTCGACGTCGAGAAGGAGCCGAACGAACCGAACCGCTTCGGCTGGATGGTCGAGTTCGACCCCTACGATCCGATCTCGGTGCCGGTGAAGCGCACGGCGCTGGGCCGCTTCAAGCACGAGGGCGCCCATGCACTCGTCGACAAGTCGGGCCACGTCGTCTGCTATTCCGGCGACGACCAACAGTTCGACTACGTCTACAAATTCGTCTCGAGCCGCAAGTACGATCCCAAGGATCGCAAGGCGAACTTGGGCATCCTCGACGAGGGCACGCTCCACGTCGCCCGCTTCAACGACGACAGGACGCTCGACTGGCTGCCGCTCGTCTTCGGCGAGGGGCCGCTGACCCCGGCCAACGACTTCCATTCCCAGGCCGACGTGGCGATCGAGACCCGCCGCGCCGCCGACCTGCTCGGCGCCACGCCGATGGACCGGCCCGAGGACATCGAGCCGAACCTCGTCACCGGTGTCGTCTATGCGGTGATGACCAACAACACCAAGCGCAAGAAGGACCAGACGACCGCGGTCAATCCGCGCGCCGGGAACGAGCACGGCCACATCGTCGAGATGATCCCGCCGGGCGGCCGCGGCGCCGACAAGGACCATACCGCGACGCAGTTCACCTGGGATCTGTTCCTGCTCGGCGGCGATCCGTCCAAGCCGGAACAGGGCGCCAAGTATCACCCGGCGGTCGGCGCCGGCGACTGGCTCTCCTGCCCGGACAACGTCGCGGTCGACGGCAAGGGCCGGCTGTGGATCGCCACCGATGGCGCGCCCAAGGCCGGCATCGCCGACGGCGTCTGGGCGACCGACACCGAGGGCGACGGTCGGGCGTTGGTCAAGTTGTTCTTCTCGACGCCGCGCGGCGCCGAACTGTGCGGTCCGTCGTTCAACTCGGACGACAGCGCCTATTTCGCGGCGATCCAGCATCCGGGCGACGAGAAGGGCTCGAGCTTCGACAAGCCGTCGACCCGATGGCCCGACTTCCAACCCGACATGCCACCGCGTCCCTCGGTGATGGTGATCACCAAGCAGGGCGGCGGGGCGATCGGCTGAGCGGAGATTCCGTGGCAGCGGAAGGCGGTCCCGACGCCGGCCTCCGAGGTGCCGGCGGGAGCGAGCGGCTGGCCACGCCGGGGGCGTGGCGGAAGAGAGTGGGAGTCGAACCCACCAGAGACCGTCGCGCGGCCTCTCCCGGATTTGAAGTCCGGACGCCCCACCGGGGAACGCTTCTCTTCCCTGAGCCCACCGGCCGGCCGGTGGGACGGATCCGGCATCCCCGCGCGGTCCGCCGGACATCGTCTCATACCGAGTTCACGAAGTTTCGACCTGTTCGAAACTTCGTGAACGAAGGCGAGCCCGAACGGGCGTCGGCCGGTCGGGCCGCAACGCTCGTGAAATTCGGACGAGTCCGAATTTCACGAGCCCGGTCTCACATCGTGCCGGTTCGCTCCGGCATCGTCGCTTCAGACCTCGTCCTCGCGATCCTTAGCGGCTTCCGCCGCCGGGCGGAAGAGGTCGAGGCGATGCGGGTTCACCCGCCTGAGATCGCCGCGACGCAGGGTGATACCGTGGCGATCGAAGAACTCCAGGATCTGGATCGCCACCTTGCGGCCGTTCTCGACCCGGTCGCGGAAGGCGGCGGCGGTGAACTGCCCGTCCGTGGCGATCGCGCCGAGATCGGCGGCGATGTCGACCATCTCACCGACGGTCTCGCGCAGGAAGAAGTGATCGTGCGCCACCTCGTCGACCCGGCCGAGACGGGCGAGGAGTTTCATCAGACGACGCACCTCCTCCTCCGGCTCTTCGAGGGTGCCGGCGAGGTCGCGCACGCGCGGCGGGCGGAAGCGTTCGGTGCCGCCGAGGAGATCGCGGATCTCGCTCCAGGTCGCCTCGTCGCGGTCGGTGAGGCGGACGGTGTGGTCGGCGAGCCGCACCCAGGCACCCTCCAGCGCCACGATGCGACGCTTGGCGAACCCCTGCAGCACCGCCCGGAAGACCGGCGCCGGCAGGCGCGGCGCCACGTCGAGCCGCAACCGTTCGAGACCCTGGCCGGGCAGGTCGGGATTCTGGTCGTGGTGAAGCCGCAGACGGGCGGAGACGGTGCGGGCGAGGCTCTCCCAGGTGGCGGCGGCCATCACCTGATCGACACCGCGAACCGCGAACCGTTCCAGCCGCATCCGACCGGCGATCGCACCGGCTTCCTCGGTGGTCATCGCCCGATCGCGGGCGAAGGCGTCGAGATCCACCGCCGCGGCGACGGCGAGAAGGGCGGCGAGAGCGGCGGCCGGGTCGTCGATCGCCTGCGCCGCGAGTTCGGTGCGGCGTTCGGGGGTGCGACGCTTGCGCGCCGGGGCGCGCAGGTCGAGGAAACGGCCACCGCCGAGGGTCCTCCGCGCCGAGGTGTCGCGCAGCACGAAGCGGTCGCCACGCGCCGCCGCGATCGGACGGTCGAGGACGAGTTGGACGAGACCGGTATCGCCCGGGGCGATCGGTGCGTCGGCGAGGAGGACGACGCGAGCGCCGACCTCCGATGCGCCGTGGTGGAGGTGAACCGGCAGCCACTGGCCGACGGCCTTCTTCTCGGTGGCGAGGACCCGGAGTTCGGCGTCGATGCGCGCGGTCGGAGCGTGGAGGGCGGGATCGCCGACCACGTCACCGCGCCGGATCGCCTCCTTGGTGACGCCGTCACCGGCGAGATTGAGAGCGCAGCGATCACCGGCGCGGCCGATCTCGGCCTTGCGGTTCTGGGCATGGATGCCACGGACCCGCGCGGCGAGGCCCGAGGGCGACACCACGACGCGGTCGCCGACCGCGACCGAGCCGGAGAGCACCGTCCCGGTCACCACGGTGCCGGCACCGGAGAGGGTGAAGGAGCGGTCGACGGCGAGGCGGAAGCGACCGCCGTCGCGCCGTGCCGCCAGCGCTTCGGCGGCGTCGAAGAGTCGGGCGCGCAGGTCGTCGATGCCTTCGCCGGTCGCCGCCGAGACGGCGAGGACGGGAGCACCCGCGAGGGAGGTGCCGGCGAGGGCCGCCTCGACCTCGATCTCGGTCGCCGTCCGTCGGTCGGCATCGGCGAGATCGGCCTTGGTGAGGACGACGAGGCCGTGGGAGAGGCCGAGCAGGTCGACGATGGCGAGATGCTCGCGGGTCTGCGGCTTGACGCCCTCGGCGGCGTCGACGACCAGCAGGACGAAATCGATGCCGGTCGCCCCGGCGAGCATGTTGTGGACGAACTTCTCGTGGCCGGGCACGTCGACGAAGCCGATCACCCGGCCGTCGGGGGCCGGCAGATAGGCGAAGCCGAGATCGATGGTGATGCCGCGCGCCTTCTCCTCGGCCAGCCGATCGGTGTCGACGCCGGTCAAGGCGCCGACCAGCGTCGTCTTGCCGTGGTCGATGTGGCCGGCGGTGCCGACGATCATGGCGCGGCCCCGAGGGCGGAAAGATCGGCGAGGAAGCCGGCCTCGTCGTCGAGGCAGCGCAGATCGAGGATCAGGGCGCCGTCGTCGAGACGGCCGACGACCGGGACCGGCAGGGCGCGCAGGCGGCCGGCGAGATCGGCGAGCGCCTTGCCGCCGCCCTTGCCGGACGGACGGATCGCCAGCCCGGCGGAGGGTATCGTCTTCTGCGGCAGGGCACCGGAACCGATCTGGCTCGAACAGTCCGATACTTCGACGGCGAAGGATGGTCCGACCATCGCCGCGACGGGTGCGGCGAGGCGGGCCGCGACAGCGGCGATCTCGGCTTTCGGCCGTGCCAGATGGCGCAGCGTCGGCAGGCGGGCGGCGAGGCGATCGGGGTCGCGATAGAGCGCCAGCGTCGCCTCGATGGCGGCGAGACGGATCTTGTCGACGCGTAGCGTCCGCTTCAGCGGATTGCGGTTCACTCGAGCGATCAGCTCGCGGCGGCCGACGATGAAGCCGGCCTGGGGACCGCCGAGCAGCTTGTCGCCGGAGAAGGTGACGAGATCGGCGCCTTCGGCCACCGCTTCGGCGACCGTCGGTTCGTGGCCGAGGCCATAGGCACGCAGATCGACCAGGGTACCGGAGCCGAGATCGTTGACGAGGGGCACGCCGCGGGCATGGGCGATCGTCGCCAGTTCACGGCCCCCGACCTCCTTGGTGAAGCCCTCGATGCGGTAGTTCGAGGTGTGGACCTTCATCACCACGCCGGTCTTCGCGCCGATGGCGGCCTCGTAGTCCTTGGCGTGGGTGCGGTTGGTGGTGCCGACCTCGACCAGTTTCGCCCCGGCCCGCGCCATGATGTCGGGCATACGGAAAGCGCCGCCGATCTCGATCAGTTCGCCGCGCGACACCACCGCCTCGCGGCGCTTGGCCAGCGTGTCGAGGACGAGCAGCACCGCGGCGGCGTTGTTGTTGACGACGGTGGCGTCTTCGGCGCCGGTCAGCTCGCAGAGCAGGTCGCGGACGAGACCGTCGCGCTCGCCGCGCTTGCCGCCGGCGAGGTCGAACTCCAGCGCCATGGCGCGGCGCATGGCGAGCGTCGCCGCCTCCACCGCCGCTTCCGCCAACACCGCTCGGCCTAGATTGGTGTGCAGCACCGTGCCGGTGAGATTGTGGACGGCGCGGAGCTTCGGCCTCGTCTCGCGCTCGACCCGCGCGGCGGCGCCAGAGGCCAGCGTGTCGACGTCGACCACCGCGGCGCCGTGGCGCATCGCCTCGCGCGCGGCGGCGAGTTCGGCGCGCACCGCCTCGATCGTCTTCGCCCGACCGTGGACGTCGCTCGCGGCGCGGACGACCTCGCACTTCGATACCTCGTCGACCGAGGGGAGGCGGCGGAGATCGCTCATCGCCGCCCTCACCAGCCGATCAGGAACGGGTCGACGCCACCACGGCGGATGCCCTCGTCGCGCATCTTGATGTCGAGCGCCAGGGTGGCGACGTCGTCGGCCACGGGATCGAGATCGGGATCCTTCACCTGATACAGAATCTTGACCTGGGCGGCACAGGCCTCGCAGACCTCGGCCTTGACCACGCCGTCGCCGCCTTCGATCTCACGGTAGGAGATGCCCTTGGTCTCGCCGCACAGGCAGCACTTCACCCGGACGTGGTTCCACGCCGTCCGACAGGTCGAACAGACGCAGAAACGATTGCCGTGGGCGCCGGGCCAGCCGACCACCATCGAGGAGACCGGCGGGCCGCCGCAGGCGGGGCAGGCACCTTCGCCGACCGGCACCAACCGGGTGGCGTCGAGCGCGGCGGCGAGGCGGGCGAAATGGACCTGGACGGCGGCGGCGGCGAAGACGTGTTCGGCGAGAGCCTCGACCGGGATGCGGTTCGCCACCACCGCCTCGGCCATGGCGACGCGGGCCGTGGCATCGGCGTCGGCGACACGGGCGAGCGCGGCGCGAGCCGCGTCCGGCATGTCGACCTCGCGGGCGCGGGCGACGAGGCGGTCGAAGATCGCCATGAAGCTTTCGTCCGCCACCGCGGCGGTGCGGTCGATCGGCGGCATGGCATGGGCCTTGGCGCGGGCGATCACCTCGGGGGGCGGCGGCGGAACGTCGGGAAGACCGTCCTGCACGGCGTCCTGGACGTCGCAGAGACGACCGAGAAAGTCGAGATAGGGGCCGAGGTCGGCACCCTTCGCCAGCGTCCGGAATCGGTCGGCGCGGCGGGCGAAGAGCGTCTCGGGATCCGGCAGGCGGGCGAAAGGCGGGGTCGAGGTGTCGCCGATGGCCGTCGGATCGGGGCTCGGCACGCCGAAGTCACTCATGTCTGATCCTCGTTCGCCCTCGTGGCGACGGCGAGGAACGCGAGCGCATTCGGCCGTCGAAGACACGGGGCCTTCTCGTGTGCATCCCGGACGCGAGACGGTCGCGCCGGGTCCGCCATCGATCGTCGTCGATGGTCGACGATATCATGGACGGGGCGCGAGAGCGCTTCACGCGCACCTCGCGCCCCGAAGAGTCGGACGGAACCCGGCGTCATTCCGCCGGTGTCACGTTGCCTCCGTCGGCAGACTTGCCGCCGATCGATTCTCTCAGCCACCGCCGGTGGTGCCTCCAGGCCCATCCGCCGGTGACGCTGCCCTTGGTCATGGCGTCCATGGTGCCACGCACCCAGATCGCCGCATAGAGGTGGATGATCCACACGCAGATCGCCACGATCGCCGCGATGGCGTGCGCCAACACGGCAATGCGCTTGGTGTCGATCGACGTGTACTGGAAGAAGTACTCGTCCCAGATGGCCAGACCGGAGGCGATCAGCACGAGGATCAGCGCCGACATCGACCAGAACACGAGTTTCTGGCCGGCGTTGTAGCGACCGATCTCGGTCAGGTTCTCCTCGTGGCCGCCGAGAACGGCACCACCGCTCTTCAGCCATTCGCCGTCACCCTTTTCCGGCAGGTTGGCCTTCCAGAAGCGGAAGAACAGGCCGAAGAAGCCGAAGAACAGCACCACGCCGATCCACGGATGGATCTCCCGGGCCATGGCTCCGCCACCGAACAGGCCGGTGAGGAAGAACAGGCTCGGGTGGAACAGCGCCATGCCGGAGACGGCGAGGAGCACGAGGCTCGCCGCCGTCACCATGTGGTTGAGCCGGGCGGCCGTGGTGTAGCGCGTGACCCGGTAGGACGCCTCGGGCGTCGGACCTGCGTTCGACATCACGCCTTCTCCTTCAGCTTGGCGGCGTTCTCTTCGTCCTCACGCGTCACCCGGTTGGCACCGGCGACGAGGTGATGGACGAAGCCGGCGGCGGCGGCGAGGCCGACGACGGCGAGACCGGCGTACTTGGTCGCCCCCTTCCAGACCTCGACGACCGCGGAGATCGCCGGGTTCTTCGGCAGGCCGGCGTAGATCTCCGGCTGGTCGGCGTGGTGCAGCACGTACATGACGTGGGTGCCGCCGACGCCCGCGGGATCATAGAGGCCCGCTTGGGCGAAACCGCGCGACTTCAGGTCGGCGATGCGCTTGTCGGCGTGCTTCTTCATGTCCTCCTTGGTGCCGAAGACGATCGCCTGGGTCGGACAGGACTTGGCGCAGGCGGGGCCCTGACCGTTGGAGACACGGTCGGAGCACAGCGTGCACTTGTAGGCCTTCTCGTCGACCTTGGAGATGCGCGGGATGTTGAACGGACATCCCTTCACGCAGTAGCCGCAGCCGATGCAGTTCTCGTGGACGAAGTCGACGATGCCGTTGGAGTACTGGACGATGGCACCCGGCGCCGGGCAGGCCTTGAGGCAGCCCGGGTCGGAGCAGTGCATGCAGCCGTCCTTGCGGATCAGCCATTCGAGGTTCCCCGTCGCGGGATTGTCCCACTCGGTGAACTTCATCAACGTCCAGGTGTCGGGGGAGAGATCGGGCGGGTTCTGATAGGACCCGGAGTTCTCGCCCACCGCCGGCTTCAGATCGTTCCACTCGATGCAGGCCGACTGGCAGGCCTTGCAGCCGATGCACTTGGAGACGTCGATCAGCTTGGCGACTTCCGGCAACTTGGTCGCCGGAGCCGGGACGCTCGAGGCCGAGCGCCGGATCAGATCGTCGGAGGTCAGAGCCATGGTTCCTTCCTCCTTCAGACCGTCGGACCGGCGAGCGGTTCGATGTTGACCAGGAACGCCTTGAATTCCGGCGTCTCGATGTTGGCGTCACCGACGAAGGGCGTCAGCGCATTGGGGCCGAAGCCCTTCTTGGCCGCGCCGGTGAAGCCCCAGTGCAGCGGGATGCCGACGACGTGGACGGGCTTGCCGTCGCAGATCAGCGGCTTGATCCGCTTGGTCACCACCGCCTTGGCCTTGACCGAGCCACGCTTCGACCACACCCGGACCCGGCCGCCGTTGACGATCCCCTTCTCCTTGGCGAGCTCGTGCGAGATCTCGACGAAGAACTCCGGTTGCAGCGCCGCGTTGACCGAGACGTGCTTGGTCCAGAAGTGGAAGTGCTCGGTCAGTCGGTAGGAGGTCGCCGCGTAGGGGAACTCCGCCGAGGTGCCGAACTGCTCGATGTCGCCCTTGAACAGGCGCGCCACCGGGTTGCCGCGGATCTTCGGTGCCACGACGTTGGTCACCGGCGATTCGAACGGCTCGTAGTGCACCGGGAACGGGCCGTCGCGCATCATTCCCCTCGTGAACAGGCGCGAGACGCCTTCCGGGTTCATGATGAACGGCATCACCGTGTCCGGCTTGGCCGTCGGGGCGATGTCGGGCACGTCGTAGCCGGCCCACTTCGATCCGTCCCACTCGATCAACTTGCGCGACGGATCCCAGGCCTTGCCCTGGACGTCGGCCGAGGCGCGGTTGTAGAGGATGCGGCGATTGACCGGCCAGGCGAACGACCACTTGAGATAGGCGCCGGTGTCGTCCGGGTCGGAGGTGTCGCGACGGGCCATGTTGTTGCCCGCCTCGTTGAAGCAGCCGGAGTAGATCCAGCAGCCGCAGGCCGTCTTGCCGTCGTCGCGCAGGGCGGCGAAGGAGACCACCTGCTTGCCCTTGGCGAGCGCCACCTTGGTCGGATCGGTCGCGTCGGGAATGTCCTCGACGGCATAGCCGTTGAGTTCCTTGGCGAGTTCCTCCGGCGTCGGGTCGGCGGGGTTCTTGTAGGGCCAGTGCAGGTTGAGGATCGGGTCGGCGAAGGCGCCGCCTTCCTTGGCGTAGAGCGCCTTCAGACGCTGATGGATCTGCGCCATGATCCAGATGTCGGTCTTCGCCTCGCCCGGCGGGGTGCCGGCCGCCCAGTGCCACTGGATCCAGCGGCCCGAGTTGGTCAGCGAGCCCTCGTCCTCGGCGAAGCAGGTGGTCGGCAACTGGATCACTTCCGTCTGGATCTTCGACGGATCGACGTCGTTGTACTCGCCGTGGTTCTCCCAGAACCGCGCCGTCTCCGTCTCCAGCGGATCCATGACGACGAGGAACTTGAGCTTGGAGAGCGCGGCGATCGACTTCGCCTTGTTGGGGAACGACTGCAGCGGGTTGAAGCCCTGGCAGACGTAGCCGTTCATCTTGCCCTGGTGCATCAGCTCGAAGGCCCGCAGGATGTCGTAGGCGGGGACGTCGAGCTTGGGCAGCCAGTCGTAGGCGAAGTCGTTCTCCGGCGTCGCCGCTGCTCCCCACATCGCCTTCTGGAACGAGACGAAGAACTTCTTGTAGTTCTGCCAGTAGCTCATCTGGCCGGGCCGCAGCGGCTTGAAGCCGCGGCTCGACATGTAGGTGGCGAAGTCCTTCTCACGCTCGGCCGGGATGTTGAGATAGCCCGGCAGCAGGTTGGACATCAGACCGATGTCGGTCAGGCCCTGGATGTTCGAGTGACCACGCAGCGCGTTCATGCCGCCGCCACGGACGCCGATGTTGCCGAGGATCAGCTGCAACATCGCCATGCCGCGGATGTTCTGCGACCCCTTGGAGTGCTGGGTCCAGCCGAGCGCATACATCGACGTCATGGTCTTCTGCGGCGACGAGGTCTCGGCGATCATCTCGCACACCTTCAGGAACTTGTCCTTGGGCGTGCCACAGATGCGCTCGACCATTTCCGGCGTGTAGGTCGCGACGTGGGCCTTGAGGAGATTCCAGACGCAGCGCGGATGCTGGAGCGTCTCGTCCACCACGGCGAAGCCGTCGGGGCCGATCTCGTAGTCCCAGGACGAGCGATCGTAGTCGCGCTTGCCCTCGTCGTAGCCGGTGAACAGGCCGTCGGCGTAACCGAAGCCCTCCTTGACGATGTAGGAGGCGTTGGTGAACGCCTTGGTGTACTCCCACTGCACCTTGTCCTTGGAGATGCAGTAGTTGATCACGCCCATCAGGAAGGCGATGTCGGAGCCCTGACGGATCGGGGCATAGAGGTCGGCGACCGAGGCCGACCGGGTGAAGCGCGGATCGACGACGATGAGCTTGGCGCCCCGGTTGGCCTTGGCCTCCGTGACCCACTTGAATCCGCAAGGGTGTGCTTCGGCGGCATTGCCGCCCATGATCACGACGAGATCCGTGTTCCGAATGTCGGTCCACGAGTTGGTCATCGCACCACGGCCGAAAGTCGGGCCCAAACTGGACACCGTGGGGCCGTGTCAGACACGCGCCTGGTTGTCGAACACCAGGATGCCGGCGCTTCGCACCACCTTGTAGGTGGCGAAGGCGGTCTCGTTCGTCGTGGCGGACGCGGCCAGGAACCCGGTCGTGGTCCAGCGGTTGACGGTGACGCCGTCCTTGTTCTTGGCGACGAAGTTGGCGTCGCGGTCCGCCTTCATGTGGCGGACGACGCGATCGAGGGCCTCGTCCCAGGAGATGCGTTCGAACTTGTCGGATCCGGCCTTGCGGATGCGTGGGGACTGGAGGCGGGTCTCGGCGCGCACCATGTCGAGCAACGCCGCGCCCTTCGGGCAGAGCGTGCCGCGGTTGGTGGGATGGTCCGGATCGCCTTCGACGTGGATGATCTCGGCCTTCTCGCCCTTGGCCAAGCTGCCCTTGGAATAGAGCAGGATACCGCAGGCGACCGAACAGTAGGTGCAGGTGTTGCGGGTCTCGGTGGTGGCGGCGAGCTTGAACGGCCGGATGGCCGCCGCATGCGCCTCTTCCACCTCGCCGAAGCCGAGCGCGCCGAGGCTCGTTCCGGCCAATCCCGCCCCCGCCGTGCGCAGAAATGCGCGCCGCGAGAGGTCCATGTTCATCTCGACCCTCCTCCTTGCATCGTCGTCGTTTCCTCGTCTCGTCGACCCTTGGCCGGGTCTCTCTCCGGATCGCGCCGATTCCTCTGGGCAGAATTCCGGATTATCCGGAAAGGTTATAAGTCGGGGATTCGACCTGTCAAATCCAACAGCCGCTCGTGGCAAGATCTTCTGACCAGATTTTGCTCGATCGGAGCGTGGCCTCGAGGAAAGAACCACTTTCTGCATGTATATATTCGTATATTAGAATGGTTCGATGCAGCATTTTTCTCGGAACACGCATGAATTCCTACTGCGCTGCACCATGGTGGGGCGCGGGCCGCCGACTGCTCGGGAATGACGTGGCGGTGATCGACCGGGGCGGCGAAGTGTGATTGACCGCGGCGTGGCGACCGTTGCAGATTGCGCGGGTGATCACGTTCGACGCTCCCGAGGTTCGGGGCACGACCATCGCTTGCCGGTCGCCGCGGCTCGGATCCCCGAGGCCGCCGGACGGGAACGTCCGCCGATCACATCCCCTCCCCGAGACGCCGTCGACCCCCGCCTCCCGCGGAACCGGTGCGTTCGCCCCCACCCGACCGAGGATGCCGCCATGAACGCGCCCACCGTCCGCCTGACCTCGCTCGCCCACGGCGGCGGCTGCGGCTGCAAACTGGCGCCGTCGGTGCTCAGGCAGTTGCTCGCCGGACAACCGACGGGTGGGCCGTTCGAGCGGCTGCTGGTCGGCACCGAGACCGGCGACGACGCAGCGGTGTGGCAGGTCGACGACGCGACCTGCGTCATCGCCACCACCGACTTCTTCATGCCGATGGTCGACGACCCACGCGATTTCGGCCGGATCGCCGCCACCAACGCCATCTCCGACGTCTACGCCATGGGCGGACGGCCGATCATGGCGCTGGCCATCCTCGGCATGCCGATCGACAAGATCCCGGCCGAGATGGTGCGCGACATCCTCGCCGGTGGAGCCGAAGTCTGCGGGCGGGCCGGCATCCCGGTGGCCGGCGGTCACTCGATCGACAGTCCCGAGCCGATCTACGGTCTGGCGGTGATCGGCACCTGCCGGCCGGAGGAGGTGCGGCGCAATTCGAGCGCGCGGCCCGGCGACGCGCTGATCCTGACCAAGGGGATCGGCGTCGGCATCTATTCCTCGGCGATCAAGAAGGGGAAGCTCGACGGCGAGGGTTACGCCGAGATGATCGCCACCACGACGCTGCTCAACCGCATCGGTGCCGACCTCGCTCGCGACGCCGACGTCCACGCGATCACCGACGTCACCGGCTTCGGACTCGCCGGCCACGGGCTGGAGATCGCCCGCGGCTCCGGCCTCGGCGTGGTCGTCGACATCGCGGCGGTGCCGTTGCTCGCCCGCGCCGAGGAACTGGCGGCGGCCGGCTGTGTCACCGGGGCGTCGCATCGCAATTGGGCGAGCTACGGCGAGGAGGTCGACCTGCCGGCCGATCTCGACGAGGTGCGGCGCCACCTCCTCACCGATCCGCAGACCTCCGGCGGCCTGCTCGTCGCCTGCGCGCCCGAGCGGGCCGAGGAGATCGCCGCGACGATCCGTGCCGCCGGCTATCCCGCGGCCCGGTGCATCGGCCGGGCGGAGGCGGGACCGCCGCGCCTACGCTTCACCCACGGCGGATGAAGCGCGGCCGACCCGCGGCCTCACCGGCTCGCCGCCGGCAGGGGCAGCGGGCCGTCGGTCTTGTGGCTGCGCATGGCGAAGGAAGTGCGGATGTCGGCGATCGCCGGCAGCGACAGGAGCCGGCGCAGCACCGTCGATTCGTAGCTCGCCATGTCGGGCACCACCACCTCGACCAGGTAGTCGATGTCGCCCGAAGTCAAATGACAGGCGACCACTTCCGGCATGTCGAGCACCGCCGCGACGAAGGCTTCGGCGTTCTCCTGGGAATGGCGGGCGACGCGGACCCCGGCGAAGACCGTCAGGCCGAGGCCGACCGCGGCGCGATCGAGGACGGCGCGATAGGCGGTGACGACGCCGGCCCGTTCGAGCAGCTTCACTCGGCGCGAGCAGGGTGACGGCGACAGGCCGACCTTCTCGGCGAGCACGATGTTGGGGATGCGGGCGTCGGCCTGGAGCTCGCGGAGAATCCGCAGGTCGATCTCGTCCAGGGCGAGTTTGGCACGATCACTCATATTAAACCTCCATGAACGGTGATCCTGCCACTGTTATAGCCCATTTCGAGTGACTTCGGCATGATCGAACGGAGCGAATGGGGTAATCTTCGCGGTAGAGGAGATCCACCCATGTCGGACACGTCGCTCTTTCGCGGCTTCGCCACCCGCGCCATCCACCACGGCTACGATCCGTTCGAACATCAGGGGGCGCTCAACCCGCCGGTGTTCCTGACCTCGACCTATGCCTTCGACAGCGTCGCCACCGGCGCCGCCCGCTTCGCCGGGACGGCGGAGGGCTACATCTACAGCCGGGTCGGCAACCCGACCGTCACGGTGCTGGAGAAGCGGCTCGCCGATCTCGAGGAGGGCGAGGCGGGGCTCGCCACCTCGTCCGGCATGGGGGCCCTGACGGCGGTGTTGTGGACGCTGCTTTCCGCCGGTGACGAGGTCGTCGCCGACAGGACGCTCTACGGCTGCACCTTCGGGCTGCTCGAACATCACATGCCGAAGTTCGGGGTGACGACCCGCTTCGTCGACCTGACCGACGTCGCCGCTCTCGATGCGGCGATCGGGCCGAAGACACGGGTGGTGATCACCGAGACACCGTCCAACCCCAACATGCGGGTGATCGACATCGCCGCCGTCGCCGCGGTCTGCCGCGCCGCCGGTGTCACCTTCGTCGTCGACAACACCTATTGCACGCCCTATCTGCAGCGGCCGCTGACGCTGGGCGCCGACGTGGTGGTCCATTCGGCGACCAAATATCTCGGCGGTCACGGCGATCTCCTCGCCGGGGCGGTGGTCGCCTCGAAGGAACTGGTCGATCGCTTCCGTTTCGTCGGCATCAAGGAGCTGAACGGTGCCTGCATCTCCGCCCTCGATGCCTTCCTGGTGTTGCGCGGGCTGAAGACGCTGACCCTGCGCATGGACCGCCACAGCGACACCGCCGGCCGTCTCGCCCGCGAACTCGAAGCCCATCCGGCGGTGGCGCGGGTCTACTATCCCGGCCTCGACAGCCATCCGCAGAAGGCGCTCGCGGCAAGGCAGATGCGGGCGATGGGTGGCATGATCGCGCTCGAACTGAAGGGTGGGCTCGAGGCCGGCCGTCGCTTCATGGACGCGGTGGCGCTGGCCACCCGGGCGGTGAGCCTCGGCGACGCCGAGACCCTGGTGCAGCACCCGGCGAGCATGACCCACTCGACCTATGCGCCGGAGGAACGGGCGAAGCACGGCTTCACCGACGGTCTCGTCCGCCTGTCGGTCGGGCTCGAGGACCACGCCGACATCCGCGACGACCTCGTCCGGGCGCTCGACCGCGCCGGGCGGTAGACCGAGGACGGACGACGGCGCCTGCGGTCGGCGTCTCCGGGATCTTTCACACCTCGATCTCCATCAGATCATGGGCGAGGACGATGCGGCCGGAGAAGTCGCGGGCGACGTCTTCGGCGATCTCGGCGCGGGCGCGGGCGTCGGCCTCGTCCAGGCGCGGGCGATGATGGGTGAGGACGAGGGTCTTCACTCCGGCTTTCGCGGCGATCCTGCCCACCGTGTCGGCGCAGGCGAGGGTGTGTTCGGCGAGCCGCTCGAAATGGGCGCCGCGGATCTCGGAGCGGGCGAGGAAGCACACCTGGACGAGCACGTCGGCGCCGGTCGCCAGCCGATCGAGGCCGTCGCAGGCGACGGTGTCGCCGGAGATCGCGACCACCTTGCCCTCCGCCTCGAGCCGGTAGCCGAGGCAGGTCCAGCGCGCCAGGAAGGCCGGCGGCAGGCCGAGCCCGTCGCCGTGGCGGACGACCTCGGCGGAGACTTTCCAGCGACCGGTATCGACGACCGGCCCGGCGACGACGTCGTGGACCTCGATCGGTTTCCAGCCGCCGAAGGTCGGCTCGCCGAGCGAGCGCCAGGCGATGTCCTTGTCGTAGACCCGACCGGTGAGCGCCTCGACGATGCGGCCGGTCTCCGGCGGGCCGTAGATGGACAGCGGGACCTTTCGTCCGGCGATCCACGAGTTGAGCATGACGTCGTAGAGGTCGCCGATGTGGTCGAAGTGGTGATGGGTGACGAAGACCGGGCCGATGCGGTCGAGCGGCACACCGGCGCGCACCAGCTGCACCATGACGCCGCGTCCGGCGTCGAACAGGAGGTGGTCGTCGCCGACGGTGACCAGAGTCGCCGCCGCCATCCGGTTCGGGTCCGGTCGCGGTCCGCCGGTTCCGAGGAGGGTGATCTTCACGGGGTCGGCTCCTGGTTGCGCCGTGGGTCGTCCACGGGGCGGGTACGGTGGTGCGGAGCGCGTCGCGCGGTCAATCCGCCGCGGCGCTCACCGGCACCACCACGGCGCGGCCATGGCGGACGCCGCGTTCGGCCTGGACCGCCTCGACGAAGGCGCGCACCGCCGGGGTCGGCCCCTCGAGCAGTGCCACCTCCAGCACTTCGCCGCCGGGAAGCGGCCGTTGCAGGCGGGTGGCGCCGAGACCGGGCCGATCGCGGAAGGCGGCGGCGAGCCGTTTCGACAGCTCGCGTGTCTCGGGATCGAAGACGTAGGTGAGGGTGGCGACGCAGTCGCGCGTCTCACCCACCGCCTCGATGCCGTGGACGAGGCCGGCGCGGGCGAGATCGCGCACCGCCTCGGAACGGTTGGAATAGCCACGCGATTCCATGAAGCGGTCGATCTCCGCCATCAGGTCGTCGTCGAAGGTCAGAGTGACGCGCTGCAAGGGGCATTCTCCGGGCGGTGCGGGCGGGTGCGCCCGATCCTACGCCGGTCGGCGAAGGAGAGAAGTCCGGATGTGGCTCGGCCGTCGGACGAAGACCGGCCGTACCGCGTCTCACCTCTCCGGCCCGTCGTGGACATGGCCGTGATCGGGATCGAGGCCGTGGATGTGGACATGGTCGTGGACGTGGACGTGGCGGTGCAGGCTCGCCGGGGCGAGGCGGCCGTCCTTCAGCAGCAGAGCGCGGGTGGCGAGCTTCTCGAGGAACAACCGGTCGTGAGAGACGATCACCATCGCCACGTCGAGGGCGGCGAGGATCTCGACGAGACGGTCGCGGTGGACGTCGTCGAGGGCGTTGGTCGGCTCGTCGAGCAGCAGCGCCTGCGGCCCCATGGCGAGCACCCCGGCGAGACTCACCAACCGTTTCTCGCCCCCCGACAAGCGGTGGGTGACGCGCATCGCCAGGCCCGCCAGACCGAGCCGGTCGAGGGTGGCGAGCGCCCGGGCCTTCGCCGTCGCCGGATCGAGACCGAGATTGAGCGGGCCGAAGGCGACGTCCTCGATCACCGTCGGGGAGAACAGCTGGTCGTCGGGGTCCTGGAAGAGGAAGCCGGCGCGGGCTCGCACCTCGTGGAAATCCGCCTCGCCGCGGCGCTCGCGGCCGAAGGCGACGAGGCGGCCGGCGGTCGGACGCTCGAGCCCGACGAGAGTGCGCAGCAGGGTCGTCTTACCCGCCCCGTTGGCCCCGACCAGCGCCAGCCGCTCGCCGGCGGCGAGCGTCATCGACACCGCGGTGAGGACCGGGCGGCCGGCGCGGCCGACGGCGACGTCGAGGAGGTCGAAGAGGGCGGTCACGTCAGCCGATCCGTCACAACGAGTGCGAGGAGGACGAGCCCCAGTCCGGCGGCGAAGCGGCGATCCACCGGACCGAAGCAGGTGTCGTCGACGAGGGCGAAACGTCCTGCGAAGGCGCGGCAGCGCATCGCCTCGCCGACCCGTTCGGCGCGCTCGACGGCATCGACGACCAGCCGGCCGACGAGATGGGCGAGGGTGCGCAGGGTGTGGAGCGAGGTGCGACGGCGGAAGGCGCGGGCGCGCAGCGTGTCGAGACGGCGCGCCGCCGCCTCGCGCGAAAGGGCGACGAAACGGGCGGTGAAAAGCAGCAGATGGACGAGTTTGCGCGGCAGACCGAGCCGGGCGAGGGCATGGCCGAGGCGCACCGGCTCGAGCCCGCCGAGGAGTCCGAGGATCACCGCCGCCGCGACGTTGACGCGCAAGAGGATCATCACGGCACGGTCGATACCGGGTTGGGACAGGGTGAGCGGGCCGACGACGAGCCACGCCGGTCCGGGCACGGTGAGCGGCAGTAGAGCCACCAGGGCGAGGAGGAAGCCCTCGACGTGGACGAGCCGGCGGCCGAGGTCGGCGGCGGTGGTACCGGCGGAGAGGGCGAGCAGGACGGCGAAGGGCAGCGCGGCGGCGAGGACGAGGGGCGAGCGCAGCGCCACCACCACCGCCACCGCCACCGTCGCGGCGAGGATCCGGGTGCGCGGATCGAGTCGATCGAGCCGTGGTCGCGGGGTGAGATCGGCGGCAGGAAGGAAGGTCTCGCTCATGTGATCTCGCCTTTCTCGCCCCTCTCGGCGCGCCGGCGCGCCGTCGCCCACAGGGCGGCGCCGGCCAGCCCGGCGATCATGCCGACACCGCCCATCACGTCGTTGAAGCGCAGCCGGCTCTCGGCCTGATCGTAGGCCTCCATCAGCGGCCGCAGCCGCCGCTCCAGCGCCGCGTCGACGCGGGCCTCGACCAGTCGGGCGAGGGCGTCGCGATCGATCGGCGCCGCGACCGGCATCTCGGCCGACAGCACGACCGGTGTCGGTTCGACCGGCGGCGGCGGCGGCGCGGCGGCGTTCGCCCCGGCGAGACGGTCGGCGGTGATGCCGGCGGTGGCACGGTGACCGTCGCCGGTGTCGATCGACACGACGTAGTCGGCCGCCACCGGCGGGCGCCAGCGGAAGCCGCCGTGCTCGTCGGTACGACCTCGATGAACCGTGTGACCCGCCGCATCTTCGACGACGACCTCGACCCCGTCCGGACGACCGCCACCGACGAAGAAGCCGTAGCCGGTGATCTCGCCGACCTCGCTGGCGACGAAGAGCTTGAGGCGATGCGCCGCCGCAGGTCCGGCGGTCCCGGCGACGAAGACGGCGGCGAGCAGGGCCGCGGCGCGGCGGCGCGACGTGATCATCCGAGCACCTCCCTGGGCGGGGCGGCGAGGATCTCGGGCTTCACCTGCTTCAGATAGGCGACGACGACCCCGGTGACGATCGCCTCGACCACCGCGAGCGGCACATAGGTGAGGGCGATCACCGTCAGGCTCGGCACGTAGTCGGTGGAAGAGAGGGCGAGGGCGAGGGAAACGCAGCCCGCCGTGGCGATGACCGCCGCAGCGGCGACCGCAGCGGCGACGAAGCCGGCGACGACACCACCGGTGCGGGCGAGGAGCGGCGCGGCGAACCCACCGAGGATCACACCGGGGAAGGCGATGTCGACGACGTCGACGCCGAGCGAGGTGAGGCCGCCGAAGCCGAAGAGTACCGCCTGCAGCAGCAGGCCGACGAAGATCGCCGGGATCGCCGCGAGCCCGAGGACGATGCCGATCAGCCCGGAGAGGAGCAGGTGGACACTCGACGGGCCGATCGGCACGGCGACGAGCGAGACGACGAAGAAGACCGCGGCGAGGATCGCGGTCTTCGGAATGTCGCGCTCATCGAGCCTGGAAACGGCGAGAGCGAGGCCGCCGACGGCGAGGAGACCGCCGCCGAGCAGCACCGGAAGCGACAGGATGCCGTCGGGGATGTGGGCCATCGCCATCTCCTCACCGCGACGCAGCCGCCGGGCCGCCCATGTCGGTCGCCTTGACCCAGACGAGACCACCGAGTTCGGTCGGCGCCGGGCGACCGTCGGGTCCGGGCGCCTCGGGTCCGTCGACCAGGGCGGCGAAGCCCCACCACCCGGCGCGCGGCATGGCATAGGCGAAGGTGCCGTTCTGGTCGGCTCGGATCGCCTGGGTGACGAAGGCCTCGTTCGGTGCCGTCACCGAGCCGTCGTTCAGCCATTCGACCTCGATCTCGGCGAAGGGCACCGGCTCGCCATCGCGTCTGACGACGCCGCGGAAGAGGTTACCGGTCCACAGGCCGGTCGGCCGCGCCAGCGGCTCGATCTCGATCGGCAGACCGACGGGCTTGGCCCAACCCTCGCCCGAGGCGAAGGCGTCGACGACGACCTTGGCGTAGTGGACGATCCATTTCTTCTCGGCCGGCTCCCAATAGGGTCGCGGTTCGACGAAGAACACGGCGGCGCCGGGCTCGACGAGTTTCGTCGCCAGCGTCCAGGCCGTCCTGCCGTCGATGCGGTTCTCGACCAGCGCGCCGGTCAGATCCGTGGTGCGACCGCGATGAACCATGCCGACCCGTTTCGGCTTGGTCATCTCCATCACCGGGCCGCGTTCCATCGGATGGGTGAAGAGGAGATCGAGCCGCACCTCACCACCTTCCGGCAGCACGTCGGCGGACGGGACGATCTCCTGGAAATGGGCGGCTGCGGGCGGCGCGGTGAGGGCGGCGAGAAACGTGGCGATCGCGGACCGGCGCATGTCGAACCCCTCGGAGACGGCGACGATCAACACGATAGGATGATTTTCGAAAAATTGCATACTCGAAAATGCGGAACCGATGCCTCGTTTTCGGGCGACGTCGGCCGGGCTTCGTCGGCGGGAGACGGCCGCAGGCCGGGCAGAGGACGGCGCCACGACGTGTCGACCGGCCGCGAGCCGGGTCTCACCGCTTCGCCGTCACCGCGGGCACGCCGCCGAAGGTGGGCCATGGCGGGCGCGGGGCCGCCCGCGACGGCACGGCAGGGCGATACGACGGGACGGGCGGCGGCGCCGACCTCGCACTCAGCCGTAGCGCTCGACGTGGAGCCATTGGGAGGGGCTGTAACGATCGCCGGCGGCGAACCCCGGCGGCAGCAGGCGTTCGAGTTCGGCGAGACGCTCCGCCGTCAGCTCGATCGCCGCGGCGTGCGCGTCGTCCTCGAGGTGGGCGGCGGTGCGCGTTCCCGGGATGGGGACGATGTGGCGCCCCTTGGCCAGCGTCCAGGCGACGGCGAGTGCGGCGGGCGAGACGCCCCAGGCAGCCGCGAGATCGAGATAGCTCCGGAGGTGCGCGCGGTTGCGCTGCCAGTTGACCCCTTCGAAGCGCGGGTTGGCACGGCGGAAGTCGCTCGGTTCGAGCGTCCGCGGATCGTCGAGGAGACCGCCGAAGAAGCCGCGGCCGAGCGGTGAGAAGGCGACGAAGAGCGCCCCGAGCTCGGCGCACGCGTCGATCAGGCCGAACTCGGGGGTGCGCGTCCACAGCGAATATTCCGACTGGACGGCGGCGATCGGGTGGACGCTCACGGCGCGGCGCAGGGTGTCGGGCGAGACCTCGGAGAGGCCGATGGCGCCGATGCGGCCGGCCTTCACCTCCTCGGCCAGGGCCGCGATCGTCTCCTCGATCGGCACGGCGGGGTCGTAGCGGTGGACGTAGTAGAGATCGACATGGTCGGTGCGCAGGCGCTGCAGCGAGGCGGTGAGCGCCTCGCGCATGTGGCTCGCGCTGTTGTCGACCACCCGCTTGCCGTCCGCCGACTTGGTGATGGCGAATTTGGTGGCGAGGATGACGCGTTCGCGGCTGCCGGGATGGTCGGCGAGGAAGCGGCCGATGAATTCTTCGGAGACACCCTCGCCGTAGATGTTGGCGGTGTCCCAGAAGCGAACGCCGATGTCGACGGCGCGGGCGAGGGTGGCGCGGCTGGTCGCCTCGTCGGTCGGCCCGTACATGCCGCCGAAGCTCATGCAGCCGAGGCCGACGGGCGAGAGACCGCGGGCGCGGTCGGCGAAGAAGCGGTCGACGAGGGTCATGGGCGGGTCCGGGAGAGAGTCGGTCGGATCGGCGGCGATCATGGCCGAGGGTCGGCGACAGCGCCAGTCCTCCGCTTCGACCGATCGGCACGGCGATGAAGAAACCACGGCGATCCGCGAGGCCGTCGAGGGACGCGAGGCGCCGGAGTTCACGAGACCGCATCCGCCGGTGTGCGGTATAGGACACGAGGTATGCTCGCCACCCGTCGACGGCTCGGGACGAGCGCCGGAACCGGGGAGCCGTCGGCCTTTTTACTTTCGAGGCAGAGCGGAGATCGCTCGAGCCACACGAGTCGGCTGGAGATCCGACCGTGATCCACGGAGCCCGACATGGCGCCTTCTCGTCTCACCCGTCGTTTCGCGCTCGAGACCCGCTCCGCGTCCCACCGGACGGGGTCCGCCACAGGTGGCCGCTCTGTCCGCCGATCGGGAACGGCGGCGCTCCTCGGCGTCCTGATCGCCGCTGCGCCGGTCGACGCGCAGGATTTCAACACGACCCCACCCGATGCCGCCGATCAGCGGCCCGCGTTCGGCGGTCAGACCCGGGCCCCGGTGATCGACGACCGGGTCGATCTCGAGGCGACGATCGTCGCGCAGGGCCTGGTCCACCCCTGGGGCATGGCGCAGCTGCCGGACGGACGCTGGCTCGTCACCGAACGGCCGGGACGGATGCGTCTGATCGGACCCGACGGACGGGTCTCGCCCCCGGTTCGCGGTGTGCCGGAGGTGGATGCCCGCGGACAGGGCGGCCTGCTCGACGTGGTGATCCGGCCGGATTTCGACCGCACTCGCCGCATCTGGTGGAGCTATGCCGAGCCGCGCGGCGACGGCGCCAACGGGACCTCGGTCGCGACCGGCGTATTGTCTCCCGACGCGAGCGAGATCACCGCCGTCCGTGTGGTCTTCCGCCAGCAGCCGGCGTGGCGTTCGACCCTTCATTTCGGCTCGCGGCTGGTCTTCGATCGGTCGGGAGCGCTCTTCGTGACGACCGGCGAGCGGTCGTTGCCCGAGGCACGCGGCTCGGCCCAGGACGTCGGCACGCATCTGGGGAAGATTCTGCGCATCGATCCCGACGGTGGGCCGGCGGCGGGAAACCCGACGATCGCGGGCGGGCTCCCGGAGATCTGGTCCTACGGACACCGCAATGTCCAGGCCGCGACACTCGACGCCGACGGTGCGCTCTGGACGGTCGAACACGGCCCCCGCGGCGGCGACGAGCTCAACCGGCCCGCGCCCGGCCGAAACCACGGCTGGCCGATCATCACCTACGGTGAGGACTACAGCGGCCGGCCGATCGGCGCGGGCCTGACGGCGCGAACCGGTCTGGAACAACCGATCTACTACTGGGATCCCGTGATCGCTCCGAGCGGGATGGCCTTCTACGACGGAGCCATGTTCCCGACGTGGCGCGGAAGCTTCCTGATCGGCGGTCTCGCCGGTCGGGCTCTGGTTCGGTTGACGACGGACGGCGACCGCGTGACCGGCGAGGCGCGCCATCTTCGCGGCATCTGGCGTATCCGCGACGTCGACGTCGCCTCCGACGGCGCGGTCATGATCCTGACCGATGCGCCGAGCGGCGCGTTGGTTCGGTTGACACCGAAGCGCTGAGGGTCGGCTGCGGTCGCTATCGCGAAGTCCGCGGAGGAGGCGCCCGAGGCGATGGTCGAACCGGCGGGAAAATTCGGCCGCGAAAAGCAAAGAAGCCGCGGAAATCCGCGGCTTCGTTCAGAGAATTGGTGGAGCCAAGGGGATTTTCGATTTTAGACGAAATTCCCCTTGTTTTTCAACGATCAGAC